>Ga0255345_1001475_pt1 | contig 33935 bp, 23 predicted proteins | sample wastewater_treat_6_FD_192415 | JGI IMG/M metagenome (GOLD analysis project Ga0255345, IMG submission 192415) | Wastewater microbial communities from Lulu Island WWTP, Vancouver, Canada - plant20 | ecosystem: Engineered > WWTP > Wastewater > Unclassified | place: Canada: Vancouver, British...
ATTCTGATGTTTATTCTTACGCTACTTCCGGTGGATCAGGTGTAGTTGGTGGAATGACTGCGTATGATATTACACCTATTGATACGTTTAATAAAGCTGTCGATTTTATTGTGAACGGATTAACTAGTAATGGTGCTAAAGGTGTAATTGCAAATATTCCTGATATAAGCGATATTCCTTATTTTAATACCATCCCATATAACGGTTTAACATTGACAGCCGCTCAAGCTTCTGCGTTGAACAATATGTGGTTTCCTACACTAGGCTTGAATTTTGTTGAAGGGGAAAATCCATTTATTATACGAGATAGTGGTGGTGCAATACGAAAAATTAAAGAAGGTGAATTGCTATTGCTTTCTATACCATCTGATTCGCTTCTTTGCGGTGGATGGGGTTTACCGCAACATCCTATTGCTGCAAATTATGTGATCGATAGTGCCGAATTGAGTAGTATCAAATCTAATATTGCTTTGTTTAACAGTAAAATTTCTTCGGTGGCAGCCGCAAAAGGTTTGGCCTTGGTAGATGTGAATCACTTCTATAAAACATTGCAAACGGGTGTTAAGTTTAATGGTGTAACAATGTCGGCTTCGTTTATTAGTGGTGCTGCATTTTCTCTCGATGGAATTCATCCAAGTAATAAAGGATTCGCACTAATCGCCAATGAATTTATTACAGTTATTAATGCTCGATTTAAAAGTAATTTACCTCCTGTTGATGCGAATAGCTACACAGGAATTTTATTCCCATAATCTTATTAAAGTGTTTTCGCTTAAGCGATCGAGGTTTTCTACTTCGGTCGCTTTTGTTTTAATGTTGATTTTTACTTTTTTCGAAACTGTTAAGGCATTTTCTTGTTGTTGCCTTTGTGTTGTTTCAGTGCTTATTCGATAGATTTAACAGATTTCTGTCCGCTTTTATACACTCGAAGCCCTATCTTTGCAATCCCAAACAGCGGATTAACTACCCGCATCTTTAACTATGAATAACCACAGTTTAGCAGGCAATATTACGCCGGAAGCTATCGACGATATTTATCGTCAGTACCTTCAAAATCCCGATAGCGTGGAACCTAGCTGGAAACAGTTTTTCGCAGGATTCGATTTTGCAAGAGCTCGTTTCGGCGATGATGATTTGTCAGGACCCATTCCTGAGCGCGTCGATAAAGAGTTTAAAGTGATTAATTTGATTAACGGTTATCGTAACCGCGGACATCTCTTCACTCAAACTAATCCTGTTCGTAAACGCCGCCAATACACTCCTTCTCTCGATATCAGTAATTTCGGATTAACAGATTCAGATCTCGATACTGAATTTGTAGCCGGAAAGGAAATTGGTATCGGTAGTGCAAAGTTGCGCGATATTATTGCTCACCTTGATGATACTTATTGCCGTAGCGTTGGTGCCGAGTATAAATATATTCGTACTCCCGAGGTAATTCAATGGCTGCAAGGGAAAATGGAGAGTTCTAAGAATAGCACGAACTATTCTATTGAGGAGAAAAAAAGAATGCTTCATAAATTGAATGAAGCAGTTGCGTTCGAAAACTTTTTGCATACTAAGTTCACAGGACAAAAACGTTTTTCGTTAGAGGGTGCTGAAACAGCAATCCCTGCTCTCGATGCAGTTATTGATGCAGGTGCCGAACTCGGTATTAAAGAGTTCGTAATCGGAATGGCACATAGAGGTCGTTTAAATGTCTTGGCAAATATTTTAGGTAAGAGTTACGAAGATATTTTTAGTGAGTTTGAAGGAAATGAATTTGATGAGAATGCTTTCGATGGCGATGTGAAATATCATCTTGGATTTTCTACTGATGTGGAAACACCTCATGGCAAAAAAGTTCATCTTTTACTAACGCCAAATCCTTCGCATCTCGAAGCTGTTGATCCTATCGTTCAAGGAATTGTTCGTGCTAAACTCGATGAGCATAAGAATTCTACGTTCGACGATATTGCACCTATATTAATTCATGGTGATGCTGCTGTTGCTGCACAGGGAATCGTTTATGAAGTGATTCAAATGTCACTCTTGAAAGGTTATAGCACAGGAGGAACTATTCATCTTGTAATTAATAATCAAGTAGGTTTTACTACCGATTATATCGATGCTCGTTCAAGTACGTATTGTACCGATGTGGGTAAAGTAACTTTGTCGCCGGTGTTCCACGTGAATGGTGATGATGTTGAAGCATTGGTGTATACTATTCGTCTCGCAATGGAATATCGTCAGAAGTTTCATCGCGATGTGTTTATCGATATTTTGTGTTATCGTAAATACGGACATAATGAGGGCGATGAGCCTCGCTTCACGCAACCTTTGTTGTATAAAACAATCGCAACGCATGCGAATCCACGTGAGATTTATAATGCGAAATTGATGTCGCAAGGTATTGTTGAAGCAAACCTTGCGAAGGAAATGGAGAAGTCGTTTAAGGATTTATTACAACGTAATCTCGATAATTCTAAACAGCGTAAGAAAACAAAAGTGACGCGTTTTATGGAGGGCAGCTGGAGCGGATTGCGCCTTGCTACTGCCGATGATTTGGTGTCGTCACCTAAAACAGCTATCGATAAAAAAACTTTTTCGTCACTGAGTTCTAAGTTAACAGCTCTTCCCGCCGATAAAAAGTTCTTCTCGAAAATTGTTCGTCTCTTCGATGATCGTAAGGCGATGTTGTCAGAACCTGGTCGCCTCGATTGGGCAATGGGTGAGTTGCTGGCATACGCTTCATTGTTGAATGAAGGTTTCCCTGTTCGTATCAGCGGACAAGATGTTGAGCGCGGTACGTTCTCGCATCGTCATGCTGTAGTGCGCGTGGAGGATTCCGAAGAACAATATGTCCCATTACGATACATTGCTGACAAACAAGCACCGTTCTATATTTATAATTCTTTGTTGAGTGAATATGGTGTGCTTGGTTTCGATTACGGTTATTGCTTCGCATCTCCGAATTCACTTGTTGTTTGGGAAGCTCAATTCGGCGATTTCGGTAATGGTGCACAAATTATTATTGATCAGTATTTAAGTAGTGCCGAAGATAAATGGCGTCGCATGAATGGCTTGGTGATGTTGTTGCCGCATGGCTACGAAGGCCAAGGCGCTGAACATAGTAGCGCTCGATTAGAACGATTCCTTTCACTGTGCGCAGAGAATAATATTCAAGTGGCTAACTGTACTACGCCTGCTAATTTCTTCCACTTATTACGTCGCCAGTTACATCGTCCGTTTAGGAAACCATTGGTGGTTTTCACACCTAAAAGCTTACTCCGTCATCCGAAATGTGTTTCTAACGTCGACGCCTTTACGAAAGGTGGCTTCATGGAACTTATTGATGATGAAAATGCATCTGCTAAAGAGGTGAAACGAGTAGTTTTCTGCTCCGGAAAAGTGTACTATGATTTACTTGATAGAAAAGAGAAAGAGGATCGTAAAGATGTAGCTCTTGTTCGTCTTGAGCAATTGTATCCTTTCCCGCAAAAGCAAATCGATGCCGTTGTTGCTAAGTATGCAACCGCCAAGGAAATTGTTTGGGTGCAAGAAGAGCCGGAGAATATGGGCGCATGGACATACTTACTTCGTGTATGGAAAAAGGTAAAACTTCACCTTGTTTCTCGTGCTGAAAGTGCTAGTCCTGCAACCGGTTCACATAAACAACACGATAAAGAACAACATGAAATTGTTGATCGCGTTTTTGCTGAAAAACTTACAGAAAATTAAAATTGAATTGAACTAACGGTAATGTGTTACCGATAAAAAAAATATTGTCATGGCAGTTGAATTAAAAGTTCCGTCTCCGGGTGAATCAATAAGCGAAGTGCAAATCGCACGCTGGATAAAAAAGGAAGGCGATTTTGTAGAAAAAGATGAAGAAATTGCTGAAATCGATTCTGATAAGGCAACTTTGATGCTCGTTGCTGAAGCAGATGGAGTGTTAACTATTCTTGCGAAAGAGGGTGAAACGGTTGCAGTTGGTTCTGTAGTTGCAACCATCGATACTTCTGTTGCGGCTCCTGCAAAAAAAGAAGCTCCAGTAAAAGAATCTCCTGCAATAGAATCTCCTGCTCCTGCCAAAGCTGCTGCACCTGTAAAGACTGATTCTTATGCTTCAGGATTGCCTAGTGTTGCTGCAAAGAAGATGATGGATGAAGCTGGCTTGTCGACTAAAGATGTTGCGTCTTCAGGAAAAGATGGTCGTATTACGAAAGGTGATGTTATATCAGCTATCGCAAATGGTACTCCGAAGTTGTCAATGCCTTCATCAGAAGTCTCGCGTGATCAGCGTCGCGAGAAAATGACGATGCTGCGTAAGAAAGTTGCTGAACGATTAGTGTCGGTGAAAAGGAATACTGCGATGCTCACTACGTTTAACGAGATCGATATGAGTGCAGTGATGAATGTCCGAAAACAGTATAAGGATGTTTTTAAAGAGAAGCATGGCGTAGGATTAGGCTTCATGAGTTTCTTTACTAAAGCAGTGACGGAAGCTTTGCAAGCTTTCCCTGCTGTGAATGCTCAAATTGATGGTGATGAAATTGTTTATCATAATTATGCCGATGTTGGAATTGCTGTTAGTGCGCCAAAGGGGTTAATGGTTCCTGTTATTCGTAATGCTGAAGGATTATCGCTTGCTCAAATTGAAGCTACTATAGCTGCACTTGCAACGAAAGCCCGTGATGGAAAAATTTCGGTAGATGATATGACTGGCGGAACATTCACAATCACTAATGGTGGAGTGTTCGGATCGATGATGTCGACACCAATTATTAATCCGCCGCAAAGCGCGATTTTAGGAATGCATAATATTGTTGAACGAGCAGTTGTAGTAAATGGAAAAATTGAAGTGCGTCCTATCATGTACGTTGCTCTATCATACGATCATCGTATTATCGACGGAAGAGAGTCTGTTGGCTTCTTGGTGAAAGTAAAACAAATGATAGAAGATCCTATTAAACTCATGACCGGAGGAAATGATCCGATGAAAGTTCTTCTTGGAGTATAAAAATATTGTCCCGACCCATAAAGTCGGGATTTTTTTTACCTTTATTTAAAATTTTTACTATGCTAGCTCAAACACTATCCGCCATTTTTGTCAGAGACCTGACGAAACTTAAAGAGGAATTGAACCTCTATTCTTTCGAACACGATTTATGGAAAACCGATGGCATGATTGCTAACTCAGCTGGTAACCTCGCGCTGCATTTAGTCGGAAACTTAAATCACTTTGTTGGAGCTGTTATCGGTAAAACAGGGTATATGCGTCAACGTGAGTTAGAGTTTACACTGAAGAATATTCCACGCAAAAAAATTGTCGAGGATATTGATGCAGTGATTGCCATGATGCCTAAAGTATTAACGGGCGTTACAGATGAAATTATGAAAACCGATTTCCCTTTGAAAAAACATGATGAAATCGTTACCCATGAACAAATGCTTGTTCACCTTTACGGGCATTTAGCATATCACCTCGGACAAATAAATTATCACCGACGATTGTTGAGTAAATAATTCATTCAGCTACCGCAACCACCTCCGTCACTCCCGGAATCATACGTTTAAGTAAATTTTCTATTCCCGATTTTAGCGTTATTGTCGACGAAGGACATCCACTGCATGCTCCTTTTAAGACAACACTCACAATTCCATTTTCGTATGAACGGAAGTGAATGGCTCCACCGTCGCCTTCTACTGCCGGACGAACATATTCATCTAATAATTCAACAATCTTCTTTTCAGCTTCAGGATCTGGGGTGAATGATGCGTTGGTTGTTGCCGCTTTCGTTTCTTTTGCTTCTGCCGAAGGCGTTACTGCTTTTTTCGAACGAGTCGGAATGTGATTTTCATCAAAAGGACTTCCAATGAATAAATGCTCTCCCGACATTAAAAATCCTCTTATAAATTCACGCAGGATATTGGTGATGTCGAACCAATCAAGATCGTTTTCTTTATTTAAAGTGATAAAGTTCGTCGTAATGAAAACTTTTGTTATTCCGCTGAAGTCAAATAGTTGTAACGCTAGCGGACAATTTACAGCTTCTTCTTTGCTATTGTATTCTACTGCTCCGCCTTCTACTAGCATAATGTTGGCTACGAATTTCATGCTATTTGGATTGGGCGTTAACTCGGCATATATGTTAAGTGGAATGTTCATGTCTCTAAAACAAATTTTGAATAGTTTGGTTTATTTAAGTCGTATGACTTTTACTAGCATTGTAATTGATGGGAGTAAAAGCGCAAAACCGTACCTTTGAAGCGCAAAATTACATATCCTTTGGCTAACAAAGGCGTAAATATTTTGATATTATGCAACAACGAGTAGATTTTTTGGTCATAGGTTCCGGAATTGCAGGATTGAGTTATGCCTTGAAGGCGGCTGAGTTCGGTAAGGTCATGATTATCACCAAAGCCAATGAGGATGAGACGAATACAAAGTATGCGCAAGGCGGAATAGCGGCCGTTACCTATGCTCCCGATTCAGTTGAAAAACATATTGAAGATACTTTAATCGCCGGCGATGGCCTATGCGACGAGAAAATAGTTCGTATCGTTATTGAAGAGGGAATGGAGCGCATTCAAGATATGATTCGCTGGGGTGCCAATTTCGATAAAGATGAAACAGGAAAGTATGATCTCGCTCGCGAAGGTGGGCATTCCGAATACAGAGTCCTTCATCATAAGGATAATACTGGCTTTGAAATAGAGCGTAAGCTGTTGATGCAAATCCATCAGCATCCTAATATCGAATTGCATACGCATCTCTTCGCGCTCGATTTAATTACCCAACATCACCTCGGTGAAGAGGTAACACGAAGTACCGGCGGAATAGAATGTTTTGGTGTTTATGTGCTCAACTTAAAGACTAAAAAAGTTGATACAATTCTTTCTAAAATTACATTGATGGCTTCTGGTGGAGCAGGTCAACTTTATAAAACAACTACTAATCCCCTCATCGCTACTGGCGATGGCGTGGCTATGGTTTATCGCGCCAAAGGAACGGTGAATGATATGGAGTTTATCCAGTTTCATCCTACCGCTTTGTATAATCCTGGTGAAAGTCCTTGTTTCTTGATTACCGAAGCAGTGCGCGGTTTCGGGGGAATATTACGTACCGTAGATGGCTACGACTTCATGCCCGATTATGACGAACGCGGCTCTCTCGCTTCGCGCGATATTGTCGCTCGTGCAATAGATAATGAAATTAAAAAGTCGGGAGGCGAATTCGTTTACCTCGATTGTACGCACCTCGATCAACAGAAATTTGCGGAACATTTTCCCAACATTTTGAGGAAGTGTAAAAGTATCGGTATCGATCCGTTTACTAATTATATCCCCGTTGTTCCCGCTGCGCATTATATGTGCGGAGGAATTCGTGTCGATGAAAATGCCGCTAGCGATATTAAAAATTTGTATGCGGCTGGTGAATGCGCTTGCACCGGATTGCATGGTGCTAACCGACTAGCTTCTAATTCTCTTTTGGAAGCTTTGGTGTTTTCTCATCGAGCCTTCGAAAAGTCGGTAAAACAAATTTCGGATATCCATCACCGTGATGATATTCCCGATTGGAATGCAGAAGGAACTACTGAGCCTAAAGAGATGATTTTGATAACAGGAAATCGTCGCGAGTTACAAGCACTCATGAGTAATTATGTGGGAATTGTACGCAGTAATGTGCGAATGAAACGTGCCATGGATCGCCTTCGAATTATTTATGGTGAAACTGAAGCATTGTATGAACGTACTGTTGTTTCTCCTGCTTTGTGCGAACTAAGAAATTTGATTAATCTTTCTTACTTAGTAGTAAAAGCAGCAATGCAGCGCACAGAGAACAGAGGATTACATTATAATTCTGATCTCGACGCTAATAAATCTTCTCGAATCGAATAATGATGCAGCCTTCTGATTGCTTCGACATAAAAACAGAAAGTGATTTTAATAGTCATGCACTTTCGGTATTTGCTTTTCAAGCGAAGAATGTAGCAGTTTATCGTGAGTACTTAGAAGCACTTCGAGTGGATGTAAATAGTATTCATCATTATTCTGAAATTCCTTTTCTTCCTGTTTCCTTCTTTAAATCTCGTAATGTTATTGCGGAGGGAAAACAGCCGCAAATTAATTTTACCAGCAGTGGAACTACTGGAATGATTACTTCAACTCATCCGGTGGCCGATGTGAAATTATACGAGCAGAGTTTTAATCGTGCATTCGAATTATTTTATGGTCCGATTCACGATTATTGCATCATCGCTTTGTTGCCTGCCTACCTCGAGCGCGAAGGGTCTTCGCTGGTATATATGGCCGATCATCTGATTAAAGCGAGTAAACATCCGCAAAGCGGATTTTATTTAAATCAATATGATGCATTAGCTGCTCTGTTGAAAGAACTAAGTGCCAAAAAACAAAAAACAGTATTGCTCGGAGTTACTTTCGCTTTGCTCGATATTTGTGAGAAATATTCATTCGATTTTCCAGAGTTGATAGTAATGGAAACAGGTGGAATGAAAGGTCGTCGAAGAGAAATGATTCGTGAGGAATTGCATTCAGTTTTGTGTCAAGGATTCGGAGTAAATAAAATTCATTCTGAATACGGTATGACAGAGCTTTTGTCGCAAGCATATTCGGCAGGAGATGGAATATTTAATTGTCCGCCGTGGATGAAAATTCTTTTGCGAGAAGTTAATGATCCTTTTGCTAAAGTGGGAGCTAATGCCACAGGAGGCGTTAATGTAATCGATTTGGCAAATTATTATTCTTGTTCGTTTATCGCTACTCAAGATCTGGGCAAACAGTTCAACGATGGCTCATTCGAGATTTTAGGAAGGTTCGATTACAGCGATTTGCGTGGTTGTAATTTGCTAGTGCAGTAATCGGTTGAATCATACTGATTCTAAATCGAGGTGTTTGTCCGATAATCTCGACTGTTAGTCGCATTTATTTTTTCTTTCGCCCATATTTAAGTCTATTTCTCCTTTGATCTCACTATTTTTGAATCGCAGATTATGGCATCAGGATATTCGAAATATTTGAAGTTGATTTATGTGGTAGGGGATTTCTTACTGCTCAATACTGTATTTTGGTTAGTCAGCTTTTACTATAAATGGCCCGTTTTAACTGCCGATACTAACTTCCTGGCTCAGTTTATCTACATCAACTTGTTCTGGGTAATATCTACGTTCCTTACCGAAGTTCATCATATAGATCGTGGTTTGCGCTTCGAGCAAATCCTCTCTTTGTTATTCAGAGCTTATGCCATCTTCGTAGTAATGATCGTTGTTTTCTTGTATTTCTTTGATAGCTATTTTATTCCAGTTTTTCATATTGAGGTGAAGCTTGCAGTGTTTGCATTGGTCTTCTTTGTATGGCGTTCGGTAATGGCTTACATCATCAATTTTGTTCGCCGCCGTGGATTAAACTACCGGAAAGTAATTATCGTTGGCAACGGACAACCTGCTCTGGATATGCAGCATTTCTTCGAGCGACATCCCGAGGTGGGTTATCGTTTGCTAGGAATATTTTCTGATGAATTAACCGATGAGGAAAGCGTTTGGCTAAAAGGAAAACTGAATGCTGCCCATGCTTTTGCACTCGATATGAAAGTAGATGAAATCTATTGTTCTGTTTCGGGAATGGAGGCCGATGAAGTAGCTGCAATGATGACATTTGCAGATAGAAATTTAATACGCTTTAAAGTGGTTCCTGATTTCAGAGGATTTCTTAATCGTAGGGTGAAAATCGATTTTTATGAGTCGGTGGCGGTTTTAAGTGTAAGGAATGAGCCATTGCAAAATATTGGAAATCGCTTAGTGAAACGCTATTTCGATATCGTGTTCTCGTTATTGGTCATTGCTATTGTCTTTCCTATTGCTTTGATTATTATCGCTCCACTAATTAAGTTGAGCTCGGCAGGGCCTGTATTTTTTAAGCAGAAACGTTCCGGAAAAGACAATAAAGAGTTCACTTGTTGGAAATTCAGAACGATGCGCGTGAATGCTAAAGCCGATATCGAACAGGCAAAGCAAGGCGATGAGCGTATTACTGCAATCGGTTCTTTTTTGCGAAAAACCAGTCTCGATGAGTTGCCGCAGTTTTATAATGCACTGATTGGTAATATGTCGGTAGTAGGACCTCGTCCGCATATGCTTAAACATACCGAAGAGTATTCAGCATTAATCGATAAGTTCATGGTGCGCCATCTAGTAAAACCCGGAATTACCGGTTGGGCGCAGGTTAATGGCTTACGTGGCGAAACTCGCGACCATAAGTTGATGGAGCATAGAGTAGAATACGACGTTTGGTACCTCGAAAACTGGTCGTTGCTGCTCGATTTGAAAATTGTAGTCCTTACAGCTACCCAAATCATTACCGGAGAGCACAAAGGGGAGTAAGAGAAAAAAGCATGCCGACGATTAGTTCGAAATGCGCAAGTGTTTAAATATCAGCGTCATAATAAAATTCAACAGCGCTAGATGCCAGCTATTTAGCTCATGGTTTCCGATAAATCATCACAGCTAAATGAAGAATCGCTTTTTCGACTGAAAAAATCAAAATTTAGAATCATTCCTCCTTGTACTTAAGAACAGTATCCCTTACTTTTGCGCCCTCATGGAGAAATCCTTCACCCTGGAAAAGCCTTTAACCATATCCGCTAAACTGCAGGACTATGCACAGCTCACGAAAATGAGACTGGCGTCGCTTGTTGTTTTTTCGGCGGCGATGGCATTTATGTTGGCTCCTGGAGATATTGATTTCGGAAAGATGTGGCTATTGGTGTTAGGCGGATTTTTAGTCACCGGCTCCGCGAATGGCTTTAATCAAATCATGGAGCGCGAACTCGATAAGTTGATGACAAGAACTCTTAATCGCCCTTTGCCGGATGCTCGAATGTCGGTTTGGGAAGCGATGTTGGTTTGCACTCTTGTTGGTGCAGTTGGCGTTTTCATTCTTGCATATTACATGAATCTTTACAGTGGTATTTTAGGACTACTCGCAATTATCCTATACACTGTCGTTTATACACCGTTAAAAAGAATTACACCTTTCGCCGTATTTGTTGGAGCGATTCCAGGAGCCATCCCTCCAATGTTAGGGTGGGTAGCTGCAACCGGAAATTTTGGTGTTGAAGCATGGCTGCTATTTATTATTCAGTTTTTATGGCAGTTCCCGCACTTCTGGGCAATCGCTTGGGTGCTTGATGATGATTATAAAAAAGCCGGATTTAACTTGCTTCCCACTGGGAATCGCGATAAAGGTTCGGCACTACAGGCCTTATTGTATACACTAAGTCTAATCCCGGTTGGCGTAATGCCATATGTGTTTCATCTGTCGGGATGGGTTTCAATGATCGCAATTCTGGGAGTAAGTTTCTATTTCTTATGGCAAGCCTATCAACTTTATCAAAAGTGTGATATGGATGCAGCAAGAAAATTGATGTACGGATCTTTCTTCTATCTGCCCGTAGTAATGATTGCAATGGTTCTTGATAAAATCTGATAAGATGGAAATGACAGCAGAAAACGCATTTGAAAATGTAAAGCCGCGGGTGCCTACCGAGAAAATTCTTCTTTGGGTGGCTATCGCAAGTATAGTAATGTTATTCGCGGGATTAACCTCCGGATACGTTGTTCGCCAGGCAGAAGGAAATTGGTTGGTATTTGAAATACCTACCATGTTTTATGTTTCTACGGTGGCGATTATTTTAAGCAGTGTCACTATGCAAATGTCGATTGCAGCGATTCGCAAGGATAATAAAGTGATGGCTAAAAATCTAATTATCATTACGTTAGGCCTTGGATTGGCCTTCGTATTTTGCCAGTTTATGGGATGGAGTGCATTGGTGGATAATAATATCCATTTTGTCGGAACTCCCTCAGAATCATTCTTTTATGCATTAACCGGCTTGCACCTTGCGCATCTTGCGTTCGGGTTAATCGGGTTAATGGTAACCGCAGGAAAGTCGATTTTACAGAAATACAGCTCAAAAAATTACCTCGGAATCTCATTATGTGCAATATACTGGCACTTTTTGGGTGGGCTTTGGTTGTATTTATTTGTATTTTTGGCCATCTTCCGTTAAAAATTATCTAGTTCAACCTTTAACCTGAATATATATTGTATGGCTGCAGAAGCTACACTTGCACACGAGAATTCTTCTAACCCATGGGGTGGAGGTAAGTCTCCGTTCGGAATCAGCTGGGGAAAAATGATGATGTGGTTCTTCCTGGTTTCGGATGCCTTCACATTCTCTTCCCTGATTATCGCTTACGGTTCATTCCGTCATCGCTTAACGCACATTTGGCCTACGGCTAACGACGTGTTTACGCACTTTCCGTTTGTACATGAACATTTGCCGTTAGCGTATGTAGGTTTAATGACCTTCATCCTCATCATGAGTTCTGTAACAATGGTATTAGCCGTTGATGCAGGTCACAGAAGAGATAATAAGAGCGTAGCTGTTTGGATGGGATTAACCATCATCGGCGGATTTATGTTCCTTGGCTCTCAGGCTTGGGAGTGGTATAATTTCATCTCAGGAACTCCTGATGGTGCATTGAAAATGCCTACCGGTGAAATTTATCGTTTCCCTGAGAATGCTCCTAGCTTACATGCGAAAGGAATTCATGCTCCTGATTGGGCATTGATCTCTCCTGAACATAAAGTGATCGAGGATAAAGCTGAAATCGCTAGAATTAAAGCGGTAGCTCAGCCAATCCATGGTGCTAACCTTACCGATAATGAATATGGTCATCCGTTATTCGCTGACTTCTTCTTCTTTATCACTGGTTTCCACGGTTTCCACGTATTTAGCGGGGTAGTTATCAATATTATTATCTTCTTTAATGTTTTAAGCGGGGTTTATTCTCGTCGCGGACATTATGAGCAAATCGAGAAGACCGGACTTTACTGGCACTTTGTAGATTTGGTTTGGGTATTCGTATTTACCTTCTTCTACTTAGTATAATTAATTACAAGATTATAAACCTGAATTTCTGTATATAGTTATGGCAGATCACAAACATGAAACTCCGCACGGTTACTATACCGGCGATATGCATAATCAATTCGTTCCTGAACATTACGATCCTAAAAATCGTGGCGTTATCTGGCGTACATTCTGGATCTTATTAATAATTACTATTGGTGAGGTGGCAATTGCTTTCACAAGCTTGTCGAAAGAATTGTTAGAAGTTATCTTCATTACTTTAACTGTTGTGAAGGCGTATTTCATTGTTGCATTCTTTATGCACTTGAAACATGAAAAAATGTCGTTAGTGTATTCAATCCTTCTCCCTTTTATTTTGATAGTTTATCTGATCGCTATGTGCTTAACAGAAGCTAACTATCTTAATTTGTGGGATACTATGTTTAAATAAGGGTGAAAAAATTCCTGATCCTCACAACGTTACTCGTTATCCCTTCTCTTGCTTATTTATATCTGCAAACAGGGAAAAACAATTTTACTACGTTAGAGATTTTCGGACCTAAAGAACCTGTTACGAAAACCGTCGATGGAAAAACTGTAGTTGATACAGTTTATCATTCCATCGGCGGTTTTTCTTTGCTCGATCAGGATAGTAATGTTGTTACACAAGATATTTTCAAGAATAAAATTCATGTTGCGAATTTTGTTTTTACTACTTGTCAAACTATTTGTCCTAAGATGTCGAATGAAATGATTCGTGTTCAAAGCGCTTTTAAAGATGATCCGGATGTTGTGATCGTTTCGTATACCGTGAACCCTGAATATGATACTCCTTCTATCTTAAAAGAGTACGCAAATAAACATTATGCCATCAAGAATAAATGGTACTTCTTAACCGGTGATAAGAAAACGATTTACGACTTGGCTCGTAATTCTTATTTTTTAGTTGCTGGCGAAGGCGATGGTGGTCCCGATGATTTTATCCATTCCGAAATGTTTACTCTTATCGATAAGGAAGGTCGCATTCGCGGCTCTCTCGATAAAAAAGGCAATATCCAAACTTACGATGGTACTAATGTACTCGATGTAAAACGATTGATAGAGGATATTGATGTGCTGAAAATGGAGTACAAGAAAAAATAAATACCGCTTTTCAATAAAATAAATGTTTACTCGGTCAACAATTGTTTTATTCAGTTGTTACCTTCCCAAACTAAATTATTATGTCTGATATGTTAAGTAAAATGCAGGAGAAAACAGTCTTCCGTATTGTTCTATCATTGTCGATTGTTGTATTTCTAGTGGTGATTATACTAGATAGTAAAATTCTTCCTCGACCAGAGGTAATGCCGGCCTTCGGACATTATCTTCCTCTTCTTAACGCATTTATTAATGGTACGTGCACAATTTTGTTGTTGATGTCGTTTAACGCCATTAAAAAAAGAAATATCGCGAAGCACAAAAAGATAAACCTAATCACGTTTTTCTTGTCGGCTTTGTTCTTGATTTCTTACGTGACGTATCATTGGATGTCGAATGAAACGAAATTCCCAATCGATAATCCGCTTCGCCCCCTATACTTAGGAATCCTTATTTCGCATATTATCCTCGCTGCTGTGGTCCTTCCGCTGGTGCTTATCAGTTTCTGGTACGGATTAACGAATCAAGTGGCAAAACACCGTAAAATTACCCGATTTGCCTTCCCAATCTGGTTATATGTGACCACTACAGGAGTAATCGTGTATTTAATGATTTCACCTTATTACCCTAGCTGATATCTCTCAACATGAATTTTTAAAATTCTTTTCGTTGTTTAATTTCGGCTTCGTAACTTCGTAGCTTCAATTCAAGAATCATGAAAAAATTGATCTTCTTATTCGCCTTGCTTTTTAGCTTGTCTCTTTCAGAGGTGTCGATGGCACAGTGCTCGATGTGTCGCCAAGTAGCAGCTTCTAGTATTCAATCAGGACAAAAAACGGGCATAGGACTTAATAAAGGAATTTTATTCCTAATGTCGATTCCTTATTTGTTAGGAGGAACAGCAGCTTTCATGTATTGGAAATATAAAAGAAAACCAGATACATCTGTAACTGAATAATATTAAAGCCGATCAATAGGGTCGGCTTTTTTTATGAATGGATTTTATGAGAAATTGATTGAATATGAATAAAGAAATAAAAGCAATTTTGGTAGCATTGATTACAGAAATGGAGTCGAATGCAAATATGTATCAAGCAACACGTATGAAAGCGTATATGCGTGACCGTTATGAGTTTTTCGGACTGCAAAAGAATGTTCGTGCAGAAATATATAAGCCTTTTTTAGCACAATTGTGGAAGGTCAAAGACGTGAATATTGAGAGTGTAGTAAAGCTTTTGTGGGAACACCCTTGCCGCGAATGCCAATATGTTGCGATGGAATATATAGCAAAAACTTCGAAGCAATGGACACCCGAAACATTATCGCTTTTTGAATACATGATTATTGAAAAGTCGTGGTGGGACACAGTGGATATGGTAGCTTCTACTTTCGTTGGGAAACTATTTCAAAAATATCCAGATTTGATTAAACCAACCATTAAAAAATGGAATGCACAAAATGATTTCTGGTTACATCGTACTAGTATTATTTTTCAATTGAAATATGCCGATAAAACCGACGAGCAATTACTCTACATTCAATGCGAAAAATACATCGAATCGAAAGAATTCTTTTTGCAAAAAGCCATCGGTTGGGCACTCCGTCAACACTCAAAATTCCAACCCTCCTCCGTTCGCAATTTTGTTGCCAACCATAAGCTCTCTACAGTTAGCTTACGCGAAGCAAAGAAGTACATATAGTCTAGTATTTATTGGTAATAGTTACAGTATACCTAAATGTGCCTCATGATGTTTCCAAACCTTTGCTGATAGGATTTCTAATTTCTTTTCACAACAAGGTAGCCGACAACATCGTAAATCCCCCTTCAAATCCTCTTAGCTCCGACGTGCTTGCACAGTCGGAGCTAATCCGTATTCTACTTTAATCTCTAAGTTTTAACATCAAACCAATGGGAGAAAAAATTGCGCAGCAATCGCTGCTCCCGTCCCATAGGGATAAACAAAAAGCACCCGTAGCATAACGTGCGTCAAAACATTGCTATGCAAACGCTGCGTTTAAAATTGATTTCGTTTAAATTGAAGAACCCAATGGGAGCCCAATCCTCGTCGCAGACGTAAATCCGCCTCGCCTTTAGGCGATCCTTCACGCGCCAGCCACCATAGGCGCCAGCATCCTTTAAATCCTATCAAATTCTTTTAGCTCCGACGTGCTTGCACAGGCGGAGCGTATCTGTGTTCTCCATTCAATCTCTAATATTAAGATGGAACTAATGAGAGGCGAATCAAAAATTCAAAATCCCCTTTCCTGACCTCAATCATACCTAAATAATTTTCGCAATTAAAAGAAATCACGTATCTTTCAATTTCCAATTAAAACCTATACCATGAAAAATTTATTTTATGCACTAGCAGCTTGTTTCGTATTAATGACATATTCGTGTAAAGATGATTTAACAGCATTTTCGTTTACACATGATTATGCGGAATTCGAAATTGAAGTAGACCCCACAACTACCCAAGGCAATATTAGCTTAGGTGAATATGAAGTATCAACGAACATCACGAACCTGTTGAAAGATAATGGTGCAAGTTTAGAGCATCTAAAATCGGTGACTGTAAAGTCAATTAATTTGGCGATCGACGATACTACTTCAACCCCGTACACCTTTAATTTGTTGGGTAAAATCAGTGCAAAAATTGGCAATACTAACAGCTCAACATTAAATGATTTTGCAAAGAAAGATCCTGTTCCTGCTACGGGATTAACGTCTCTTGATCTCGACATGTTCGATACAGATTTGTTAGGATATTTTAAAAACGCAAATATTAAATTTAATTTATCAGGATTCACAAATGCTCCAATCGACCACGCATTTAAAGTGAAAGTGAAATTGCGCGTACAGTTTGAAGGCGATATAATTAAATAATTCAAAATATTTCAATAAAGCAGGATGTTGTTTAATTACGATGTCCTGCTTTGTATTTAGTAAAGAATTGTATTGTTTAATCGTCTTTTTGTTAACGGAAATTGCAATTAGTTTGCTAGGCTTTTTTTGTTTTTTCTTTTGTTCATTAATATGTAATTTCCGAAAAGGGGCAAGAGGAAAATTCATTTGCATAATTAAACTTTTTATATATCTTCGTTTTAAAATAATGATATATGAAAAAATCAACTTACCTATTTAATTTATTACTTGTTGCAACTTTTGTTTTTGGCAGTGTAAATAAATTAAAAGCACAAGCTCCCATTACAGCAGTTTTTCAGCCGGGCGGCGGCTCATCTCAAGATGCAATTGTTGATTCTTATTGGGCGAATACTAATTCGGGTGCCGCGGCGGAATTCAATGCTCAGGCTTGGACGCATTCAGGATCTTCAGAAATTTCGAGAAGTTTGATGCGATTTGATTTAACAGCAATTCCAACTAATGTATTGGTGACTTCTGCTAAACTGTATCTTTATAATAACCCACAATCGATAAATGGATTAGGTAATGGGCAACATTCTCAACTTTCTGGTAGTAATGCTGCCGTAATAAATCGTGTTTTGTCACCCTGGAATGAAAATACCGTTACTTGGGTTACTCAACCTACCACCGATACTGTTAATCAAGCTTTTTTACCAGCTAACACTACGCCTCATCAGGATTATGTAGTTAATATAACTGCTATGGCTGCAGCGATGGTTGCTAATCCTGCCAACAATTTCGGATTTATTCTTAAAGAGCAAACTGAAGTAGCATATCGTTGTTTATTGTTCGCATCTGGTGATCATCCAAATGATGCACTTCATCCAAAGTTGGAAGTTACTTATATTCCTTGTAACGGTTTTACCGGTAAATCAGATATTACTGCTTATGGCAATCCTACTTTTTGTGCAGGTTCAGATGTTACTTTAGGATTGGTGAATACTAACACGATAACTTCGTTCCAATGGCAAAAAAACGGAGTGAATATTTCTGGGGCAACATCAAAATATTATACTACCAATACTTCCGGTTCTTATCGTTGTATTGTTAGTAATGTTTGTGGTGGCGATACTTCTAATGTTATTGTTACTACTCGTTTGGCAAATACGGTTAATACAGTAGCCGTAACGGGAAATACTTCCTTTTGTTTCGGCGATAGCGTTATGTTAAATTCCACAAATGCTACTCCGAATTATTCTTACCAATGGTATCGAAATAATATTGCAGTTTATCAAGCAACGGCAATTACTCTCGCAGCAAAAAACCCCGGAATTTATAAGGTGGTTTCTAAAAATAATGGTAATGGTTGTTCTCGTATATCTTCTAATGGTATTAATGTAATTGTAAATTGTCGAGAAGCTGCTTTTGAGTCACCTGTAGTTGATATTTCTACGCCAACACCAACTTTTAAACTGTTCCCAAATCCTACTTCAGGAGCTTTTACAATTCAATTCAATAAAGAGAACCTTGATGACCAAGATGCAATTGTTGAGATTCTTGATTTAAATGGTCATTCGATTTATAATCGAGCGGAGCAAATTACTAATGGTAATTTAAATTGTATTGTAAATCTTGATAGAAAAATATCATCGGGAGTTTATTTTGTTAGAGTTCATCTTGAAGATGAAGTGATTTCCGGTAAGGTGATGATGGAGTAATAGATTCTCTTTTCCGGGTAGATGCGGGCTGCTGACTTCAATGGTTGCAGCCCGCATTTTGTTTTTGTATCTTTGCAGTCCCATGACTTTGCACAATAAATACGATAAAGAAACTCTTCAGCGAAAGCTCGATAATGAAATGTTTAAACGTATAACGCTTTCGTTTTACCGATATGTCAATATTGAGAATACTGAGATGTTTCGCGCTGAGTTATATCGCCAATTGGATGAGATAGGTGTCCTAGGACGAATTTATGTAGCCCATGAAGGTATCAATGCTCAAGTAAGCATTCCTGAGCATTATTTCGATCAATTTAAGTCGATCTTGCAAAGTGATGAAAAATTGCGTGACGTGCCTCTGAAAATTGCTGTGGAGGATAATGGGAAGTCGTTTATTAAGTTAATTGTACGTATTCGTGAAAAAGTGGTGGCCGACGGACTCGATGATAATTCTTTCGATGTTACGAACGTTGGAAATCACTTAGACGCCGAACAGTTTAATGAAGCACTCGAAGATCCAAATACGATAGTTATCGATATGCGTAATCATTATGAAACGGAAGTCGGACATTTTGAAGGTGCATTGCTTCCCGAAGCCGATACTTTTCGTGATGCATTAACGATGGGACTCGATATGGTGGAGGACAAAAAGGATAGCAAAATTCTTTTGTATTGCACCGGCGGGATTCGTTGCGAAAAAGCGAGTGCGTGGTTTAAACATCATGGCTTTAGTGATGTGAACCAATTGTACGGTGGAATTATTCAATATGCGCGTGAAGTAAAACAGAAAGGACTTAAGCCGAAATTTATTGGAAAGAACTTTGTTTTCGACAATCGCCTGGGTGAACGTATCACCGATGATATAATTAGTTCTTGTCATCAATGCGGAAATCCTTGCGATACGCATGTGAATTGTGCAAACGATGATTGCCATTTGTTGTTTATTCAATGCGATGATTGCAAAATCAAATTTGATGGCTGTTGTTCGAAAGATTGTCAAGCGATTTTTCACTTGCCTGTAGAGGAGCAACGACGATTACGTAAGGGTAAAATCAAAACTGACTCATTATCCGTTTATAAGAGCCGTTTGCGCCCCGATTTACGTCAAATTAAATCGGATTCGTCGCAATTATCTATCAATAGATAGGCGTTGCAACATTTAAATTTAAGTGTTTGCCCATACAATTGTTGTTTCCACCCTTATTTGTCAATAACTTACGTATTTGTATGTCGGTTAGGGGTATTGACCACCGTATATTTGTCTTTGCCTTAAATTTAATCTACAAGCGCTTTATATGGAAAAACGATGGGTTCTTAAACCCCAGGGGGATGCTGATGCCGTTACTAGGCTTGCTGCTGAGTTGCGTATCAATCGTATCCTGGTGAACCTGCTCGTTCAGCGTGGAATAACTACGTATGAAGAGGCTCGTCGTTTCTTTCGTCCTTCGCTAGATATGTTGCATGATCCTTTTTTAATGAAGGATATGGATAAGGCTATCGATCGCATTAATATGGCTGTCGAGAATAAAGAGAAGGTAATGGTGTACGGTGATTATGATGTTGATGGTACAACAGCAGTTTCGTTAGTATATACATTTTTGAAATCTCTTTCTGGCGACATCGCTCATTATATTCCTGATCGTTATAAAGAGGGGTACGGAATTTCTAAACAAGGAATCGATTTCGCAAAAGAGAATGGTTATTCGTTAATCATTGCGCTCGATTGTGGTATTAAGAGTGTCGATAAAATCGATTATGCTAATACTTTAGGTGTCGATTTTATTATCTGCGATCACCACCGTCCGGGAGCTGAAATTCCGAATGCTGTGGCAATACTCGATCCAAAACGAAACGATTGCCCTTATCCTTATAAAGAGTTAAGCGGTTGCGGAATCGGATTTAAATTGGTGCAGGCTTTCGCTCAACAAAATGAAATGCCTTTTAGTCAATTAGATCAGTATCTCGATCTAGTAGCAATTTCAATTGCTGCCGATATCGTTCCTATCACCGGTGAAAATCGTATTCTGGCTTTCTATGGCTTGCAACGTTTAAACCGTGAACCTCGTCCCGGAATTAAAGCGATTCTTGAACTCAGCGGATTTAAACGCGATGAGTTAACTATAAATGATATTGTATTTACTATCGCTCCGCGTATCAATGCCGCAGGGAGAATTGAGAGTGGTACAAAGGCAGTGGAGTTATTGATTTCTCGTAATGAGGACCTTGCCGGTTTCTTAGGTGATGATATCAATGATCAAAATAATACGCGTAAAAATCTTGACCAGTTGATTACTGATCAAGCGTTACAACAAATAGAAGATAACGAAGATTTTAAAAATCGAAAAAGTACAGTATTGTATAATCCTGAATGGCACAAGGGTGTTATCGGAATTGTTGCTTCTCGTTTAACTGATCGATATTATCGTCCTACTATTGTACTTACTAAAAGTAATGGCATGGTGTCGGGCTCTGCTCGTTCGGTTAAAGATTTTGATGTTTATAATGCGATCGAAAGTTGCAGTGAGTTGTTAGAGCAATTCGGCGGACATATGTACGCTGCCGGTTTAACAATGCGTGAAGAAAATGTAGAGGCGTTTCGCGAGAAGTTTGAATTAATTGTTTCTTCTACTATTGAGGAAAAAATGCTTACACGTGAAATTGAAATCGATGCTGAATTAAGCTTGACCGATATCACAGGAAGTTTTTATAATATTTTAAAGCAGTTTGCTCCATTCGGTCCAGGGAATTTATCGCCCATTTTTAGAAGCAGTGGAGTACGAGATAATGGTCGCGGAAGAGTAGTGGGAAATAACCACTTAAAACTAACGCTCACACAAGAGGGAAATCAACCAGGTGTTTATGATGGAATTGCTTTTCAATTAGGCCATCATCATCCAATGGTGGAACAGCAAGAAGCTTTCGATGTAGTATATCATATTGAAGAAAATAATTTCAATAACCGCATCACTCTTCAGCTAAATATCAAAGACCTAAAGTTCGTTCGCGAACGCGATTTCGTCTCTGTAGTTTAAACTCAATTCAATTTTTTGATTTTGAATATTGCATCTTTTTAGACGCGATGTGACTTGTATATGATTCAAAAGTCTACATCAATAAACTTTAGTCTATAAGTGTGTTTTAAAACGTTTATCCGTTACCACTCTCAACGCAATCCCTCCTCTAAGAAAAAAGCCTTCGGCCGGATGTGTTTTCGTAGTGGCGTCGCCGTTAGGTGTATTTCTGAAGTATTCAAAGGAACGTGCAGCCGTTTGTCCGGCCTCAAATGATACAACAATTGGCGTATGAGGGATGTAGTAATTACCGTAAAGTTGAACCTGGCCTTCAGTTAAATGAAAATAATCATTGTAGCCTTCTGCATACGACTCTTCAACTCCTTGATAAGCAAATCCAATATGAAATGGCGCGCTTAATGTATAGTCGAACGAAGCGTTATTGGGAAGTAGTCCCCAACAATACATTTTATCATTTGGCTTCCACTCAAATCCTACGAGTGGCAAGAAGTAATTTCCGTAGAATTCACGATTATAATACAAGCCCGCTTTCCATGTGAATTTTGATGTGGCACTATTACTGTAAATGATAGCTCCACCATGTTGATCGGTGGTCCAGCCGGCTTTTAAAATGTCAGAATAATTTTGGCGGTAGATATAACAAAAAACGATGTTCTTAGTGCTGTCGTGTAAAGTGTGTAAATAAGAAACCGGAAATAATATTGAATGATATGTGGATTCGTATTTAGCTATTCCCTCAACGGATACATTTCCTGAATTTCCGTTGATATGATTCGATACTCCATCGTAAAAAAACTTTCTATTGTATTCGGGATTAAAAACTAAATAGTCGCTTTTCCCAATTTTAAATGGTAGAGTGAGCGATGCGTTAAGCCAATCGTTTTTTATTCTCCATTCATCTTCTCCTTTGTAAAGATCCGAAATTCCACAGTTGCCATATTGAACCGTTGCAATGTCAATAAATGGTTGTGCATTTGCATTGAAATTGATGAGAAGATATGCCAGAATTAAGAGCTTACGCATATATGTGGATTTATGATTTTAACGAAGATAGATAAATAAATACATGCACTTCATTGGGAATTACCGCAAATATTGTAATTTTCGGAATCCTATAGCTGGAATTTATTATGAACCGGATTATTTTAGTTGCTATTCTTGTTATTGGTAGCGCTTATTCTTCTTTAGCAGGATCAGGCAAACAAGCTTTTAATCCTGCCGATACTATTCGAATCGGAAACCAAGTCTGGATGAAACATAATTTGGAAGTGGATGTTCCCAATAGCTTTTGGTATAATCGCGATTCAATTCAATATCATAATCTAGGTAAGTTATATTACTTCTCGGCTGCATTAATTGCTTGCCCCAAAGGATGGCATATTCCAAGTGATGAAGAGTGGCAACAGCTGATCGAATATTTAGGAGGAGATTCGTTAGCAGTTGATAAAATTCTGGAAGGAGGTTCGTCAGGATTGAATCTAACGTTGGCGGGTTACCGAAGTGCAAATAGTAACAATGATTTATTTGGGAAGATTGGTGAATATGCCATGTACTGGACGTCCACCATCAAGGCCGAACAAACGGCGTATGGCAAAATGTTTGTCAGAGGTAAACTTTCCGAACATCAATACTACCGAAGAGCCAATGCATTTTCAGTGAGATTATTAATGGATAAGTGAAAACGCAGGATAAATTGGCTCTTTTTTTATGAAAAATGGTGGGGCTTCCAGGCCTCATGTATAATTCTTAATATTTAATTTTAATAGAATTTTTTGACTGTTAATTTTAATTATTAAAATGTGCTTTTAAACTGAATTGAAAAATTATAGGTCTTGGAAATAATTGGTTTATAAGGTTGAAAATAGTTTATAGGCTGAAAAACAGCTATTTATGAATTACTATGAATTTATTTATTTTTTTTGTTTTGCCGATCATTTAAATATTTTTTTTAAATTTGATATAAATATTTAATATCATGAAGCATTTTTATTCAGTAAAATTGATCCTTTTCACGTTGTTGGTTTTTTCGTTACAGACGGCAAACAGCCAATGCGGGGTACATCCCACGATAGTAAGCAGGCTAAATAATGGAGCTCAGCCATTTTATTCTGGGAGCAGCTCTTCTGTCGACCTCAATTGGTATATTTATAAATATCAGTGGTTGGCAAATGATGAGGTTGGGGAGGTCGATAATACTGGTAAGTTAAAAGATTGGAACCCTAAGTTGCCAAATTCAGTTAACAAAATATCGCTTAAAGTTTGGGCAAAAAATATTATAACAGGTGACAGTTGTTTTGAAGAAACAAGTGGTATGTTTCAGTCAACAGGACAACCTTTTTACCCAATAGTAAATACCATAAACACACAGCAAAGTGACCAAAATTCAAGAACTGTTTATGGTATTGATGCTGCGAAGATTATTGGTGATGCTGAATTTATTCGAACAAACATTCAACGAAATACAATTTCTTTTGTAAAGTTAAAGCCAAATGTAAAAGTTTCGGAAGAAATATCCAATGCTTGGCTAAATACGAATATTCTTCGGAGTGAAAATGGAATGGAGATGAGGTTATATCGTAAAGACAGTGATAAAATAGGATATAAACATCTACGATACTTTCAATATTATAAAGGCATTCCTGTGGAGTATTCGATGTACATGGTGCATGCTAAAGATGGATATATTGTATCAGCTAACGGTGAGGCGTATGTGAATATTAAAATAAATACAAGGGTTTCAATTGCACCTGAAATTGCAAAACAAAAAGCATTTAAAGCCTTTCCTGCAGGTCGTTATATAGCAGAGGGAAATGACGAGGCCCCTCAATTATTTGTTTTGCCATTGAAAGATGGCGTGTATAGTCTTGTATATAAAGTTGATGTTAATACAGAGGAGCCGCTTTCTCGGCAATGGGTTTATGTGAATGCGGAAAATGGAGCAATAGTTAAGACACTAAATAGACTTGAGACATATAATGTTTCGGCTACCGCTGATACACGTTATTCAGGATTAAAACCAATTATTACCGATAGTATTAGTGCCTCCAATTATCGTTTGAGTGAAACAGGAAGAGGAGCGGGCACTTCAGTTGAAACGTATAATCTCAACAATGGATCTAGCTATAGTTCTGCTACTAGTTTTACAAACACCTCTAAGACTTGGGTATATGGTTACGATAATGCAGCCCTTGATGCTCATTATGGTGCAGAGAAAACTTATGATCACTATTTTGATACATATGGATATAACTCAATTGATAATGCAGGCTTAACGATTAAAAGTTATGTACATTATAGTTCTAATTACGTTAACGCATTTTGGAATGGTAGTGTTATGACTTATGGCGATGGAAACGGAAGTTCCTATAATCCTCTTACTTCACTTGAAATTGTTGGACATGAAATCACACATGGTGTTACGGAGCATTCCGCCGCACTAATTTACTCTGGAGAATCAGGAGCTTTAAATGAGTCGTTTAGTGATGTCATGGGTAATACCATTCGCTTTAAAAGTAATCCTTCGGCTACTTGGCTTTGCGGTGATCAAATTATAGTGCCTGGTAGCTCTGCTACTCCTTTTAGGAATTTGGCTAACCCAAATGATTATCAATGCGCCGATACATATGGCGGGCAATATTTTAATAATGGAGATGTTGTCCACTACGATAGCGGAATACAAAATTTTTGGTATTATTTATTAACGCAAGGTGGAGTAGGAGTTAACGATATTGGAAATTCATACACAGTAATTGGAATAGGTCTTAATAAGGCAAATGCCATTGCATTCAGAAACCTTACCGTTTATCTTACCCCTAGTTCTACCTTCGCTGATGCTAGAGCTGGCGCAATACAATCCGCAATCGATTTATTTGGGACTTGCTCCGAGGAAGTTATTCAAACTACTAATGCTTGGTATGCTGTTGGTGTAGGCGGATTGTTTAATAACGCTGTGGTAGCATCTTTCAATGTAAGTAATAATTTCTTTTGTTCTATTCCATCTAATATCAGCTTTACAAATACTAGTTTGAATGCTTCCAGTTTTCATTGGGATTTTGGTGATGGCTCAACAAGTACTTTGCAAAGTCCTACGCACACATATTCTGCAGCTGGAAATTATACGGTGACGCTTATTGCATCAGGTTTAGCTTCTTGCGGGAATGCTGATACAATGATTGTACCCTCTTGTGTTAATATTTCAAATGGTGGAGGCCCTATTTCTATCTCATGTATTCCTACTGCAAACAGTACTTGTTGTGGGTATGGAATATTGAATGTGCATTTAGAAACGATAAATAAAAATTCGAATAGTGCAACAGAAGGATATAAAGATTTTTCTTGCTCTGATCAAGCTTCACTTATTGCCGGGAATACATATCCTATTTCAATAACAACAGGTACAAGTAATTTCGAAAATGTATCAGCATGGATCGATTTTAATAATGATGGAGTTTTTGCTGCATCTGAAAAAGTATTTTCTTCACTTAAAAAGAAACCTGTACACAGCGGATATATTAATACACCCACTTCTGCGATTTTAAATACATCATTACGCATGCGTGTAATTGATGAGGACACAAGTTATAGTATTTCCGGTCCTTGTTACAGCCCGGTACGGGGACAAGTGGAAGACTATACAGTATCTTTTACTGAAAACACATTGCCGCCAATAGCAGACTTTAGTGTGTCAAAACAATCTTTGAATTTAGGGGATATAGCTTATTTTTATGATTTAACAGCAAATGCTCCAACAGGTTGGTCATGGAGTTTTCCGGGTGGGACGCCATCATCATCTAACTTACGAAATCCGGTAATTCAATATTCTTCATTAGGTGTCTATCCTGTTACACTTCATGTCCTTAATTCTTTTGGGACAGATAGTATTACTAAGACTTCGTATATTACTGTAGTGAATGCATTTAATATGTGTATTAATTCGGGAACGCTTGCACCCTTTGGAAGTTTATATGACTCTGGTGGCCCTACTGGTAACTATTTGAATGGAGAAAATTGTACTTTCTTTATTGCACCAACATGTGCTGATACCGTTGTTCTAACTATTAATGCTTTTCAAAGCGAATCCGGCTATGATTATTTGAGCATTTATGATGGAGTTTCAGCCCTTGGACCATTATTGTTTTCTGCTTCAGGTAGTACTACTGTACAAAAAGTAAAGGCTCCATCAGGCAAAATGCTCATTAAATTTACCACGGATGGGTCTATAACTTATTCTGGATTTGACCTCTCGTGGAGTACAATAATGTTGTCAACAGTGCCTCCTATTGCTCAGTTCTCCACCGATGATACAACTCCACCGGTAAATGTACCCGTTCAGTTTCATGATTTAAGCACAAATATCCCCAATTTTTGGCAGTGGAGTTTTGGTGATGGAAATGTTAGTACGCTACAAAATCCAACACATATCTATACCACACCGGGAACATATTCCGTAAGACTTATAGCGTCTACATGTTCGGCTTCTGATACAACCACCCTGCAAATAACTGTTCAAGATTTCCCAATTATCAGCAGTAATCCCGATTCTGTTTCGGTAACCGTAAGTTGTGGTGATTCTATTCGCGTCCCGGTTATGGTCTATAATACCGGAGCTGGTGATTTAGTAATAAACGGTAATACAGTAACCCAATACTCTACTCATCATAAGAGAATTCTTGCTTGCACTAATGGTGTTGATATGGCTGGAGAATATATTTATACAATAGCTGCCATTAATTCGGGGTTTACAAATTATTCCATCACTCAATATAATGGAATAGATTCTTCCCAACTCAGCGCAGCATTAGATACGAGTGATGTTTTACTTTTTCCAGAAAACGAGACAAGTTCTGGAACTCATTATAGTGCATTTGGACCTGTAGTGCAGCGTTTTTTAAATAGGGGCGGAAATGTTATCGTATGTACCGATTACGATCAACGGCTCTTGGATATGGGACTGTTGAATAGTAATAATTATTTTGCTACATCAGGCAATATTTCGGTTTTAGATACTACACATTTTATCATGGATAGTGTTCCTCCAGTATTTGTCAGTTCTAATTTAACAACATATCGTAATTTCACTAATAGTGACCGAACTACTTTAGCTTATTCGTCAATTCCTACTAATGAAGTTGTAACATATCGGGAGATAGGTCAAGGGTCTGTTACTTTTATTGGTTACGATTTTTATACTGCTAGTATTCCATTTGCAAGAATTATTTCGAATGCTGTAAAAGGTGATTTAACGCAGGGTGATTATGTAATTGAAATAATTCCGAATAATTCAACAATTGCTCCCGGGGATTCAGAGTTGATTTACATAGTAATTAATACTGCTAATTTAAATAGTGGTCAATATGATTTCTCACCAACTTTGAGTTGTAATGATCCAACAAACTCGGAATACACTATCCCATGTCATATTACTTTGGTAGGCAGCCCATTCTTAACTCTGTCAGATACTTGCCTTCAATTTTCAGAAGTTTTTCAAAATGAAGCGACTTTCGATTCAATACGAATTTCTAATAATGGTTGTGATACTCTTTTTATAAGTAGTATTGCTTCTTCGTCATCAGAGTTTACTCCGGATACTTCGGGGCCTATTGTAGTGCCTCCGTATAGTAATTATATATTGAATGTGCAGTTTATGTCGACTACAATTGGGTCGTTTGCCGGTCAGTTAACTATACTTAATAATGATCATGATACCAGTATTTGTCTTGTCGGAACGGCTGTAGGATCACCCTTGGCTATCGTAAATCCCGATACCATGTTTGTTACGGTTAGTTGTACTGATTCAATAATAAGATATCTGACCTTGTCTAATATTGGTTTAAGTGATCTGGATTATGAAGTTCACAATTCTAATAATATTACAGATTCATTAAATATCCTTGTTTGTACTTATGGTGTGGATATGACACAAGAATATTTAAATATGCTTAGAGCTTTAGAATCGCGTCATATGAAATATAAGTTGACGCTTTTCAATGGCACAGATGCTGCAGGATTGACTAGTGAATTAATTGGAAAGGATGTGTTGTTGTTACCGGAGCAAGAAACCGGATCAAGTACTCATTATAGCTCTTGGGTAGCGCCAATAGCTACATTCTTAGCAAACGGTGGAAGAGTTGTAGTGGCAGGCACCTACACTTCTGATAGGATAACTAGTATGGGATTAATATCTGGCACTTATCAAAATTACGTTAGTTCTGGAACACTAAATTCATTAGATACTACTCATTTTGTTACTGATAGTATTGCCCTAAGCTTTAATTCTGTTAATGCAACTTTCTATCACACATTTACTGATGTTGATTGCGTTCATTTGGTAAAGTATTCTATATATGATGTTGTGGCTTATAAAAAGATTGGCAATGGAGATGTTGTGTTTCTTGGTTTCGACTATTATCAGTCAAGCCCATTTGCTGATAGGCTACTAATCAATTCTATTTTTGGTGGCTTTAATATTGGCGATGATTGGTTGTCTGTAACCGAAAGTAGTGGTTCTTTATCGCCGGGCGATTCAGTGATGATTCCTGTTGTGATCACTACAAATAGTCAAATTACAGGGACTGATACTTCTTCTGTTGTTATTAATACAAATGATCCTCTACATCCGCAAATAATTGTTCCTGTCATCTTAGAAATCGTTGGCGATCCTTCAATTGGCTTTCAAGATAGTTGTTTGGATTTTGGGTCAGTTATCGAAGGGAACCATTTAGATAGAAATTTTGAAATCAGAAACAATGGTTGTGATACTTTATTAATTTCTAACATTGTTTCTTCTAATTTAGATTTTTCAGTAGATACTATTGGACCTATAAGTATTCCACCTGGAAATTCATATAGTTTATCGATTGATTTTTTCCCCTCTTCTTTAGGCTCACAAAATGGTTCGATTCAAATCTTCAATAATGATATTGACACGTCATTTTGTCTTACAGCATTTTCTATTGGTGCGCCAATTGCTTCAGTAGTGCCCGATACAATTTATGTTACCCAAAGTTGTGGAGCCTCTTCAAATACTAATTTTACTATTTACAATAACGGATTAAGTGATCTTAATGTTAGTATTGATTCTAATAATGATAGTTTGAAAATACTTTCTTGCACATTTGGCGTTGATCTTGGTCAAGAATATGCAAAAATGGAACAAATAATTGGTGATTCTGTTTCCAATTATTCAATTACTAAGTTCATAGGTACAGATCCAACTGGTTTAGCTGATGCACTTATTGGGAAAAATGTTTTATTATTTCCCGAGCAGGAAACCGGGACAACCCTTCATTATGCTGCCTATGCCCCTGTAATAAGTCAGTTTATGGCAAGTGGAGGAAGAGTGGTGGTTTGTGGTTCCACAAACACTTCGTTACGTTTAAGTTCAATGGGTCTGTTTAATGGTACTAATTACCAAAATTTATATTCAGGTACATTGACGAGAGTAGATTCTACTAACTTTATTATGCAGGGTATTCCTTTGTCTTTCCCTGCTGTAGACCTTACGACAAGCATTGATTTTACTGATTCCTTAGCAAATATATTGGTAACGAATAGTAGTAATTACGATGTTGTGGCCTATAAGCAATTTGGTCAAGGATCTGCAATTTATCTAGGTTTCGATTATTTTACTTCAACAATTATCACTTCAAAATTGTTGGTCAATAGTGTAGCATTGAATATTTCTGATATTGGGTTAGCGGTTTCTATCGATGAAGTTAATGAAAGTATTCCTGTCGGAGATTCACTTGTAGTTCCTATAAATGTTTCTTCTGTAAATCAAAATGCCGGAATTGATACTACTGTTATTGAGATTGAAACAAATGATCCTCTACATCCAGTTATTCCTGTTGTGGTTATTCTTACTACTGTTGGAACCCCAAATATAGTATTAAGTGATACCTGTATTAATTTCGGGTCGGTTCAGAATAATACTTCGATAAGTGATACCCTTCATTTATTAAATAACGGTTGTGATTCATTAAACATTTCATCTATATTGATAAGCGATCCCACATTTACATATAGCTTTATTGGTTCAGGTATTGTTCCTCCTGATGGAGCCTTAGATGTTATTGTTGATGTAGCAACAGCTGATACTGGGTGGTATAATGCTACATTAACTATACAAAGTAATTTGGCTGATACTGCAATTTGCTTGTCTGCATATATTTATGGCGTGCCTGAGCTGGTGCAATTTACTGACACGATTTTTGTTCATGCATCTGCTTGCAGTGACTCAATAATAGTACCGCTTACAGTTTATAATGTTGGAGAGGATACATTGATTTATCATTCTTCAGTTATTTCTTCTAATATTATTCTTCCTGTAAGGATTGTCGCTTTAACTTTTGGAGTGGATGTAACTCAAGAATATTGGAATACACTTGCCGCAATTAATCAGTACTGTACAAACTATACTTTGAATGTGGTCAGTTCTTCTAATGCTACATTGCTTGCAAGTGCATTGTTGAATGCAGATGTACTTCTGATGCCAGAACCTGAACAAGGAGTTGCAAGTACTTTCACGCCACTGGCACCTGTAATACAAAATTTTGTTTCTGCAGGTAATACAGTGATCTATTGCGGAGCTGATGTCAACCATTTCCAATGTATACTTAATACAGGGATTATTACAGGATCAGCTGCATCTGATGCAAGTTTTGAAACATTAACAGTGTTAAATGCGACATCTCCTTATACAGCAGGCGTTCCGTTATCATTTATTGGCCCTAACGCTACTTACGCGACGAATATTTCAAATGTAAGTATAACTAAATTGATATCTTTTGGAACTGAGGATGTATTCTCTTATGTGAACTATGGACTCGGGAAAGCATTTTATTTGGGATTTGACTACTTTGCGTATACAAATAATGAAGCGCGATTGATTGGGAATATTCTATCTCAAGAGGTAACTAATGGTTTAGCTCAATGGGCAACATCAGATTCGGGAATACATACAGTTATGGCTGGAGACTCTTCTGTGATTAACATTGTGTTAACTCCGGATTCTGCTTCATTTGGATTGAATACAGGCTTCTTGTTACTTCAGAGTAACGATCCATTGAATCCTATAGATTCTGTTGTGGTAATATTAATGAAGGATCTAGATGGCTGTGCTTCTATTTCCATGACTATTGATTCGTGTGGTCATTCCGTTTCTTTTGATGCTGGCTTAGTAACTACAAATACCACTTATGCATGGACTTTTGGTGATGGATTTACTTCAAATCTTAAATCTCCTCTGCACTATTATACTAGTGCAGGTACATATACCATTAGATTAATTGTTAGTGAAAGTGGGTATAAAGATACAACGTATTCTACGGTGAATGTCGGGTTCAATAATGCACCGTTATCTCCGTCTTGTATGCCAACAACTTTGACTTATTGTTGTGATTATGGGATTTGGGGAGTTCAACTGCAATCAATCAATAAATTAAGTAATGGTGGTAGCGATGGATATCAAGATTATTCTTGTACTGATTCTACAACACTTAATCGCGGACAGACTTATAATTTAATGGTTCTTACTGATTCAACAGTTGCAAGTAATGTATCTGCTTGGATTGATTATGATAATGATGGGGTCTTTAGTCTTTCAGAGCAGTTGTTTACTTTGTCAGCAGTAAGTGGATGGAATTCAGGTAATTTCACAATTCCCGTAAATGCTGTTACAAACACACCATTGCGAATGAGAGTTGGTGCTGATAATTCGTCTTCTTCATTGATGGATCCTTGTATGGATTTAACAAACGGACAGTATGAAGATTATACGGTTTGGCTACGAAATGTCACAGGGTTAAATGAAAATTCTGAAATTACCGCGGCAACTTTATTGCCTAATCCTTTTAGTAATGAAACTACTTTAACCTATGAATTGAATAAGTCGACTAGTTTATCCGTTAAAGTTTTTGATGCGTTAGGCAGGTTGGTTAATACTCTAGTTGATAATGAAGAACAATCTTCAGGGATTCATAACGTGCGTATTAGCCCCGAGGTTTCCGGTGTTTATTTTGTTCGAATAGTTGGTGGTGGTTTTAGTGAGGTCTTCCGAATAGTTAAAACAAAGTAGTTGATCTTGAATTGTAAGTATTTCGAAGCAAAAAGTTATATGTAATTTACGGAGTCTTTTAAATTAATATTTCTAGTTTAGATGCCTGAATGTTTCTGAGAGATTTCTTCTCTTAACATTCAGGCATCTTCTGTTTTCAATTGCAGCATAATTTCTTACTAGTTAATTCTTTATTTGAATTTAAGATAGGAGATGTTTTGTCTTAGTATTGTTGGAGTAATGAAGGCTAATACTTAAACGATTTCATTTATTATTGCACCTCTAATTTTGAATACTACGGTTACTTCTCCAACTTTCTTCTCCTCAGGTGTAAAGCACATGTTGCTTTCTACATTTTGGTTTGCATTGATGAATGTTATGGTGAAGAAATTGGCGCACCTTCCGGCTATGGAGCTGGTGTTTTTTCGTTGTTCGGTAGCTACTCTCATCGGATTTGCCGGCTTGTACAAAGAAGGGGTTCCATGGATTGGTTCCAATAGAAAGTTGTTATTCCTTCGCGGATTATTTGGTACAACAGCTTTGTATATGTTTTTTGTTTCCATTCAAAATATGCCTCTTGGCACTGCGGTAACGATACAATATATTTCACCCGTTTTTACTACTATTTTAGCGATCTACTTACTAAAAGAAAAAGTTATGCCTGTACAGTGGGTGTTTTTTTTATTGTCGTTCGCAGGAGTAATTCTTATCAAAGGATTTGATGATCGAGTGAGCTGGACTATGCTCGCTGTTGGTATATTATCTTCTTTCTTTTCTGCTTTAGCTTACAATATGGTGCGTTCACTAAAACAACTCGAACATCCATTGGTTGTAGTATTGCATTTTCAATTGCTCGGGGCTATTGTTGGTGGTGCATTTACCGTTTTTAATTTTCAAATGCCTCAAGGTATCGATTGGCTGTATATCGTGTTAATTGGCGTAGTAACTCAACTGGGACAATTAAATCTAACACGCAGTTTGCAATCAGAAAATATAGCAAAGGTTTCTATCCTCAATTACCTTGGCATAATTTATGCACTTTTCTTTGGTTGGGCTTTTTTCAACGAAGCTCATGACGGATTTACCTTCCTCGGAATGCTCTGCGTTATCGCCGGTGTTGTATTGAATATTTTTATCACTACGAGGAATAAAGAGGTAGTAGGGTAGGAGAAACGACCATCGGAAATATATTCTGGTCAAGTACCAATAG
>Ga0255345_1001480_pt1 | contig 33892 bp, 31 predicted proteins | sample wastewater_treat_6_FD_192415 | JGI IMG/M metagenome (GOLD analysis project Ga0255345, IMG submission 192415) | Wastewater microbial communities from Lulu Island WWTP, Vancouver, Canada - plant20 | ecosystem: Engineered > WWTP > Wastewater > Unclassified | place: Canada: Vancouver, British...
ATTGCGCCTCAAGGATACTACGGTCTATTCCATCAATCATTTTGTTGACCACACGCACTAAATGCCCTTCAGGGATCATCTCACTGATATCAGGTGGGAGTAGAAAGCTTTGTTCTGGTTGATAGTCCTTGAATACTTGTCTTTTCATTCCCCTATTATATTAAACTTTTGAGGCTGTCACCATACTTTTGGGACAGCCTCTGCCCGGAGGATTGCGTCCTGGCATAAAGAGTGGGGTTCGTGTGTTCCATGTTACGCTTTCTCCTTAATAGAATATATGTTCTATACGCCAATGAGTGTAGCAAAGAAAAGCAAAAAAAGAAAGTGTCAAAAGTGGAAATTCGACCCCCAAAATGCAAAAAAGTGGAAGTTTCTTTAACATTCACTTGCTGAATTTTGAGATTTTGGCACTAATGCAAGAAAAAAGCCACTTTACTGTCAGTGGCTCTTGGGTTTATCTTTCGTGAAATTTTATAACTTTACAGTGGCTTACGACACATGCAAGGCGTTGACCCTTCTAAAGTGGTAGCCATAAATCGAAAAAGTAATCGCCAGGGGGAATTTGCGGATATCATTGAACAGCGACCAGAAGAACAAGCGCCAGTAATGGATACGTTCCTTGCTTTTGATGCCAATCTCCCATATCGACCTGAAAAGTGCCATGATTTCCTGAAACTCAAGCGTTACCGGGTGTCGGCGTGGATTGTATGTCTTCAAAAAGGTAATCACGCGGTCTGTGAAGCCTTTAGCGGAGTAGATGGTGTCGAGTATCTTGCGATAACCCCTCTTCAATTTACCGGGCTCCATCACGGGCACAATGTTCGTTTCGCCGTCCACGTTATCGCCCGAATAATCCTGCGCTTTCAGACGTCCTTCGCGCGCCATGCGTTCGTAGAGCTCGGTTCCGATGGGCGCCTGCAACAAGCCCACCATCGCCGTGACAATGCCCGACTTTTGGATAAAGTCGATCTGGCGCTGGAAGGTGCCCTCATTGTCGTTGTCGAAACCAACAATAAAGCCACCCATCACCTGCAAGCCACCCTTTTGCAGCTTGTGTACGTTACTCAGCAGGTCGCGGTTGCGGTTTTGGCCTTTGCCACACTCTGCCAGACTGTCTTCTTCGGGTGTTTCGATACCGATAAAGACCTGTGTAAAGCCGGCTTGTACCATCATGTCGATAAGCTCTTCGTCATCGGCGAGGTTGATACTGGCTTCGGTCAGGAACAGGCAGCCTTTCTTGCCTTCGCGCCACTTAATCAGTGCGGGAAGCAGTTCTTGCTTCAAAATGCGTTTGTTACCGATAAAGTTATCATCTACGATAAAGATATTCCGTCGCCAGCCCAGTTCATATAACGAGTCGAGCTCAGCGATGAACTGCTCGGTTGTTTTAAGGCGCATCCTTCGCCCCAAAAGCGCGGTGACGTTACAGAAATCACAGGCAAACGGACAGCCCCGCGTGTATTGTATGCTCATCGAGTCATATTTATTCAGTTTTATCAACGACCAGTCGGGAATGGGCGTTTGGGTGATATCTGCATATTCGCTGGTTTCGTAGCGGCTTTTGGCTTGCCCTTTTTCCAGGTCCGCCAAAAACATGGGGATGGTAATCTCCCCCTCGTTCAAAACGAGATGGTCAACCGTTGGGAAAGCGTCTGGATCCATGGTAAACAGGGGACCACCGGCCACGATCGGCTTGCCCATAGCGTTTACGCGCTCAATCACCTTTACCGATGAACTGCGCTGCACGGTCATGGCGCTGATAAAGACCATATCCGCCCATTGAATGTCTTTATCGCGGAGTTTTTCGACGTTCATATCTATCAGGCGCTTTTCCCAGCTTTGCGGAAAAAGCCCCGCGATGGTTAAAAGCCCTAAGGGGGGTGAGGACGCTTTTTTTCGGATGAAGCTCAAAGCGTGCTTGAAGCTCCAAAAAGTGTCGGGGAATTCGGGGTAAATCATCAAGATTTTCATGCTTAATCCTTTTTTTTAAATATTAACTAATCTCGCGTGGCTATATGCCTTGCGGTGGTAAAGTTCTTCAATCCCCGTGGCTTATGTGCCTTATTTAATTTTTACTGGTCTGATTCTGGTGCTTCGCTTTCAGGCGATGGCTCCTCCTGCACAAGTTCCTCAGATTTGTTAGCGTCTTTTTTCTTTGACGCCTTTTTGTTTTCCTTTTTGGGCGCGTTTTCTTTGGTATCAGACTGCGCTTTATCTTGGTTTTGGGCTTCTTGTTCGGATGCTTTGCCTGGGTCGTTGGATTCGGCTTTTTGCAGTTCCATATCTTTCCCAGCCCGCAAAATTTGGAAATTCGTAAAGAAACTCACCTTTGTATACATTTCTACCATCTCGGCAGCGGTGTAGGGCATATCGTTTTCGAGCCACCAAAAGAGTGCGCTCTTTAAGGTGCTGGCGTTAAAACTTAATAGAAAATCTGTAGGTATGCCGGTGATGCTTTCGTAGGTTTCCATTCCAGTTGTTGAAAAGACCTTGAAGTTCTCTTTAATCAATTCAGCTACAATCGCGGATGTCAATATCGCGCTGCGTCCCATGTTGACGATGCGATAAAAATCAAAACGATCTTCAACGTAACTGAAAAGCATCTCCAGTTTCTTTGTGTTGAGTGTCTGATCGCTTTTCTTATCTTGCTTGGGCAAGGTTGCTAAAAACTCTTCAGCCATGCTTAGAAGCACATCACGAAAGAGCTCGTCTTTCTCGCGATAGTGCAGATAGAAAGTTGCCCGACCTAAGTTAGCATGGTCGGTGACATCCTGAATGCTGATGTCGTCATACCCTCTGTCGAGAATGAGTTCAAGCATACTTTCGCGAAGCAATTTTCGTGTTCTTTGTATTCTTCTATCGTCCTTACGTGCCATTGTTTTCTCCTTTGTCGCCAGATAACTCTCTACACGCAGTCCACTAGTAGACAGTAGTTAATTTATCTGTCTATTATTTTACGAATAATTTTTAGCTTGTCAAGTAGTATGCATCAAATTTCAAGGTGATTAATGTAACGAATATTTGCGTTAAAAAAAGATAATAAAAAAACGCTCTAATATGGGATTACGGCTATAATAATTACTATGTTACAAGCACAAAAAGCCGGTGCCTACGCTAATTACATCCTTGGTATGAATATCACCGCTGAAGAAACTATCCTTGTTTACGGCAATCAGTCTGGCATCATCAGCGAACGCATCAGTTTTAAACCTGAGGTCAATCAAAGCTTCCAAAGCTTTCTGGCGCTTATCTCCCAGCACAGCGACAAGCTGCTCAACCTCGCCCGCGCCCAACATCTCCCTTTGCCCGAACGCGTTTCCGTATCAATTGCCGGTAACTATGACGCCCAGCAAGGTATCTTGATCAGTTCGCGCGATTTTCCTGCCTGGAAAAACGAACCATTAAAATCCCAGTTACAGCTGCTTTTTAACCTGCCCGTTTTTGTTGAAAAAAATGCTGTTGCCGGCGCACAGGCAGAAAAACTATTTGGCGCTGCCCAGGACCTGCGCGATTTTGTTTTCATCGACCTGGGACACAACCTTAGTATGGCCTTTAGTGCCCAGGGTAAGATATTTAGTCCCAGCAACCCCCATGCCGGGGCAGTTGGCCGTGTCAGGCTCTGTCAGGAAAGTGATACGAGTGGCGAAGGCCCACTTACGCTCAACGAACAATGCAGCTCTGTTGGCATGGTTCGGCAAGCTCTCGCGACACAAGCCAGCCACTGGGACCCACAGGTAACTGTCTATCAAATTATCAACGCTGCCCGCAACGACGACCCCTACGCCATAGAAATTCTTGGCAAAGCGGGAACAAGCCTGGGGCATCATTTGGCGCCATATATCCATTTATTGCGACCGGAGGCTATTATTTTGGGCTTTCCTGCTTCGTTGGCTGGTGAAATCTTTAGTGAACCCGTATTCAAAGCCGCGCAGCAAAGCACTGGCTTGGGGCTTGACGAAATGCCCCGGATTATACCTTCCCCTTTAGGCGCGCGTTTACCTGAACTTCAGGCTATTGCTCCATCAATACACGCAACGCGCTATCCAGCAGATAGCAAATAAATGAACTGCTAAAAAATAAAGGCTACCTGAAGGCAGCCTTTATTTCTAAACAAACTAATCATGGATTAATCAGGCTTGCTGAATAAGTCCAGTAAGGTTTTCGGTTTTTGTTGGCTGGCGAGTTTCTTTTCTTTTTCGCGGCGGTCAAGTTCCATTTGGCTCACGATGCCTTTTCGGGCGCGTTCCGTGTTCTTTACTTTTAAGGCTTCAAGGTCTTCGGCCGAGAGTTTGCTTCCAGTGGTAACCACTTGGTAAATGTAGTAAACCAAAAATACAATGGAAACTACTGCCAGAACAATTGTACCGGGCGTGAAACTGATGGTCAAACCTCGCAACTCAAGGACTGCCAATGGCTGACCCGCTCCGGTGAAATAAATCACCGTGTTCAAGATCGCCAGGAGTACACGGATTTCTGTTGGGCCGATCTTGGCACTTGTCATCTCAAACGTGCCGGTGGCATGTGTTTTCAAAAAGACTTGCATCATCACCAAAAGCCAGGTCACCAAAGCAAACATGGTGACCTTAAAATCAGCAAGTCCACTTAAGCCGATACCCATAAAGATCATTACCGACGCCAAACCGTCCAGGGCGTGGTCGGTGTAGTATCCATAGTTGGGGCGTTCGTGATGGCGATAGCGTGCCAGGGTGCCATCCAGACTGTCACCAAACCAATGGATAAACAAGCCAAGATTAACCAGGAACAAATAGCCATTGCCTTTCAAGTCGCCGGCTTGACCCGCCAAAAAATATGCCAAAAAAATCATTGCCGCGCCAAAAAGCGCAAAGATAGTTAACATGTCGGAATTGACCCACATGGGCATATGTTTGGCAAAGAAAGCTAAGGCCGGTCTTTCCAGCGGACCTAATAAAATATCATTTGTGCGTTTATCGTTTTCAGTTCTTGTTTGTTCTTTTGTCATCTTACACCAGCTTTCGTTTCGAATCGCGTTTAATTTTCCCAAACCGGATGTAACATCAACCAATGTTCAGGTTCTTTGCGGATGATTTTCTCCGCTTCTCTGAGTGTCGCTTGCGCGTTTTTCTCGTATTCTTCTTTAAGATCATCATATTGTCGCATTTCCACGGGCGCACTACAATCTACAATGTATCGCCCGTCCGATTTGCGCTTGCAATAGGCTACCCGTAATTTAACGCCTTCTTCCAGACCGAATCGCGTATAAAAAACGGGCAATGCCGCAGGTTTACCAAAAAACAAAGGCTTGTACTTGGCATTTTTTGGGTCTTCAACCGGTCTGTCAATACCAGTAACAACGGCGTTGCCTTCCAGCAGGAACTTTTTTGCGTCGCGAATGGCTTTCATGTCAATCGGTCTGACATTCATGCCGGATTTGTTGCGCATTTCATTTTGCGCGCTATACGTGCCCTGCGGATTCGGCACGCTTAGAACCATCATCGGCACACTCTTTCTGGCGAGCGAAAGTCCCAAAATGTCAAAGTTTCCGTAATGTGGTCCGCAAATGACCGTTGGCTGGCGACGTTCCCGGACGTCTTCAATCATCTCCAGCGCGTTGGACGAAAATTCGATGGCTGACTTACTCTCTTCAGGGTGCTGATAGAGATAAAAATAGTCTGCGTGTGTCCACATCAGGTTACGGATGACTTCTTTGCTGAGTGCGTTAATTATATCAGAATTCGCTTCTTCGTCTAAAACAACCGAAAGGTTACCCTTTATCACCCTTCGCATTTGATTTTTGGGGTACCTGTTAAGTATGCCGGAGACAAAATTTGCCAACCGACGAATGCCTCGCAAAGAGAGATTCTTCCCCAAACCTTTGCCGAGACGCACCAAACCTTCATCCTGCAAAAAGTCTTTCAGTTTCATAGCGCAATTCCACTCTATATAATTGTAAACACCATGTCAAGGATTTGGTTATTTAATTTTACATAAAAATCACAAAGAGATGACAATTGTCATATTTTCGTTTTAAGTAAAATGCGTTTAATGACAAATGCCAGGAAATAAACCAAGCCAGCCAGCAAAATAATTACCGCGGCTGCAGGGAGGTTTGAAAGGAAAGATATCACCAAACCAGCGGAAATGAACACAACGCCCAAACCCACTGCGACCAGCATAATCACCCGCATTTCTTTGAAGAACATACTGGCAATGGCTGATGGTATCGTTAAAAGCGCGATAACCATAATCAAGCCCACCACGCGCATCGCGACAACCACGGTAAGACCGGTCATGATGAGCAATAAGACCGATAGTACCGTAACCGGCAGATTACGCACGGTGGCAAATTCTTCATCAAAAGAAATGGCCAGCAATTGCCGGTAAAAAAGCGCCACAAACAGCACCGTTGCCAGCGCGATACCCGCCATCCACCAGATATCAGCCATCGAAACCGCCAAAATGCTGCCAAACAAATAGGACATCAAATTGGCACGGTAACCCGGCGTGAGACTCACAAAAATGATACCGATTGCCATGCCTACTGCCCACATGACGCCAATCATCGTGTCGGAACGCTCGCGCAATTTGCGATGCGCCACGCCCATGGTCACCGATGATAATAAGCTAAACAGGACCGCCCCCAGCACTGGGTCAAAGCCAAAATAGCTGGCAATACCCACGCCACCGTAAGCCGCGTGCGCAACGCCACCACTGATGCCCACCATGCGGTTTATCACCACCAAAGTGCCGATAATGCCACTAACCAGGCTCACAAGCACACCTGCCAGAAGCGCGTTTTGCATAAATTCATAAGAAAAGATTTCAGCTAAGGTATTAAACATCTTAATTGCCCTCTTGATTATGGTTCGCATTCAATGAAACGTAGTCATGGTCATGATGCGCCAAGACACGATGGGGTATACCATGCGCCAAAAGCTCTACCGGACATTCGTACCCTAATGCCATCATTTCTTGCGTCAAAACTTTTTCGTTGTGATAGACCATTCTGCGGTTAACGCAGGCAATGGTCTTTACATGCGTGGATATTGCCATCAAATCGTGCGAGATCAATAAAATGCTCAGGCTTTGATTGAGTTCAGCGAGCAAGTCATAAAGCCGCGCGGTGGATTGCCCGTCAACATTCGCGGTGGGTTCGTCAAGCACTAATATCTCGGGGTTAGTAGCCAAGGCGCGCGCGATAAGCACACGCTGGCGTTGCCCGCCCGAAAGCTCATTAAAAGATCGCTTTGCCAAATCGAGCACGTCCGCCTGATCTAAAGCCTGTTCTATCGCTTGCTTGTCGTTCGCGGACAGACGTCTTTTAGCAAAAAAGCCCGCCTTTTCTCTGCCCATGCGCACAACATCCCACACACTAATGGGAAAATCTCTATCCGTGCGCGAAACCTGGGGCACGTAGCCCAAGCGGTCACGCGCCTGCTCTGGGCTTTGCCCAAGCACCCTTACATTTCCGCGCATAACGGGCAGCAAGCCCAGAATGACTTTGATGAGTGTCGTCTTTCCCCCACCGTTCGGCCCTATAATGCCCACATAATCACCGTCGAACATCTCAAACTGGATGTCTTCCAGTACGGGATCGCCATCATAGCCCGCCCACATATCTTCAATCTTTAAAATGCTTTTTGCTATTGCTAACATAAAACCCGTCACTTTACATTTTCTTCTAAAACCCGCCCATCAACGCAAAGCGTTTTGCAAATCCCTGCCCAGGGAGAGCATGTTTTCAGCCCATTCGTATGCCATGGGATCCCATTCGATAATTTCGCTGATGCCCGCCTGCCTGGCAATGGACTGCGCCAGACTCATGTTGCTGCCTTTTTCGACAAATAGCACGCTGATTTGATAGTCTTCAACAGCTTCCAGAATCTTCGCCATATCCGCCGGACCTGGTTCATTGCCACCGATTTCAACCGGAATCATGTGTAAGTCGTAAGCATGGGCAAAATAGCCCCAGGCAGGATGTACAATCATAAAATGCCGTCGCGAAACATATTTTAACAGGTTCGTTATTTCTTTATCTGTTCGCGCGATTTCTTCAAGCAAAGCTTTTAAATTGTTGGCGTAGATGTTTTCATTTTTCGGGTCTTGCTCAATCAGCGCTTTGGCGATGTTTTCCGCGATTTGTTTGGCGTTATCCGGCGAAAACCAAACGTGCGGGTCTAAAGCGTCAATCTCGTGATCTTCGTCTTCTGTGGCGTGGTCATGGTCTTCATGATCGTCTGCATCATCCTCAGTGTGATGATGATGCCCGCCTGTCATCGGAATGCGCTCAATGCCGGCAGAAGAGTCCACGATTTTCATCGTCGGATTGGCAGCGATAAGCTTATCCATCCAGGCTTCTTCAAATTCGATGCCGATAGTGAAGTACAAAACGCTCTTTTCCAAATTCGCCATCTGACTTGGTGTGGGTTCGTAAATGTGCGGATTGTCGCCCGAGCCGACCAGGTTTTGTGTGATGACTAAATCACCGGCGATGCGGTCAACGAACCACTTTTGCGGCAAAATACTCACTGTAACCTGCATTTTCTGCGCGTCTTCTTCTATATTGGCAGGTTTTGCCAACGGACTGCAAGCTGTAAACAGCATTGCCATAATCAAAATGATGGAGGGGATTGATTTTCTAAACATGACTTTCATTTTTTTGACACTCCGAGCACAGACCGAAAAACTGAAGCAAATGCCCCTGAACTTTGAACTGCGTCTTCGCTTCGATTTCCTCAATCAAATCTGCAAAACCCTCACAGCCTTCAAAACTCGCGGAGTTAAGACATCGCCTGCATAATACATGGTGATGATGTCCCGTTCCGCCAGCGGTGTAAGCGGCACTGCCATCCGGCGCGAAAACCATACAGACGAGCTCATTCTCCTGCAAGACAGTCAGATTGCGATACACACTCACCAGCCCCATCTGACTGCCTTGCTCGGTTAATGCTTTATGAATTTGCATTGGGCTAAGCGCGATGGGGGTATTGATGAGCAAATCCATCATTTGCTCCCGTGCATCCGTGATGCGGAATCCGGCATTGCGTAATTTATTTTTCCAGTCCATGACTTCCTTATTGATAGTATTTTTCAATAAGGATTATAGTCCTCTAAAAGCGCATGTCAAGAAAGGAATAGTACAAGGCTATTACATCTAAATAACCATTAAAAAGCCAGGTTTTGTAGGCGCGAGCCATTCCCTCCATCCAGATCGCGTCAGCGATCGATGGGAGGGGGAACAAAAGGGGGTGGGTCTTTTTTTGTAAAACGCACAATCTCTGTAAATCATCTTCATTATGCTGTCATTAATACTATCTAATAACATTATCCAGTTTGATTCAATCACCTTAGGAATAGTGTACAAAAAACAAGTTTGCCCCAGGATGCATTTTCAATTTCGCACACCCAAGTTCACTAATCGCCTGTCAAGCGTTCGGCTAAAAGCACCAAGGCGTCAATCACCTGTTGAGCCCCCCCTGCTGCCTGAAGCCGTTGCGCTTGCGCGATCAAAATAGATGACGGTTGAGCCTGTTCGAGACGCATCAGACGATCAATCGCCCGGTTCAGCGAAACCGTTGCCACATAGGACAAAGCAATTTCCTCGCGGTAGATATCCTTACCCACCGCGTCCAACTGCGCCGGCGTGGCATAGCGATTCACCGCGGGAAATATCATCGTTGAAACGATTAAGCCAACCAACAAGCCGATAATAAAACCGGTCAACAGATACCAATGGGTCTCTTTTGGCTTTTCATCCATTCCAGCCTCGCAAAATCTTCCAGTTCTCGTAGACCGTTAAATCCAAACCCTCTAAAAGTTTCTGTAACAGGCTTAAATCTTCCATGGCGTAACCAAATCTCTCGGCATCTTGCAGAGCTTTTCCTACAAAGGTCAGCAAATCGCCATGGTCCAGGCGGGCAAGCTGATCAAGGGCGAACATTTTATCCCCGTCCTTGTTATAATTCTCGGCGACCATTAACACCGCGTCAGCACGGAAATCAGGGCGCAGGCGCGTAATCGCGACTTCTCTTGGTGGGCGAGGGTTGATAAGCAGCCAACCGACCGCAAGACCAATCAGCACACCAAAAACAATGAATATCAAAAAATTTCGGCTACGTTTGCGCTTATTCATATCGCTTTAGGATAGCAATTTTAGTGCCAGATGACCCATGTAAAACACTTAATCAAAAAAACGTCTTAGCTTTTCAGCTTCACATATTGAAGCAAAGGCTCAATATACACCCGATTGCTCAAATCAAAAGACTTAAACTCACTTGGTGGCAATGGCGTATTTTCGCTCTCCTGTTTGACTTTTTTCTGACTCATTCGGGCAAAAAACCTGATGAGCGTGCGGTTGAACCAACCCATCTTTTTAAAATCCATTCCACTCAAAAAATAATAGAATCTGGCGGGCTTTTGCGGGGATTGGGAGAAATTAATGCGCTCAATGCTCTTAACAAAGTCTTTGTCACTTGGCGTAGCACCTGTGGCAAAAACAACCCAGATCTTTTTGGGGAGTTTTTCCATCCATGTTCGCAGTTTATCCAAGCCCATAATCCGACTGGCAAATAGAGGGCCACCAAACACAAGCAGATCATAACCCGAAAGTATTTCAAGGCTCACTTTATTGAGTGGCATGGCTTCCACACCAAGATCCTCCGCAATCCACTGGGCATAGCGCTCTGTAAACCCCGTTTTGCTTTTATAAATCACCAAAACTTTTCTCATGTCAACCTCCAGAAACTCTCCTTAATTTTAGCCTAATCTTGCCTATATGAGCCACAAATGATAAGAGATAAAATTAAGCCCTTTCGATTAGCGGCAATAAAATTTAGGCTGTTATAATAGTTACTGTCAACAAAGATGATGACAGCTCTATTCATCACCTAAATCGATTCGCTCACAATGGAGGTTTTAATGAGTTCAAACCAAGTGAAGCTTTGTCCGGCTTGCCAAACGAGCAGCGCTGTATCAGCCAAGTTTTGTATCAATTGTGGTCAAAAATTTGAAGAGGAAAACAAAAGAATTTGCCCCAACTGCCAGGCAATAAACAATCTGGACTTCAAGTTCTGCAACAACTGTGGACATGTTTTATCGGAAGCAAAGGAAACGCCCTCCTCTTACACAACACCAGGTCCAGTATATCCGACATCCACTCCACAAACGCCAAGGGCTGGTAGCCATTGGCAGCCAGGTCAGGCAGAGCAATACGTAACCACGCAACAGCATATGTCCCCCCAACCCGCGCCAAAGAAAACCATCCGAATGCCCAAAAACGCATTAAAAGTTATTTTGGGAGCGCTTGTAGTCGTTGTGCTTATCGTTGTTTTTTCTCTCATTTTTGGTAGCGGAAGAAAAATCACTGCCAGAAACATCGAAAAGATCCAAAGAATAGAATCAATCAGCCTGGAAAATGCCAGAAAATTAGCCTTTGACCAAAACGGACAGTACTTTGTGTACTCCACAAGAAATGATGAAATCCTTGTTTATTCGTTGCGCGACGGTCAACTTGTTACGAAGATTGAAACAGAAGACTCCATTGATAGCATTGCTATCTCTCCGAATGGCAAATGGTTAGCTGCCGGCATTGACGACAGCGATCTGTATATTTGGGATATCGAAAACGGAGAACAGCGAAAAGTTCTGCCGAGCCAAAGTGATGTTGTCGATATAGCATGGTCTCCTGATAATAAAAAACTGGCAGTCTGTTATTACAACGATGATTTATTACTTTGGGATGTTCAATCTGCCAAACGCGCCTTTCTAAACGATGATTGTGAAGACCTTGCCTGGTCTTCGACCGGAAAATACATACTCTATGGTGACGAAAATGAAACAATGGGCTCTTTTAATGATCCCGTTCTCATTGATGTTAGCAGAAAATCCGTGCTTGAAATGCCATCATACGCCCGTGGAGACATAAAAGACGCGCTCTTCAGCCCGGATGGCAAATCACTCATTTACAACACCTACGACGGAAATAAGATTTACATCTGGGATTTCAAAAGCAAAGAAGCCCGCGAATTTGTAAGCAAGTTTGATTATATTTCCGGGCAATCCTTTTCGCCGGACAGCTCCAAACTTTTGATGTTGGATAGTGGTGATAACCATTTTGAACTTCAGATTTGGAATGCGCCTTCATTTAAAGGTTCGAATACCATCGCGTCACCCGCACGTCGAATCAGCGGATTCTATTGGCTTCCTGATTCAAAGACCTTCATGCTCCTCGCGGATAAAAATGTTGATATCTACAACTCAAAAAACGGTGAGCAACTCGCCTCATTTGAAAATGAATCGAATAAACTCTTTAGTCTTTCACCCGATGGGAAATTGACAAGCACCATCAATGGCGATGATGTCCTGTTTTGGAACGTTACAAACGGCAAAGAAATCTTTTCTATGCCAAATTCCAGACGAGGATATGAAGCCATTTTATGGCTTAAAGACGGCACGGGCTTTTTGGCCATAACGGATAAGGCGATTGAGATATGGCGACTTCCTTAATAATCTTTTACTCATGATCCGCGCGCGAAGGATGAAATCTATCACTGCATCCAATTGCGATTACCGGATTAATAGGAATAAGAGAATCACTTTTGATTAACCAGATTCAAACTGGTCAAAACGATGAAAGGCAAGAAAATAAGAAAGGTAAGTTTTCCGGGCATCCTGAAAAGGGCAGAAACATGATCGCAACAGGGCGTTTCCTAATAAATGGATACGTCTGACAATGAGGTGTAATTCCTGTAATGCACAAAAGAAAGCTGTGATGATTTATGGTACAACAGCCATCTAAAAAAATGATAACTTCAATAATATTAGTCGTCTTGCTGCTTGGATTGTTCGGTTGTAGGCACATTCCTGAACCTCCAACAGCAGAACCGACCGATAACAAGCTCCATGAAACAGAATCGATTCCAACAGCAGATACACCTGACAATCCACCTAAAGTTACTGATCAGCAAAATGAAGAACCGGTCATTCTTTCAGCGGAAGAGTATTGCAGGATGACTGGTCCTGCAGACTGGCAGACCTTCAAAAACGATGACTTCGGTATCCAGTTTGATTACCCCATTGATTGGATAGCATACGGCCATTTTACTGGCGGAATGATTGATGGTCTTGAAGAAACAGGACACATCCAGGCGGTTGGCATGGAAGGTTTACTGAACATATCTGTTTACCCTGCCGAGGATTTGTCTCTGCTTGAATGGGCTAAGAAATACGGTTCTAACATTCCCGGTCTTGAAAGCAATTCAACAATTAATGCCAAATTGAACGGTCAGGACGCAATAATGTATTTAGCTTCCTACACGCCTGACGGGAGGGATGAGTTGTTTGTAATCAGTCGTCAGGGTGAGAATGTCTTAGCTTTGATTTACTATATGACTCCGCACAAGCATACATTTGATATTTTCAAACGCTTGTTGAATAGTTTTTCGGTTTCTGAAACTGAAAACCCTGAACCTGAATGGAATCAGGAATTACTAAAGACGATTAAAGAACAGTTTTTACCAACCATGTGGGCAAAGCCAATGCCACCCATGAAGAATCCCGATGAGCAAACTTATAAGACCTTTACCAGCAAAGAATACAATTTCTCTATAGACTTACCGGATTATTGGGAAGTTTATATCGACCGCCCGGGACCGAAAATGACCGGCACCTTACAACGCCTGCATGAGTGGCAGTTTACGGGAGATTACAGCGTTATCATGCTTGACGTGTGGTCTTACAATACGAATGCAAGTTTTGAAGAGATAAAGAACCACGCCTCAATATTTGGCATGAACATCCCCAAATTGAAGGAGAAAGAATTTGCCGGCAAGGATGCCAGTTGGATATTGGAACGCGACTTGCCAAATTACGGTGAGTTTAGTGTCTTTATCTTCCGCGATGGGCAAATGGTCCACTTGGCTTACAGGATGCAAAAACCGCCATCGGAAGTTCAGTTGGTGAAAAGCACTATGGAAAGCTTTCGTTTCAACGACATGCCGGATGTGAAGAACGAACTGCCACAGGAAATATTTGACTGCATTCGTTATAAAATAATTCCTGGCAATCCATAGACTCTAACAATTTGCTTTCGAGACAAAATGCGCAAAAAACACTTGACCGTAAAGACTATTTGAGAGTATACTCTTTTCACTCGCCGAAGTGGCGGAATAGGCAGACGCGCGCGACTCAAAATCGCGTACCTACGGGTATGTGGGTTCGATTCCCACCTTCGGCATTCCTCGCAAGATACTTGCGAGGTTTTGCTTTAAGCCTATATCGTTTATTATCCTGCTCTCAAAAATGACTTTCAGAAAACTCTATTTACCGTCTTTAAAAAGTGATGTGCATTTACATCTGTGTATAAGAAATCTCAATCAATATGCTAAAATAAGTTTATCTAAGCCTAAAAAATGAGGTCTGTCATGGAATCCAAGAGCGAAAAGAATGCAAAACATTATCTCATCGTCGGTGGAGGTATCGCGGGTGTATCAACTGCTGAAACAATCGCCAAAAACGAGCCGGAAGCGAAAATCACCATCATCTGCGAAGAGGCGTGTTTGCCCTACTTCCGCATCAACCTGACTATGTACCTAAGTGGCAATATGGAGGCTGAGCGTCTCACCATGCACCCTGCCGACTGGTATACCGAAAGAAACATCAAGCTCTTGCTCGACACCGTCGCAACACGTGTTGACCCACAAAAGCAAACCGTCCAACTACACGACGGCAGCGAATTGGCATATGACACACTCATTCTGGCTAATGGCGCCTCACCCTTTGTGCCACCCATCAAAGGCGTGGAACTTGATGGCGTAAAAACACTGCGCACTATTGAAGACGCAGACGCCATCCTCACAGCAAGCCAACACGCTGCAAAGGTGGTCTGTATCGGCGGCGGCTTACTCGGCCTTGAAGTTGCCGGCGCGATAGCTGAAAGCGGTGGTGAAGTTGTGGTGCTTGAGGCGCAACCCTGGTTATTGCCCCGCCAGTTGGATAAACACGCCAGCCAGCATTTGCAAAAGCGCATCGAAGCACAAGATCTGCGCGTCTTGTTGAACGTGCAAACAGAGGCGATTCTTGGCGCAGGTTGTGTTGAAAAGGTGCTCCTAAGTGATGGACGGGAACTGCCTGCGGATTTGGTCGTCATCAGCGCGGGCGTAAGGCCCAATCTTGATTTGGCACGCAGCGCGAGAGTAAAAACGAACCGCGGTGTCTTGGTGGATAGTGCCATGCGCACATCCATCGAAAACATCCTGGCTGTGGGTGATTTGTGCGAATGCAATGGCTATGTTTACGGGCAATGGATTCCTGCCAACACGCAAGGCAAAATTGCCGGTTTAACAGCAGTGGGCAAAGAAGCCACATTTGAAGACTGGAGCCCTGCGGCACTCCTAAAGCTAATGGGTTTCAATCTCTTCAGTATTGGCAAAATTACCCCAACTGAGCCAGATGAGTTTGTAATCGCCGATGAACGAGATGGCAATTATTACAGCTTTCTTTTTGGGCACGGCAGAATCCTTGGGGCGGTTTTAATTGGCGATACAAAACTTTCCAGAAACATCAAACTGTCTCTGGAAAGTAAAAAGGATTATTCGGATATGCTTAGCGCCGATACAAGCCTTGACGCTTTGCTTGCGCTTTTAGCTTAGTCCTTTATCGGCACCGATATCGCAGTTATCTCAGTTTTTATCCAAATTCCACAGATGGATATCACGGAAAATTATTTTCTCTCCATCGCGTGTTTTTGTATTGTAATCGATCCACAAACTGAGGGTTCCATAGTTTGGTCGACTGCTGAGGTCCAGATCGCTGATAAAAACACCGTTGAGATAGAAAGAACCATATTGTCCATTTGAAACAAGTGTAATAGTATTTGAACCACCTTCAGAGCGATCAAGCGAGTGGAGTGTGCTCCACCATCCTTTAACAGTACTCCAATATGATCCTTCACCACCAACGTACGAAAGCTCCCAGTAATCAGGCACAGTCACAAAGAGTCGGAATTGATCGTTAGCTGCTTTTGAGCGAAACAGGAAGCCCATTTCCCAGTAGTCATTGGTTCTTATATAATAGGGATTATCGAATGTTACCGTAATCACAAAATTCTTTATATCTTCAGCAACCAAAACAGTTTCGAGCCATTCATCTGTATAATAAGTTTCTTCCTGGTAAGTTTCAGTCTCCACTTTCGTAGCACCATCAAGAAGATGACGGATTTTTTCCGGGATAAGCTCGGCAATTACTTCCTCTTCTGCTGCCGGGTCCATAGCAGTTTGTTCTGCATCTAACGCTTCCTGTGTCAACGCTGCCTGAGCATCCGCTTCTTCCTGAGCTATGGCGTTGGCGGTTTCTTGCGCTGCAATATCAGCGTTTTGATCAGAGGGTGAACCGCCGAAAGGCTCAGGCGTGGCAAACACATTCTGTGAAGCTGATTGCGTTTGTTGCCTAATCTCATCTACACGTCCTCCAATTTCAATTTCTGATTGAAGGGCTGTGGCGGTTTGGGCTAATGAAGCTGTTTGACCTTTCATCTTGCTATTTCGAACAAGAAGGATAATAAACCCTATCACCAAAAGTAAAACAACAGGGATAATAATTGCTAAAAGCAATGTGTTGCGCTTTTTAGGAGGTGTGTATGAGGGATAAGCAGGTGGAGGATAACTATATGGTTGAGCTTGTTGATAATAAGCTCCTTCTTGTGCTGGTGGTGGCATGGCTTGGGCATGCGTGTCAGGAACTTGCTGGAATGGGTGATCGGATGATTGCGACATTTTCGCGCCGCAATTCGTGCAAAATGTTTGCTCTTCGCTAAATTCTGTATGACATTGAGGGCAAATATACATGTTAGACTCCCTTTACTAATATAAAATAACGGAAACTGTACTATATTATACTTTAGTTTTTCGCAATAGGGATTAATTTCCATTAAGAATTCTCTTTTTCGTAAGAAAAACAACCCGAATGCGTTACACTTAAAAAAGTTACTATTGGAGGAAAAATGACTAAAACAGCTTTAATTACAGGCGCGACAGGTGGTTTGGGTGAGGTTTTTGCCGAGCTCTTTGCCGCGGATGGCGTTGATTTGGTTTTAACCGGTCGGAATTTACCCAAATTGGAGCAAATATCCGAGCGAATTCGCGCGCGATTTGGTGTCAAGGTAGAGCTCATCCCCCAGGATTTAAGCGCGGAAGACAGCCCCGAAGCTTTGTATAACACACTATCTGCTCGTGGTACCGCGATAGACTTTCTGGTCAATAACGCCGGCTTTGGTGATTTTGGGCGCTTAATTGATATCGACTGGCAACGCGAACGTGATTTAATTGGCGTCAATCTTATCGCGCCGGTGCGTCTCACCCAGCTTTTTGCCAAAGATATGGTCGCGCGCGGTTATGGACGGGTTTTGAACGTCGCTTCAATTGCTGCCTGGACGCCTGGCCCCTACATGAATGGTTATTTTGCCTCAAAAGCTTATCTGTACTCGTTTTCACAATCCGTACACCAGGAGCTCAAAGGCACGGGAGTAAGCGTAACCGCTTTGTGTCCCGGACCAACCCAAACCGGCTTTGAGAAAAACGCCGAAATGAAAAACTCCAACATGTTCAAAGCGCTCAAAGTTATGGACGCGCGCTTTGTGGCGAAGGTCGGCTATCGCGATATGATGAAAGGCAAGCCTATCTCTGTGCCAAGCTGGTATTACAAGACCTATAAGTTCATCCTGCGCCTCGCGCCAGAATGCCTCGCCCGCCGCATCGCCGCCTGGGTCACCGCGGGGAAGTAGCAACTTGGCTAAAGCCGTTATCGTTTCCTAAAATAAACATAATAAGCAACGAGCTGTTCCAAAATAGGATAAGCTTTGCGGACGACTGTGACATCGTTTCGGTTCATGACTTCTTTGTGACCGTGCATAAGGTTGTTTCTGACAGTGTAGAGGAGTAAGGCCAGCTGATTGTTTAATAAATCAATGTTTGTTCTGTCTCCTTCAAGGAAGGGTTCATATTTCTTGAGTCAATGGGAGCATAAGAGGTAAACCATGGGTCAACAGTACGGGTACGGTTAAGTTCGCCATTAATCCGTTGGCCCTTTGAAGCAAACATATTCTCTCCGGTTTCATTAAAATTGCCACGGGCACCTTCCGAGATTCTTCTGACAAAGAAATCAACCAGGGATAAATTGAGGAAATCGGATTTCTGGTCTTCACTTAACTTTTGGACAGCATCTAGGATTAACGTTTGTTCGCTTTTGGTTTTAACATGAGGAAGAAAGTATCCATCTAATTCTCTCGGCTTTGGATAAGGATTATCGCGTTGCAATACCGAACCTAACCCATATTTATCACCCATATACTGGTAGATATTATTAAAAGCTGACCACAAACACATATACTTACTGGAAGTATCTTGATTTGAGCGTTGTGCCAGGTACACCATGCCCAAAGCGACAGGAAACCTCTGGAGATTCATGGGTAACATACATGCCTCCTATAGTTGCATAATCTCCTCACACAAGGGGAGAAGTTTGTCTAAAGCATCAACAATTCTCTGTTGTTCAGCCATAGGAGGTAAAGGAAGTTGAACCTGACTGAAAAGGGAGCCAGAGATTTCCAAGAATGTTGTTCCGGAACCCATTTTGATTATTTCTGGTGTCATCGCAATCAAGGCATAATACAAGTATTTCTCAAGTCCTTTACGTATAAATTTGATTGATTTGAAACCTTGGTTTGTGGCCAAAGGATTACTAGCTATCGCAATATAACCAATTGGAGCACGACTTGAATAGACAATTGATCCCTCCGGTAACAATTGAGCAGACGACTGCTCTAAACCCAGCTTTGTTATTCTTCTTGCGCCACCAGAGATAAACATTCCTAAATTGAATTTCATATCAGCTGGAGTAATCCACTCGATTGTTCCGGAATTCCAATATTCTGGCTTTGTGGTTTTTGGAGTTCCTCCACCAATAATCTCTCCAATTTCTCCTAATCTTGTCCAAACCCAGTTTTCGGGAATTTCGTAGGGAATTTCTTCCGTCTGGATAGGGGGAAGGGGTTTGGCGGCTTTGATTTCGCCTGCTTTTATTTTTCGTTTCTTTTCCTGCTGAATTTCGGCGAGAAGTTCCCGTGCGTCGCCATCTTCCAGCAATTGTTCGGTCAGTTTGCCCTGCATGGCTGCCTGAAGCAGTGATTTTTTCAGTTTCTCTGGAAATTCTTTCTCTAAAGCATCCAGCTCTTTTTCTACTTCCTCAAGTTCATCAATAAGAGGCAAAACAGTTTCTAGAATACCAACAATTCTTTTTTGCTCTAGCAGCGGAGGAAGCGACAAAAGAGTGTTGTTTAGTACTTCTAATGAGATTCCTTTTACAGTTGCGCCTTTGGTTTCAAAGCTTAATGTGAGATATTGGTAATAGAAAAATCGCTTCAAAAGCTGATTAGGTAAGAAAAGTGCCCTGAGATCTTGATTTATTGCAACATCAATTTCATTGAAAGCTATTTTTCCTATGCCCATGCGTGTACAGATGATTATGTTCCCTTTAGGGATTAAGTTTGTCGAAGAATTTGTTAAACCCTCAAAACTAATCTGGTCTTTAGTCGTTGTAAGTAGACCCGTATTTAAGTCCTTGACACTTGCCCATGGAATTCCTCCATTCCAATATAACGGGTTGGATTTATCAGGAGTTCCACCACCAATGTTTGCCAAAATTACGTGACCTATCCTTGTCCAAACCCAGTTTTCGGGGATTTCGTAAGGGACTTCATCTGGATTGACAGACGGAAGCGCTTTGGTGGCTTTGATTTCACCAGCTTTAATTTTTTGCTTCTTTTCTTGCTGAATCTCAGCAAGCAAATCCCGTGCGTCGCCATCTTGCGGCAATTGTTCGGTCAGTTTGCCTTGCATGGCTGCCTGGAGAATGGCTTTGCGTAGTTTTTCAGCAATCATCCCTTCATCCCTAATAAGCGTTCGATTTCAGCAAGTTTCTTGTCAATACTGGCGTTTAAGGCGTCGCGTTTCTCGTGGAATTGGCGAATCGTTTCTTCAGGTGAGAGAATTTCTTCTTCGACAGAAGGGTAACCGCATTGATCAAAATTATAACCCAGACCTTTAAGCTCCTTGACCGTGAACGCCTTTGCTTTATAAGTCTCACTTTCGTCATCCGCTATTTCATGACGGTCTGCCCACCAGGCCATCGCCTTTTCAAGATGTTTCAGTTCCAAAGGTCGGGTCTTTGAAAAATGTTTGTAGCCTTCTGGTTTATCCACCCGGTAATACCAGACCTTTTCTGTTTTTTTAGTGTTGTCGAAAAACAAAATGTTGGTCGTTATTGAAGTATATGGGGCAAAGACAGAAGCGGGTAAGCGGATGATGGTATGCAGGTTGAATTCCTCCAGCAGGCGTTTTTTGATGGCTGTTTTCGCTCCATCCGTGCCAAACAAGAAACCATCTGGCGTGATGATGGCAGCCCTGCCGTTTCTCTTCAGGCGGTAGATAGCCAGGGCCATAAACAAATCCACGGTTTCGCTGCTCTGATATTCCACCGGAAAATTGGTCTTCGCACCTGGCGTAACCGCGCCACCGTAGGGCGGATTCATGAGGATAACGTCAAACTTATCCTCTTCTTTATAGGAGCGGACATCCTGGTCAAGCGAATCGCCATGGTAGATCAGGGGACTATCAACGTTATGTAAGAGGAGATTGGTGATGCAGAGCAGATAAGGCAAAGGTTTTAGTTCCATGCCATAAACTGAGCAGACAAACTGCTCACGATCGGGAACAGTCTTTACCTGATCCCAGAGTACATTCAGGCTTGAGGTTAGAAAGCCTCCGGTGCCACAAGCCAGATCGCCGATGGTTTCGCCCAGTTTTGGGTTGATCATCTTGACCATGAAATCAGTGACCGCGCGGGGCGTATAAAATTCACCGGCATTTCCAGCACTTTGCAGACTTTTTAGAATCGATTCGTAAATTTCGTTGAAGGCATGACGGTCTTTGTATTCTGCAATTTCAAGTGCGTCTATTTCGTTAATCACCTGACGCAGGAGGATTCCATCTTTCATGTAATTGTTACTGTCGGTGAAAACATCCCGCACAATGATCTGTTTCTGAGGCGTATGAATGCTTACGGGCAATGATTTCAGGCGGGGAAAGAGCTCATTATTTACAAAATCAAGCAGCGCCTGACCAGTGAGAGCTTTACCATCTTTATGATCGGCTGCCCAGTTCTTCCAACGAAGTTCCTGAGGGATGATGGATTGGTAGCCAGGAAACAACAGTTCCCATTCAGCTTCTTTTATGTCATAAACTTTTAAGAACAAAATCCAAACCATCTGCTCAATACGTTGCGCATCACCATTAATCCCGGCATCACTACGCATTATATTTTGCAGCTTCTTGACGAAAGCGCCTAAATTAACCAAATCCAACCTCCAGGGTGCTAAATATAAATGAGATTTTCTAATTCTTGAGTGACACTGACATAGGCTTCTCTGCCACCAAAGAGTCCGATGATTTTCGCCGGGGTTCCAATCTCAACAAAGGGTTTGTTCAGCAGAATGCGAGTGTCATCCAAATCCATGACACCGTCATTCATGTATTTATCAATCAACGCTTCCAATACAGCACGCGCTTCTCCGGAATAACGACTGAAGATATCATTTTGCCGAACTTTTTTAGCTCGCTCTTTGCGTGTGAGCGGTACTTGACCATAAGCAAGGTGGCAGACGATATCAAAGGGGTCGAGGTCTTTTAAGTCCGGTTCTCTCAGCAATATTTCCAATAAGATGCCTTGTGCCTCAAGTTCGGATAGGATAGCTGCTTTTCTTTCATCAGCGCGCCAAACATTCAAAAAATCCTGCAAAGTTGCATATTCATTCAGAATATTGCGTTTGGTGAAATCCCGCAGGCTTTCGGTGGTTAATTTTCCGTTTGGCGCAATATATTGAACTTGTTCATTTAAAAAGGTGACCGGCACTTCACGCAGACGGTATTTTGGTTTTCTGGAAGGTTCAGTTGGCGGAAAAATCTGAACAAGTTCCTCTTCCGGTGTCAAGATATCATCAGCGGGTTGCGGATATTCTGATACTTCTTCAGTCTCACCGTTTTCTGATTCATCCTTGATTTGAATCGGCACGCCATCAAATTCAGGGTCGGCAAACAGACGTGTGCTTTTTCTAAAATCCAGGATAGTAAAGTAATATTTATTTTGGTCCAGATAGATGCGTGTGCCGCGTCCGATAATCTGTTTAAATTCGCCAACCGAGTTGATAACGGAGTCGATGACAATCAGTTGGCAGGTTTGAACGTCAACACCTGTTGTCAGTAATTTAGAAGTTGTTACGATAGTTGGGTAAACAGAGCTGGGATCGATGAAACGGCCAAGCAATACTCTTGCGTCAGGGTTATCTCCGGTGATGCGAGAGACATAACAAGGGTTTTCTGCAACCAAATCGGAATTTTCATTGACCAGAGCTTGACGCATTCGTTCAGCATGCTCAATATCCACACAGAAGACAATGGTTTTTAGATACCTGCCGTTTTCTTTCAACCAGTCGGAAATTCGTTTTGCTACAGCCTGGGTTCGCTGGTCTAAGATTAAGACTTTGTCGAAATCCTTTGATGAATACTCATAGTCATCAATTAACAAGCCATGATCATCACGCTGGCCTTCATAAGGTCGCCAGCCATCAACATCTTTGTCCAAATTTACACGAATAACTTTGTATGGGGCTAAAAAGCCATCCTCAATACCTTGCTTCAAAGAATAGGTGTAAACAGGATCTCCAAAGTACTCGATGTTGGATATGTATCGGGTTTCTTTTGGTGTGGCGGTCATTCCAATTTGTATGGCGCTGTTGTAGTATTCCAGGATCTCTCGCCATAATGAATCATCTCTTGCGCTGCCTCGGTGGCATTCATCAACAATGATGAGATCAAAAAAGTCTGGAGAGAACTCTTTATAGGGTTTGTTATCGCCTTCTCCAATCAATTGCTGATACAACGCCATGTAAATCTGATAGGCGCTATCCATGGATCTGTTCTGGATCTTTGTCATTATTTTGGTGAAGGGTTTAAAATCCCGGATCATGGTCTGGTCAATCAGAACATTTCTATCAGCTAAATAAAGAACGCGTTGAACTTTTTTGGATTCAAGCAAGCGATGAACAATTTGAAAAGCTGTGAAGGTTTTCCCTGTACCCGTTGCCATGACCAATAAAATACGTTTTTGATCCCGCGCGACAGCTTCAATCGTTTTATTGATTGCAGACATTTGGTAATATCGGGGCGTTTTTCTGGAAACGGTGTCAATAATAGTATTGTTGAAGCAATAATGTTTCCTGGTCAGGAGTGATGTTGTTTTCATTCCTGTAGCGCTCCCATAAGACTTCGGGGCTTGGGAATTCATTCAAAGCAAGTTCACGTTCTGTTCCCTTTATTAAGTCGTGTTCAAGGAAGCCTGATCCGTTTGAGGAATAGGCAAAAGGAACATTGAGAATGCTGGCATACTCAATGGCTTGTTGCATCCCTGCACCGAGACTCTCATTGCCTTTTTTTGCTTCAACTATAGCGAGTGGAAAATTATCTTGATGGAAAAGCAAGTAATCTGCTTTTTTCCTTTTACCTCTGTAAACCACATTACCCTGAACGGTAATCATGCCATCAGTGAAGAAATATTCCATGGCGATTCTATCTGCCAACCATCCGGCATTTTCAATAGCAGGGCTAATAAAGCGATATTTAATGTCTTCTTCAGTAAGATTAGGCATCACAGACCTTATTCCAGGAAACCGCTACGTGTGTTTCCTGATAATAATTATAAAGGAAGTAAGACAATTTAACAACAGAAGCGTAGCACTTGAAAATTGAGATCTGCACGTTTTGCGATAGCGGTGAAATGGTGCAAGGTGCAAGAAACTTTAAAACAATAAACCAGCTGCTTGGCTGGTTTTTGTTTAACAGCAGGGTGCGGACACCGTCCCCTTGTGGGTTTTTCCTGTTTTTTTATCAAACATAATTCAGATAAATTGTAGATTACTGCTCATGCTTTTTCTTGACGATTTTTGCTAAGAACAGTCAAAAACTGTGATGTACATTTCAGCTTGGTATTGCTCAAAGAGCTTATAAAAACCGGTAGGTGAGCTTAGGTAAAAACTCTTGACAGATATTGTTCTTGAGGTGTATTATTTAATTATTATGATGTTATAACATGTTGGAGATACATGGCAAAGTATCAAGACGTTAAAAGATCATTATTTGAGCGCATCCAATCCGGGGAGTTTTCTGCTGGCGGTGCGCTTCCATCTGAGCGCGAGTTAATAGAACAATACCAGGTTAGTCGGATTACCGTCCGCCATGCCATCACCGGGCTGGTTAATGAGGGGCTTCTCTATTCAGTTCAAGGTAAGGGGACCTTTGTTCAATCCCGAGGTCGGAATCTACACCTGGTACGCCTCACCAGCTGTACTGAAGATATTCGAAACCTGGGTTACACCCCATCAAAAAAAATCATCTCAAAAGAAATACAAATCCCAGCCGCGAATATTCGTGAGGATCTTGAGTTAGACCATGGTGAAGATACCCTTTATCTCGCCCGAATTTATTACGCTAATAAAAAACCTGTAAATTTCACAATTACAAACTTAGCTTACCGACATTTTCCCGGGATTGAAGTAATCGATTTTGGTGTTGTCTCCCTCTACGAAACCCTTGAGACGAAGTATGGTTTAGAAATTCTTCGTGCCAAGCGAAAAATTGAGGCCGCAATGCCATCAAAGCAAATCGCTGATTACCTGATGATGAATATTAGCACACCGATATTGCTTTTTTCCTGCATCACATACGGAAAGCTGGATGGGATCGAATTTCCTTTTGAATCTTACATCAGTTGGTATCGGAGCGACCGTTTTTCGTTTTATATCGATCAGGTTGGAGGAGGTGAGGCCGCTTCAGAAGAAAACTAATTTCCTCCAATGTAAATCAAGCTCATCAATATCGAACCTATTTTAAGGAGAAAGAAATGAATATAAAGAAAGTTTCAAAAATCGTTGTTTTACTTTTAGTTGCCGTTATGGTTTTAACGGCATGTGGCGCAACTCAGCCAACCGGCACGGGCCCCAAAACATCAGATCTTAAGGTTGGTGTTGTTTGTTCGGCCGCGGGCCAAAACGATACTGGTTATAACAAGGCCTTGGTCGAAAAAGTCAAACAATTGGCAGGAGAAAATGGTTTCCATGCCCAAATCATTGAGCCAACAAGCGGTGTTCCGAATGCTCTCGAAACCCTTGCGGATGATGGCTACAACCTGGTCTTCTCAATGGAATATGACTTTGAAGCATTGGTTAATGGGGTAGGTGGCGCAAAACCAATCGCTGAGCAATATCCAAATACCACGTTCATCGTTTTTAACGATAACCCCAATGTTGACGAAGCCGGCAATGTTAAACACAAGAATGTTTATAGTGTGCTTTTCAACGTCAACGAACCGTCCTACCTGGCTGGGTACCTTTATGTCTTAGTTAACGAAGAACAGGCCAAACTGTTCGGTGATGGATACAAGATGGTTCCTCCTGATGCTGCCAGAGTAGCTGGTTTCGTGGGCGGAACCAATTCCAATGGCATTCTTGTCTTCGGATATGGCTTCATCCAGGGCATGAACGATGCCGCAACAGAATTGGGCGTTAAGTATGAATACCTCGCCAAAAACGACGCGGGGTTCTCTGATCCAGCGCTCGGAAGCACCATAGCCGGCACATTCTACGACAATAATGCCAATGCGGTCTTTGCTGTCGCGGGTGTCGTGGGCGATGGCATTTCCTCCAAAGCCAAGGAAGTTGGAAGACTTTCCATCCAGGTGGATGCCAATTTGGATGAACAACAACCTGGTTATGTTCTTACCTCAGTGTTAAAGCTCACAGACGTTCCTGCAGAAACATTTGTGAAGGCGCTCGTGGGTGGCACCCTGGACAAGTTGGATAATCTGCAAACTTTTGGTATCGATTCAAAAGCCACTGACATCACGGATCTCTCCGTCATTGAGCGATACGTGGTAGACAAAGATGCCTGGGCAGCGATCAAAGCCAAGGTTGATGCCAAACGACAAGCCATCGGCAGTGGTTCAATCAAGGTGGTGAATGTTCAGGTTGGCGAAACATTTGATCCCGCGTTGTACCCCAACGTTGTGATTAAGTAATTTGAACTCTTGGCGGCTTCGGTGATTGACGAAGCCGCCTTTTTTGAAGTTAGGCGGTGACAATGGGTACAATCCTACAAACCAAAGACTTGACAAAAAAGTTTGGCGATTTCACAGCGAATGACAAGATAAACCTGACGGTTGAGGAAGGTGAAATCAAGGCAATCGTAGGCGAAAATGGCGCTGGGAAATCGACACTAATGAATATGCTTTATCGGCAATTGGAGCCCACTTCGGGTGAAATATATTTGCGCGGACAACCCATCGAGTTTAATTCTCCCCGTGACGCGATTCAGCATGGAATCGGCATGGTTCACCAACACTTTATGCTCGTCCCAAGCTTTAAGGTGTATGAAAACATTCTGCTTGGAACTGAACTCGCGCATGATAAGCTCAGGTTCCTGGTTGATCACAAGAAAGAACAGCAGGAATGCGCAGAGCTCATCAAAAGATATGGTTTTGATCTGGATGTCAATGAAGTTGTTGAAAACTTGTCGGTGGGTCAACAACAAAAAATTGAAATCTTAAAAATGTTGTATCGAAATGTGGATATTCTGATCCTGGACGAACCCACCTCTGTGTTGACACCCCAGGAAGTTGATGAACTCCTGCTTCAACTAAAAGAACTTAAAGCTCAGGGAAAAACGATTATTCTGATTACACACAAACTTCGTGAAGTCATGCAGGTCAGCGACAGTGTTACGGTCATCAAAAAAGGCCAAATCATTGGCAATGTTAAGACCAGTGAGACCAACGAAGCGGAACTTGCCCAAATGATGGTAGGGCGAAAGGTGTTGCTTACTGTTCAGAATGATCACATTGGCCAAGAGAGTCCTGAAGTCATATATACAGTTAACGACCTTACCACGAATAACACCTATGGAAATATTGTGGTTGATCACGTAAGTTTTGAGATTAAGAAAGGTGAAATCTATGGAATCGCCGGAGTGGAAGGCAACGGCCAAAGCGAACTGGTGAAGCTTTTATCCGGAATGATGGAGGCTACAGGGGGAACTGTTCACTATAAAGGCGAGGAAATTACCAACCTTTGGGCGGATGAATTACGCAAGCTTGGAATTGCGATTATTCCAGAGGACCGATACGCGCAAGGCCTGTGTAAGGAAATGAGTTTGAGCGCCAATAGCATCGCTGGCTCAACCACTTCGGACGCGTTCAAAAAGAATGGCATCTTTGACTTCAAAAGAATACGCCAACATTGCCAGGAACTGATAGACCATTATCAAATTCGCATCGCGGAGTTTGATGGCAACGTATCCCAACTTTCCGGTGGAAACGCGCAGAAATTGATCATCGCGCGGGAGATGAATCGGCAACCGGATTTATTAATTGCCAGTCAACCAACCCGTGGTGTAGATATCGGGGCGATTGAGTTTATTCATCAACAGATCCTGGATTTCCGCAATAGTGGGGGAGCAGTTCTATTGATTTCGTCCGAGCTGAGCGAGGTGATGAGCCTTTCTGACAGGATAGGGGTGATGTACAAGGGTAAGATTTTAGGAGAGGTCGATCCACTGGAAACCAGCGAAACTGAGATTGGCTTGCTGATGGCGGGCACAATCCCACAGGAGGCGGTTGTTTATGAAAAGTAATGAGACCTTAAGAAATATATTAAATTCTGTCCTTCCGGTGCTTTTAGCCTTGCTCATAGGCGCTATATTGATCCTGGCAATCGGCGAAAATCCCCTTGAAGCTTATGGGATAATGTTTGGCAAGTCCCTCTTCACCCTCAGAGGACTCACCAACACCCTACACGCGGCTGGTCCCTTGCTTCTCACTGGAGCCGCAATCGCGATTACCTTTAGGGCTGGATTATTCAACATGGGCGTGGAAGGACAACTGCTTATTGGTGGATTTATGGCAGGATTAGTTGGCGCCTATCTCCACATCGGCAATCCTTTGTTGCACAAGCTGGTAGCGTTCGCGGTGGGCGCCTCTGTGGGTGTGCTCTTCGCGCTAATACCCGCCCTGCTTCGGGCGTATTTTCGTGTGGACGAAATGGTGGTGACATTAACTCTAAACTATGTCATGATGACAATTCTTGAATACCTCTCCTCAGGTCCATTCCGCGACCAAGGAGCTGGTTATGTCACAACCCCAACGATCGACTCGTCAGCCATGTTCACTCGTTTTGGTTCCACCAGGTTAACACCTTTTTTCCTCATAGCTTTGCTGCTTTTTGGAATTCTTTGGTTCCTCAACACAAAAACGGAATTTGGATACAAGATTGAAGCGATTGGCAAGAACCCTGAGTTCTCGGAAGCAACAGGTTTACGCGTTCGCAAATCGATCATTATGCTGATATTAGTGAGCGGCGCAATCGCGGGATTTGCCGGAGCCGGGCATATGATGAGCCAGGAGTACAAGTACACCCTGTCCTTCTCCGGCGTAACTGGGCTGGGTTGGGATGGCATGCTTGTCTCGCTCCTGGGAAGCCATTCTCCGCTTGGGATCATCATTTCGTCGATTTTTTACAGCGCGTTGAAGACTGGCGCGGACAATATTAACATGTATACCAGCATCCCCAAGGAAATTGTCGCGGTGATCGAGGGGATCATCATCCTCTTCCTGTCCATCCGCTTCCTGAATGAGCGCTTTGGATTATTGGAAAAATTGAGCAAGAAGAAAGGAGAGAAGAATGAACCTGCTCTCTAGAATCCTTTACGACATGGTCTACCACACCACTCCCATCCTATTATGTGTCCTGGGAGGCTTGTTTGCCTATAAAGCTGGGGTTCTGAATATCGCCCTTGAAGGCATGATGCTGGCAGGATCTTTTATAGCTGTCTTTGTGGCATTACATACCCAGAACACCTTGCTCATTTATCTCTCAGCACTACTGGTCTGCGGGGTCATCGGCTTGGTGTTTGCTTATCTTGCCGTAAAAAAGAAAGGCAATGTGATTATCATCGGTCTTGCCATCAACATGCTCGTGCCAGCTATTGCCAGCTTTATCCTGCAATACATGGGTGTTCCGAATCTAACTGCCAAGTGGGTGAATCCGGTTAACTTCCGATTCGACATCCCTTTGATTAAGGACATCCCATTTCTCGGCTCAATTCTGAGTGGGCATCCGTTAGGCACGTATATTGGGCTGTTGATGATTTTTGTTGCCTCAGTTGTCCTATACAAAACACGCTTTGGGATCTACACACGAGTGATTGGAGAAAGCCCGAATGCGGCCACCAGCCTGGGCATCCAGGCAAACAAATATGCTACGTGGGCGATCCTGATTGGAGCACTGTGTTGCGCTGTGGCAGGGCTAAACCTTTCTTATGAAAGGCTTGGCATTTTTACCAACGGCATGACCGCTGGTCGTGGCTTCATTGCCATTGCTGCCATTTATTGCGGGAAGGGCAAGCCTGTCCAAAGCGCGATGTATGCTTTCATCTTCGGATTGGCACGATCCCTGGCAATCAACTTAAGCGTATTTGCCGGACCCATCTCAGCCCTTTTTGACATCATTCCTTATCTGCTTATGATTGCCATCCTGGCAATCAACTCAGCCTACGAGATCAGGAATTACCGAATGCGCACTTACTGGTAGGAGTAAACTATGGAAAAGACAGCACTGATTGTTGTAGATATGGTCAGGGATTTCACTCAGCCTGATGGATTAGTGTATTATCCCCAAAACGCAGAGGTTTTACCTGTTATTGGAAAAGTCGTAGACTATTTCCATAAAACGAATCGAACCGTGATTTTTATACGGCATAGTTATCGCGCCGGTAAGTACGACCGAAACCTGGTCACAATGCGCCCAAACTGCATTGAAGGGACTGGCGGAGATGAAATTGACCCATCATTAAATGTGTTGGATTCAGATTACCAAATCAAGAAGCGCCGCTACAGTGCCTTTTTTGGGACAGATCTCGACCTGGTTCTTCGTGAAAACAAGATAGAGCGTGTTGTGATCGTTGGAACCAAAACAAACAATTGCATTCGCGCAACGGTGACCGATGCTCACTACCTGGATTATCGCCCGGTTGTGTTGAGTGACTGTGTCGCCACCAATTCTGAACTTGTCAATCGCGTGCATTTGGAAGATATTGCCAAGTACCTAGGACAAGTTATGACATCAGAAGAGCTTATAAACCTGCTGGAGTCTGAGCAATGAAACTATACCATCTGATAGTCAGCGGTTACAGCAGCTTCGACCACATGCTGAAACTGCTCTCGCCCGCGGTTGTAGGAAAAACCTCGCTGATTGCCAACAGTTCGTGTTCAAAAACCTTTTGGGGCGGGTGCTCTGTGAATATCGCGGTAGCGCTTAGCCGACTTGGGCTCAAAGTCTTGCCCGTACTGCGCGTTGGCGATGATTTTGAATCTTCTGGATTCAAAAATTTTCTCCAAGACGAGGGGATATCCCTTGATGCCATCACCCATATCCCGGATGAAACCAACCCGAGAGCGTTTTTGCTTCAGGATCCTGAGGGAGAACACATCACCACCTTTTACCCTGGGGCAATGGATGAGAGGTATTTCTCCCCTTATCCAGACACCTGGTTCGAAAACAGCGAAGCCGCGTTGATGACTGTGGCATCATACAAGGACAACCTGGAATTTTTGCAAAAGGTTAGAAAGTACCAAATCCCCTTGTTTTTTGGCATGAAAGGGGATTTCTCTGCGTTTCCGCCTGACATGCTGGAAGAAATATTCCGCGAAAGCGCGATTTTGTTTATGAATAGAACCGAAAGCGAACAGTTGGTTGAGTTGATGGGGTTGAATTCCATCGAGGATGTTTTTTCAATTGGAAAAGCGGAAGTACTGGTTATCACCCTCGGTTCCGATGGCTCCCGTTACATCGCCAGGGATGGGTCTTCCGAAACAGTTCCTGCCGTGAAAATCGAGCATGTCGTCGACACGACAGGTGGCGGAGATGGATTTATTTCAGGATTCCTATATGGACACTTTACCGGCTTAAGTTACAAAGAGTGCTGTCAATATGGCTCGCTGGTATCTTCCTTTGTACTGGAAGCAGAAGGCTGTACCACAAACCTGCCTGACTTAGGCCAACTATTAAAAAGAAAACAAGAAAGAGGTTAGTTATGTCAACACTTTACATGAAAGCAAGCCCTGGACAAATTTCAAAGTATGTCATCTTTTCCGGCGACCCATGGAGAGTCAACGTTTTTGAAAATTTGATGACGGATGTTGAAAAAGTCGCCTTCGCGAGGGAATATAACACGCTTACTGGAACCTACCAAGGCGTCAGAATAACAGCTACCTCCACCGGGATCGGAGCTCCTTCAGCCGCAATCGCGATGGAAGAAATGTACGAGTGCGGCATGGAGGTGGGCATTCGCATGGGCACAGTGATGTCGTTGGATGATAGTCTTGTGGGAGATTTTATCATCCCACTTGGCTCGATGAGAAGGGAATCCACCAGTGACTTTTACGTGGAAAAATCCTATCCAGCGATTGCGGATTTTGAACTCGTGCAAGTCCTGAATGAAGCGGTGGTTCTTAATGGTTACAAGTATCATAATGGAGTCCAATGCACGATGGATGGATACTATACCGATATGAAAACGTCGCGTTTTGCGAATGAGAAGGGCATCAATCCTGACAAAACCATGAACCAACTGGCTGATCTCAAGATAATTGGTGTTGACATGGAATCTTCTGCTATGTTGGTCGTTGGACGCTTGATGGGGATTAAGACCGCAGTTATTACCCTCGCCACCGTTTCACAGAATCTAAATCGAATGTTAGATGACGTTGAACGCCCCAAGATGGAGGCTCTCCTCTGTAAAATTACTTTGGACGCAATCGTCGCGTTAGAAAACAAGTAAACAATAAAAATAACAGCTTGGCACAAAGCCAAACAACAATAAATAGAAAATAAAAGGAAAAAACATGAAACTCATAGCCTATCTATCAAATGGTTACCCAACTTTGGAAGAATCGAACGCACGAGGAAAATTCTTCATTGAACATGGCGTGGATATCCTTGAAGCCGATTTTCCAGGGCACGATCCTTATCTCGACAGCGAATACCTGCAGAGGCGTATTTTTGCCGCATTGAAGAATGAGGCCAATTATGACGTTTACATGGACGCCCTGATCCAACTTCATGAAGAACTTCCCGGGGTGGAATTTCTTGTCAACATTTACGAATATACGGTTCGGGAGATTGGGGTTGAAAAGTTTGTGAACTTCATGCGCAAGATCAATCAAAACCAGGTCTTGTTGATTGGGATCACGGATCCGGCAATACGACAGGAGTTAGAAGAACACGGTCTTTATGCTTCCAGTTATGTGACACGCAGCATGCTTCCGCAGGAGCTTGAACTGGCGAAGGTAGCCAATGGCTTTGTCTACATGCAGGGCTTTGGAGACGAAAGCGAATATAGTAAGGAATATCCTACGCTTAAGGACTGTGTCACCAAGGTAAAGGAAGTCATCGGCACTGAACGACCCGTTTATGTGGGTGTTGGGCTACACACTTTTGAGCTCGTGCGCGAAGTGAAAGAATCCGGCGCGGATGGCGCATTCCTTGGCAGCATTATCCTGCGTAAAGAAGACGCCGGAGAGGACATGGCTGAATATTTGTCCAAGATTAGAGAAATTGCCAATGGATAATCAATCTGAATTGCAAAAGGGAATATCCATTTTAACTTTAGGCACATTAAGTTTAACGGTCACCTTGTTACCGAGATAGGAGTTGGTATGAGTTCAGATTATAAAGAAATAATTGGCATGGTTCATCTCAAACCACTGCCAACAGCCCCACAGGGAAGCCTCACCCTGGATGAGATCGTTGACGCTGCCCTGGAGGATCTGAAATCCCTGGAAGCAGGCGGAATCACGACAGCGATTGTTGAAAACATGTTCGATGCTCCCTATGCCAACTCGCCAGACCTTGAAACCGTCATTGCGCTCTCCTACGTCTTGGGTTATCTCGCGCGCAAAACCAGCGTCAAACTTGGTGTGAACCTGCAAGCGACGTGTGGAACCGAAGAAATGAGCATCGCCAGCATTTGTGGGCTGGATTTCATCCGGGCGGAGAGCTTTGTGGAAATGCGTATGAACTCTTCGGGCATTATGTGGAATATGTGTGCAGACTTAATGCGCAAAAAACGAGCTTTGCGCTCGAATGTCCGTGTGCTCGCTGACATCAACGTCAAACATTCCAGCCCCATCATCCAGCAATCGATCGACGATCTTATCCACGAAGCCATTGAAGCTGGTGCGGATGGCATTATCCTGACAGGCCTTGCCACCGGTTCCGCGCCTTCTGTAACAGACGCGGAAATCTATAAGAAAAAATGTGGAAACACCAGATTGTACATCGGAAGCGGAGTCAACGCTGCAAACGTGAAAGGCCTCATGCAATTTGCGGATGGTGTGATCATTGGGTCTTCCATCAAAAAAGACGGCAAAGTTGAAAACCCTGTCGATGTGGAACGCGTTAAAGATTTTATGCGCGCATTGAACGATGGGTAAATGATTAAATACATATTGATATAAAAAAGACACCTGGAAAGGTGTCTTTTTTATATTAGCGGGAGCGAACATCGTCCCCTTCAGGGGGGCAAACCACTGATCTCAGGATTCTGAGTCAAAATCCTAATTCCGTGCCAAATGTGCAGGTAGTGTCAAGTATTTTTCGCACATTTAGAAATCACCTGGCAATAACTCCTCCAAATGCTCCATATTCAAGTAAGTTTTCTGCCCCCACTCAGATTGCTCAATGTGCCTTAGCTTAGCACATACC
>Ga0255345_1001484_pt1 | contig 33798 bp, 25 predicted proteins | sample wastewater_treat_6_FD_192415 | JGI IMG/M metagenome (GOLD analysis project Ga0255345, IMG submission 192415) | Wastewater microbial communities from Lulu Island WWTP, Vancouver, Canada - plant20 | ecosystem: Engineered > WWTP > Wastewater > Unclassified | place: Canada: Vancouver, British...
ACATGTTCGGCATATTTCCCGGGCCCAAAACCGGCATCGAAACCTAGTTCTGTCGCCAGATCATTGTTTATTCTCGGCCCTCCGGCAACAAGAATAAATTTATCACGCAAGTTACCTGCTTCTAATAATTCTACCAATTCAACCATATTTGTAACGTGCACATCTTTTTGAGTAACAGTCTGAGAAACCAATATAACATCAGCATTAAGTTCTACGGCCCTCTTAACAAGTTCTTCATTTGGAACCTGGCTGCCCAAATTATAGGCCTCTATCATAGAATATCTTTCTAAACCATAGTGACCGGCATATCCCTTCATATTCATGATGGCGTCTATGCCCACAGTGTGAGCGTCTGTTCCGGTGCTTGCACCTACAACAACAAGTTTTCTGCCAATTTTTTCTTTTATGTATTCATCTATGCCATGCATATCCATAACATCAGAATCAATAGTGTTAACTTTTATGGAAGTAATATCAACAGAGTGCGAAAGATTACCGTAAACCACATAAAAAGTGAATTCTTTGTCTAATGCCCCGTGATAAGAAACTTGCGCATCTTCTAAGCCCATTTTAACGGCAAGTTGCCTTGCAGCTTCCATTGAACGATCATCGTCTTTAACAGGAAGAGTAAAACTCACCTGAACTTTCCCGTCGTTCATTGTGTCCCCGTATGGCTTTAAATGTGTCAAATCAAGTTTTGTGCTGAAATTTTTAACCTTGGTTGAATATAATCCACTGCTCATTTTGCGGCTCCTTTCAGCATAATTTCGATAAATGGATTAAAATATCCGTCTTGTTTTCTGAACACCCCGTTTAATCCCTTTCCGCCATTTAAAGGACGTTTGACTCCGGCAAACTTGCCCATTTCAAGAGTCTTAAATAAACCGTCTTTTTTTATCTCTTCAAGCATCGAACAAGCACGCTCTAACACGCCGTTTGCACGCTTTGCCATTATACCGTCGGACTTAAATTCTATCTCATCACCAAGATCGGCCATTGTGTTAGCTATATAAGATGCGTTTTCAATAGAAAGGGCCCTGTCAGAGATAAGCGGCGTGTGAATTGCCTCAGTAAGCATACCGAGTAAATGCACTTTTTGATTAGTTATGACAGTAATCATGTTAAACAAAGTATCTTGAACATGTCCCTTAAAAATGTTTCCGGTTTTAAATTTAGTGGGAGGCATATATTTTAACGGCGCCTTTGGGAATATTTCACGCGCCATTTGCGCCTGCGCCAATTCAAACAAAAAACCGTTCTTAAGTTCAGGGTCAATCTCAAATGCGTGACCAAGACCCATTTGCTCTTCTTTTAAACCTGAAATCAAGGCAAATTGCTCGTTTATAAATTGTGAAGCCAAAACTGTATGAGCCTCTTCAACAGCATCAGCAGTGGTTAAATAGTTATCTTCGCCGGTATTAATTATTACTCCCGCAAAACCATTGATTATTCGTGAAAAATATTGATCAATCATGGTTCTTTGCATATTTATGTCTCTGAATAAAATTCCGTAAAGAGCATCGTTAAGCATCATATCAAGTCGCTCAAGCGCCCCCATAGCTGCTATTTCAGGCATACACAAGCCTGAGCAGTAATTACAAAGTCTTATATATCGCCCCAGTTCTTGGGAAGATTCGTCCAGTGCTTTTCTCATTAATCGAAAGTTTTCTTGTGTGGCGAAAGTTCCGCCAAAACCTTCGGTTGTAGCTCCAAATGGAACGTAATCCAAAAGACTCTGCCCGGTGGTCCTTATAACGGCAACAACGTCTGCCCCCTGTGCAGCAGCTGCTTTTGCCTGAGTTATGTCTTCGTAAATGTTCCCGGTAGCCACAATTACATAAATGAACGGACCCGCCTTATCACCGTATTTATTCAAGTATTCTTCACGCACAGCTCTGTTGGCAGTTATTCTTCCGGAAGAAGCCAAAGCAATTTTATTAATCACATCGTTAATTTCAAACATATCTGCAATAGGCAGCTTAGTTAACTCTAATTCGCCCTTTGAAACAGATTCTGCAATTTCTTGGGCCGTTTTACCTGTCTGTATTATGGCATTGCCCAAATAAACAGAAACACCCAAAGAAAGACCATTATTGTTTTTGATATGATCCACCAAAATATTCGGAAGTGGTACACCAAATTCGTCTACACCGTCAATTCCAAATAATCTGGCTAATGTTCTTTCGATAGTAACGCTCGAATGCTGTTCAATAAACTTTTGAGTATCAAGAGCAATATCAGAAGCATGCTTGCGCGCTTTTGCAACCAAATCTAAATTAAGACTAAGCTTACTTTTCATTATCATTCCTTCTCGATTTTTGATTGAAATAATTATACACAACAATATTCAATAGAGCAAACAACTGATATTTTCAAAAGCGAAATTTACAAAATAGAGCAAAACCGACCAATCAGTCGCAAAAACACAATAAAGCTAGATAACAACGATTTCCCTTAATATTAGCCGTTTGCACACATAAAGCAAATGTTTTAGAATATAATTAAGTCTTCAGTTAACACTTTTTATCACAACATAATGGAGGACAAATCAAATGAATAACATTCACACAGATTTAAAATGGGTATTAAATAATTGCGAAACCCCTAATTACAGCGAAGCCGAAGAATATTTCTCTCCGGATGTAGCACGCAAAGCAAGAAAATTTCACAGACAAATACCGGGTTTTAAAATGTCTCCATTACTTTCACTCCCAAACTTAGCACAAATGTTCGACGTGGGAGGCATATGGGTTAAAGATGAAGCAAACAGACTGCAGATAAATTCTTTCAAAATTTTAGGCGGTTCATATGCTGTCTATAAATATTTAAAAAATAAACTCGGACTAGACAAAGAAGAGCTCACTTATCAAGAATTAACTTCTCAAAATGCAAAAGAAAAACTAGGAAAAATTACTTTTGCTACAGCAACCGACGGAAACCATGGCAGAGGAATAGCTTGGGCTGCTCAAAAATTGGGTCATGATTGCGTGGTTTACGTCCATGAAAAAACAGCAAAAGCACGAATAGATGCCATTAAAAGTTATGGCGCACAAGTTAAAATAATTTCCGGAAACTACGATGATGCGGTGAATCAAATTAGCAAAGACGCACAAATAAACAATTGGGCGGTCATATCAGACACCTCATGGGAAGGCTACACGCAGATACCATTATGGATAATGCAGGGCTATACAACTATGATGAGCGAAATCCAGGAACAATTTGCTGCACAAGGCTTAACTAAACCAACACACGTATTTGTTCAAGCCGGAGTAGGCGCCCTTGCAGCCTCTGTCATAGGATTTTACCATGCTTTATTCAGGGAAAATGCACCCAAGTGCGTCGTGGTAGAGCCCGAAAATGCAGCCTGCCTGTATGAATCCATACTTGAAGCCAATAAAAACCCCGTAAAAATATCGGGAAAACTCGACACAATAATGGCCGGTTTGGCTTGTGGCGAACCTAGTCCGCTTGCTTGGAAAACACTTAAAAACAATGCTTGCTGTTTTTTAACATGCCCGGATTACGTGGCCGCAAAAGGCATGCGAATTTATGCAACGCCGCTTCAAGGTGACCCCTTCATCGTTTCAGGGGAATCCGGCGCAGTGACCTTAGGAGCAATGGTATCAATACTCAGAGAAAATGGGGCCGAAGAATTAAGAGATTTTCTAAAAATTAATCGAGACTCTCATCTATTATTCATTAATACAGAGGGAAACACGGACCCTGTTCATTTCAGAGAAATCATATGGGAAGGCGCTAATCCCGTTCCAAAACAATTTTGGACAGACTACAACGACTAACAAAACAACAACTATTTGAGCTTCTTTGTATCAGAAGCTGTTTTAACAGATTCCAGATATTTGATCTGTGATTCCAAATTTTTTAGCAATTCTAAAAAAGGGATTTTTTGTGTTTCATCAGAAACATTGAGAATATTTTTTTCGATGTCTGTCTTATGCTCAAATAGTTGTTTTAGCTTATCATCAACCGAAATATTACTTTCGGTTGCCGATTTAATTGATTTTTGACGCATTTTTTGAAAATCAGGCAGTTTTGAATGCACTTTTTTTCTAAAAACCGATGTACCGAAGTCTGTTTCCAAACCTGTTTCGGGGTCAAACGGCCCCGAAACGGCAGTTGAAGTTTTTCTTTCAAACACCGCATCATCCATCCAGGCCGGGAAAGCTTTTTTTGATTGAGCAAATGCCAAAACTTGAACGAAAATTAAAGTCAAAAATAGTAATGTCTTTTTCATTGATTACATCCAATTTATTTAATACACATATATATTTTTTTGTAATTTCAGTCAATCTAAGTTTAAATAATTATTTGACTTTTTTTTATCCGAAGAATAAACTTCAACCTGTGTTCAGCAATATATATCGTGCGTAATCATCCGGAGAAGTATAAAATGAATTTCAAAACCCTTATTACTGTGTTCATTATGCTTGTTTTTTCCTTTTCAATCTTAACAGCACAAAACCCAACCACCTTTAATGCAATCGAAGTTTTTCCGGGAGCAAAAATCGATCCAGAAAAATCAAAATACGAAAAAGAATTATTTGATGAAATCTATTCCGACTCACCAACAATAAAAGCTAAAGACATCAAGGTATTTGTAACAGACGCTCCGGTGGACGAAGTAGCGGGCTGGTTCAATAAAAAATTAAAAGCTGTTGATTATAATGCAGACTATTATGATGACGATGAATTCGAAATGCAATACGAAAGAGACACCCTTATTTATGACGGTCAATGGGTAAAAAAAAGCATCTCTGATCGTAAAAAATCTTCTAATGGCAAAGTCATGATGAGTGCCAACTATATGTGGGAAATCATAAACGAAGACGATGAAAGATCAGAATTCACAATTTTTGTTGATGATGCAAGTTTCGATTATGAAAACAAAAAATACAAACAAAAAACCTCAATAAAAATAACATTCTGTCATTTTGCTCAAACAGATTTTGATCTCTACAACCAAGATGAAGACAATCAGGGCGATTATGACCTGAGCGATCTCGAAGACAGCTATGATCTGACTGAGTAGTAATCCTGTTTTTTAGAGCAAACCAAACATGATTTAACGTCATTATTGCCGCATGTAAATGATTCGCCGCATATAACACAAACTTTAGCGGGTAAAATCACTTCTTTTTCTAAGTGCTTAATCATGACATTTTCAACTCCGAAAATGTCATGGTTGATTTCTATAAATTCTTTTATTACCTTTTTTGCCGATAATGCGCGCGCTTCCATATCATATTGAACTTCGGGCGCACGTTTTCTATGAAAAAACTTATATAATTCAGGAGTTTCAGCTTCTATAATTTTTTTTAAATCAATAAAAACACGGAGCCCTTTACCATCGGTTCTGTCATATAAAACGATTGCGTAGCGCCCGATCTCATCATATATCTTAAGATATTTGTTCCCGACAGTACAACCTGTCAAAGCCTGAACTGCATCAGAAAGACATGCTCTTGCCTCTGCAACCGCACCTAACTTTTTTACATCTTTAAGTTGCTCCAAGCCCAAACTTACCATCGCAGTCCCGATAACAACTCCGGGAGCCCGAATCGGACTTCTGTGACGAAATTTGTAAACAATTTCGGCTTGTTCGACAATCTTTTTAATATCCATTTATAAACCCTTAAAAAATTGATGTAACTATTATTCTACGATCAACACAATTAATCAAACAATTTCGCATTTAAACTAAATATTTGCTCAGAAAGTTTTATAGCATTTTCGATCGCAATTATTCCCATGTTTTCAGGAAACAACACATATAGATTTTTACCGTCGAAAGAAATCTTTGCTTTTTTTGTTTCCAAAAACTTAAAGCTTTTGTTTCTCGAATGATAGCCAACCCCTGTATCTGTGGTAAAGAAAACTCCGCCATTATTAGCATAAGCAAGGTCATTGATTTTTTCTTTATAAACATCTTGAATAAAAGCGCTGCTGCCGGAATCGTTAAGTTCTATTATTCTATTATCTAATGCTATAAAACATTTACCCTCGCCACCCGCAACAGAGTTTATAGGTTTTGAATGCTCAAAAATCTTTACAAAGCCTTTTAAACCTTCATTTTTGCCATAGCTGTCTTTTTGAGGCTTAAGCAAATAAACAACATTCTTTTTTTGTTCTTCACTGACAATATACACAGAATTATTAAGGCCTTTATAAATTTTTGAGTAAAAAGAAGGTAAATCGCACAAGGGCTGATAAGGCACAACGGGAAAATCACCGTTGAGATCTTTAATTTCGGAAGCGAGCCCGATAAAACCCATAGTTGTGGGAGTAGAAAACATCATAGCACCCGATGAATTATGCATAAAATTTTTGAATGGTTCTGACAATTCCATAACAACACCTTTGACGGGATTTATGAGTTTTCTTTCTTCAACTCCTATCCATGGCGACCCTTGGTTATCAACCGAAAACTGAAGGGAGTTAATTAGATTTTTAGAAAGCGGCTCATTAAAATTCGCCGGCGGAACAACCCATTTAACGGTGACACCGCTATTCATCGGAATCATTAGTTTTGTTTCGAGCACAGAGGCAAGTTCGGATGCTCTGAGATGAGAAACCGCAAAAATAGCAATAAAAACAGTCAGCATTACAAATTTAAAACATAAAGCTTTATTCATATTATTTTTCATTTGGGCCTCCCACAAATTCCATAACAACTTTTTGCGCAACATTCATTTCATTTCGCAGATCTTTCCAAAATTCTTTTGTTTCAAATTTTTTACCGGTGGCCCCCATTGCTTTCACCATAAAATCATCCATTGCTTTAAAAGCTACTTTTGAATACATTCTTCCGCCTTCTACCGCAAAACCAGCCTGAGGCGACTTTAATCTTCCAATAAGAAAATCCAATGTCTCTTTTCCCGCTGACGGAATATCGTCTTTTTCAATTGCAGCAGATATTTTGAGTGCACCCACCATATTTTCGAAAGTATCATCTAAGCCAATATTTTCATAGGCTTCTGTTAAGGCGTATTCGCCTAATTGTTGCATTTTATCGTAATTATAGAGTTTTATGAAATCGACAGTATTTTTGTCCGCTGCGGTATTATCTTTTAAATAACTATTTAACCTATTCATAAAATCTTTTTGTACATCAGAGAATTCCGCATTTATTACCGGAAGATCAAGCTTTATCAATGCCCTTTCTTTGTCGGTTAAACTTTCATTCAAAAGGGCTTGTTTAAATAGTTTAATTTGAGCATCATAAAGATCTTTCAAAATCTTCTTTTCTTTTTCGCTTAAAACGGTTTTTCTGAGTAATGTTGCGATTCTGAATTTGTTTTCGGCAAAAGCTTTCGCTTCGCTTCCTTTCTTAACAGCTGCTACCGGAGATTTAAGGCTTGGTAACACTGCTCTTTGAACCGGGGGAGGCGGAACGAATTTATTAAGGTGCTTATTTGAGCGTTGTTTTTTCTCTAATTCAGCTTTTTTTCTTTCATATTCTCTGTCTTCTCTTGCCCATCGTCTTCTTTGAGCGTCTTTTGCGCGCTTTGCTTCTCTTTCTTTTCTTTGTTTTTTCCTTTGTTCTCTTCTTACGGCCTCTCTTTTAAGCCTTTGTTCTTTTTCATAGGGACTCTCGGGCTTAAAAATATTAAAAGGCCCATAATAAGGGGTTTGACTATTATCGTTGTTTGAGCCAGAAACAGGCTTATAAGTGGGTTCGGGAACAACCGGCGAGCTGCCGGTCATTCCTAACAACTGTTCATAAGCTCCCGCATTAAGCGTTACTGAATAGCCCAAAAATAAAAAACCGAAAAAAAGCGCACACAGTCTGTTTTTCATACTGCCTCCTGAATCAACTCTCTAATCTTTATTTTAGACCTCACAGCAATAAAATGCAAATGTTGCAAAACAAAAATAATGCCTCCGGCAAGCTATTTAAAAGAGAAGCAGCCAAGGAATCCCTCTTAAAAAGACAGTTCCAAAAAATTTTACTATTAAATTTGCGCTATCACTTTCAATTATGTACACACAAAAACAAATATTGCCCCATATATCCCGTCTGTCTTGCAGATTCTTCAAAATATTACTATAATAATTATAGGAGAGAAAAGTGGTGCAATATGAAATATTTATCAGGACATAAAGTCTTGTTTTGTTTTGTTGCAATCATAATTATTGCAACAGTTTTTGTGTTTATTTCAGACAAAAGAGCACCTATCAAAAACGAGACAAAATCCGCGAATGAGCTCGCCTTAACTTATGAACAAAACCCCGAAAACGATGAAGCAGTAAAATTATTGCATAGGTCTGCCCAAGAAAATAACATAGAAGCAATGTTTAAATTGGCGCAAATATATGAAAAAGGCTTAAAAAAAATACCCGACCCGGATTCTGCAAAGCATTGGTATCTCAATGCAGCCATTAATAACTATGAACCGGCACAGTTTGCTTTAGCAAATATTCTGGATAGGTCACAAAATTATTCCGAAGCTTTAAAGTGGTATAAAAAGTCTGCTGAAAATGGCAATACAGAAGCAATGGCAACGGTAAGCTTTTTTTACAGTCTTGGCAAAGGTGTTTTCCCTGATGAAAAAGAAGCTTTTACGTGGTTACAAAGAGCAGCAGAACGAGGACACACACAATCAATGGCCATATTAGCCGATATGTACGTAAGCGGAGAAGAGATAAATAAAGACCTGCAAAAAGCTTTTGAGTTTTATTCTAAAGCCGCCGAACAAGGTGATTGTGACGCTGCATTTCAACTTGCAGAAATGTATGAAAACGGAATATGCACAAAGCAAAATTCAAAACAAGCGTTAATATGGTATGAAACAAGTGCAGAAAGCGGCAACCGAAAATCTATGATTGCTTTAAGCAAAATATATAAAGAGGGCAAACTAACCACAGCCGATGCAACTTTATCTGAAAAATGGCATAAAAAAGCCAGAGATTTTTTAAATGAAACAGATTTAATTTATATTTGCGATAACCATAAACAATAAAAAAATCTAAACTATTTTTATCTTATATAAAGGGCCGCATAAATGCCAAGTCCTAAAACAATGAGATTTGTAATTATTACATCGGCGTAAGTTCCCCAAGAGCGAGTTTTAACGCCGGCAACAATAACTAAAACCAAAGTCAGTAAAACAGCTAAAATTGCAACCATGCCGGCTGCCGGAGGATGCCCGCCGGGATAAAGCCACACTGTTATTGCCAAAGCTATCCAGGCAAGAGCAAAAATAGCGTGAAAAACCAAAGACGAAATGAACCAGACACCTTTGATGTTGTCTCTGAACAAATAGCATTTAACAAACCACAAAACGGCCAGAATCCCCGGCACGCTCATTCCGATATTTTCGGCAACATTTACTCTCACGTCTTAATTCCTTATATTTTCAACAACATTTGCTCTCATGCATTAAATTCTAACATTACTGACAAAACTGGGCAAGCTATAGAGAAAAAATCTGCTGTTGTCAAGACAGAGGATATTGCGTTATAATTAGTACAGAGATATTAAGGAGCAAAAATGAATATAGATACTTCTGTCTCAAATTTAATTCAAAAGCCCGTTGCTTTGGCTCAAGCTTCTGCCGCAGCTATGCCAAATGACCCCGTTGAAGGCTCGGTAGGTTTAATGCAAGCAAAAAACGCTTTATCTGCCGGTGTTAAAGTCATTAAAGCAAAAGACGAAATGCTTGGAACAATTTTAGATATTAAGGCGTAGCTTTATTTTTGTAAAAATATAAATCATGACAAACAACAAAATTCTGGTTGCCGCTATGAGCGGCGGTGTCGATTCTTCTGTCGCAGCCTCTTTTTTTATTGAACAAGGTTACAAAGTTATCGGTGTTACTCTGAAAATGAAAAACTGCGATAACACAAAAGAAAAGACAAAATCCTGTTGCGGAATAGACGACAATATTCAAGTCAAACTCGTTGCTGAAAAATTAAAAATTCAACACAGATTTATTCCGGTAAGAGAAGAATTCGAAGATAAAATTCTCAGATATGCATGGAATGAATACAAAACAGGCAGAACCCCCAACCCGTGTGTACTTTGTAACCGCTATGTTAAATTTGGCAATGAAGTCATTAGATTTGCACAAGAAATGGGAGCAAGCGGCATCATAACCGGTCACTATGCAATCATAAACAGAGAGCTCCCTAATAAAGCCCGACTATTTAAAGGAAGCAACGCGGATAAAGACCAAACTTATTTTTTGTCCGGGCTGACCCAAGACCAACTGAATCTTTGCTATATGCCGCTCGGGAATCTCGATAAAAAAGAAGTAAGAGCTATCGCAGAAAAAATAGGTCTTCCAAATTTTGCAAAAAAAGACAGTCAAGATGCCTGTTTTGGCTACAAAGGCGAAACTTTTGCAATGACGCTGTCAAGATATTTCAACGAAAGTCTTCAACAAGGCGAAATAGTTGATGAAGACAACAACGTCATAGGAACTCATAACGGCCTGCAATTTTTTACAATAGGTCAGCGGAAAAAACTTGGAATAGCTTTAGGCAAACCTGCGTATGTAATAGATATAGATAAAGGCAGCAACAGAATTAAAGTTAGCACAGACCAAGAAAAGCTGCTTTGCGAAGGTTTCTACGCAAGTAATATGAGTTGGCTCGATTTCGAAGAAGAAACAATGGAGTGCGAAGTTCAAACGAGATACAGACAACCCTTACAGCCGGCCCTAGTAACCAAAAAAGGCAACAAAGCCGTTGTCGACCTCAAGTCTCCGCTGTCTTCCGTAACCCCGGGCCAGCGCTTAGCCATATTCAAAAACTCGCAGTTGCTCGGCGGCGGCTGGATAGAAAAGTCATAAAAAGCAAACAACAAAAAAGCCGCAAACTATGCGGCTTCCATAGCAAGGGCTGGACTTGAACCTGCGACCGCACGGGTATGAACCGTGTGCTCTAACCAACTGAGCTACCTTGCCTAGTCAAAACAATAGCCCGAAATAATTCAGGCTATGTTTTACGGTTGCGGGGGACAGATTTGAACTGCCGACCTTCGGGTTATGAGCCCGACGAGCTACCAGACTGCTCCACCCCGCGATGACACTGCCGAGAGCCGGGCTTGAACCGGCACGGGTTTTATCCCACCGGATTTTAAGTCCGGTGCGTCTGCCAATTCCGCCATCCCGGCTGGGTATGGTAAGAATGTTACCATTAAAAAGTCTCAAAGTCAAGAAAAAATATTAAGCGTTTTATTTTTTTATTCATTTTCACAAATCACGCGTCATGGCTTCATAAAGCCAAACCAAATCACAAGGGTTAATATGGTTCCTATGGCGTAGGCAAAAACAGTAAATTTAATTAAGGATTCGTCCCAAAACACTTTTTTTTCGTTTTGCTCTCTCATCTTTTGTATTTTTTCAAGTTTGTATGATGATTTTTGCGCAAGACTCTGTCTCTCTTCCTTAACTTTTTCTTCTGCAGCGGCATAGAGTTCCTTTTCGGTTTTTCCTATTTGAGTCGTTAATTGTTTGCATAGCTCTGGATAAAGAGCTTCAAAATAATCTCTTTTGGGATTATTTATGTTCTTAGCTTCGAAATAGGCACTATAAAAAATATCCTCATCCGGATTAGACTTAATAATAGAAATAATGTTTTGCAAGTTTTCAGGGTCAGCCTCTCTTTTAATCGCAGCAAACAAAATTTTACCCACAGAAGAGAAGTCAAATTGTCCAAGACAAAAAATTGCGCTTCTTCTTGTCGCCGGCTTAATAGAAAGCAAAGCTTTTTCGAGTAATGAAATTGCCTGTTTTTTATCAAAACGTGCGAACACCTTTATAGCTTCAATTTTAACCTCGTCGAAACGATGATTGATAAGGTTAGGTAAAAGAATGTGAAGTGTGTCGGGCTTTATTACACTCAGACAGTCGATTGCTTCGATAAGAATTTCGGCATTTGAGCTTTGAAGGCATTTTTCAACGAATGCGCCATCAGATGACGTTCCATATTTTTTAATATTTTTTATAACCAATGCCAGCTCTTGCATTGATATTTTCGATATGTTTTCCTTTAACGGGTAAATAATCTCTTTAAAAGTATCTTTATCAACTTCGGATAAAATTTGCAAACGTTCATTTTCTTCAAGCGAAAAATAATCTTTTTTGGCAGAAACTTCGTCATCTTTTTTAAAATGTAAAAGAGACAAAATCTTCTCTCGAACCATTTTTTCAGGTTCTTTTTCACAATATTTTTCTAATAATTCTCTTACTCCGGGTATCTCGGCTCTGGCTGCATCAAAAAGTTTGAGAGCCGACTTTAATCTGACTTCGGGGTCAGAAGATCTAAGTCCCGAAGCAAAATGTTCCACAAATAACTTGATTTGTTTTTCTTTAAAATGCCTTTCTAGCATTTCAAGCATTTTTTCAGGCTCAACATTCACTATACCGGCCTTAAACAAAGAATCTAAAACACCCTTCATAATTGCGTCGATAAGAGTGTGTTTAACTCCTTGGCAAGTTTGCCGAATTTCCATGAGTTTTATTGGAATTTGCTTATCGGGGTTTGCCATAAAAACCACGGCAGCTTTTTTTATGAGCTCCTGATCATTTTCTAAGCTTATAAAACGCAACATCAAAGATTCGATTTGAGGGAACGGAAAGAAAAAAGATTGAAACAAAGCAACATTTTTTTCTTCTTTTGAAGAAGAAAATAATAGTTGTTCAAAATGTCTCATGGCTTCGGGGGGGTCCCAGATTGAAATCAATCTGATTGCCCTGGCTCTTATTCCTAAATTTGGGTTAACTAACAAAGCAACCAAATGTTTTTTTAATAATTCGGGATTAAGTCTTTCAAGAGCCTCAATTGCAGAAGTTATAACACGCATATCTGAATATTTGAACATTGCCGCAATATTATCGGAATCTGTCTTGTCTCCATGTTTTTTGAAAAATTTCAAAACAGATGGAATTAGCTTTGAAGAAAACTTTGTCCAATTAGACAACCTTAGTGCGTCTCTAACTTCCGATGCGTTATTTTTCTTAACAGATTCAAGCATCAACGCAAGTTTCATTTCGTCACGGCCGGGAATATTTATCAAACTTACGATATCATCGCCTCGGAGTTTTTCTTTTCCGATACTGATTCCGGCAATAATTTTTTGCATCTGAAACCTGAGATTAGAATCTCTTTCCGATTCCATGATACGACTTAAAAGCGTCTGTTGTTCAGGAGACAGCCCAATTTCTTCAATTCTTTGCAGGGCGGCAAACCTAACAGAAGTATCAGGTGATTTTAAATCTGCAAAGATATCTGTAAACTGCTCCATTATTTTTCGCCCAGTATTAAAGCTTCTTTAACAGCCTGTGTATATCCTGATTTGTAAGAAAGAGCCAGTTTAAACATTTGTTGGGCTGTAACATCGTCTCGCCGCGAAACCATAAGCAGGCCGATGTTTCTAAGGACATAACGTTGCAGAGGGTGCTTTCTGTTAACATAAAAAGCTTTTTTAAGAGCATCTTCGGCGACACGTTTTTGCCCTTGAGCCCAAAAGATTAAAGCTCTCAAATTATGAGCGGAAATTTTAATGTTTTCATATAATACACCTTTTTCGGGTAACTTTTTTAAAAGTAAATCCACGAATCCGGTGGCTGCGTCATATCTGCTCTCTTTGAAGTCTTTAACAGCTAACACATAAAGACCGCTGAAATAATCATATTCCTTTTTCTTAACATCTACTCCCGATAATGCAATATTTTTGGCAAAATCTTTATCTGACACCATAAACGCAGAAAGTTTTTCGAACATTTCAACATCGGTTTGGGCCTGATGCGAAGAAAGCATTTTGTCATCATAATATGCGGGGCCTTTAAAGCCTTCTCTAGGGGTGAGAGTATCATCGTAGTCAAGCCACATATGCCCCGTCAAGGGATAAAAGGATTCTTCGGGAAAAATTGCAAACGCGACATCTGCATAGCGCTTAGCCAAATCAGGCCAATTTAATACAGTTTTAATCATTTCTGACGAATTAGTTTTAAAGTCTTTTTTAATTTTTTCGGCAATGGCAGATTTAGGCACAATAATATTGGCCTGCACAACTATAGAACCTTGTGCAAGAAAATCAGTCGGCGTAATTTGAAACTTTAACTCAGAAAAGCTTCCGGCTCTTACAGCAGGCATCTTAGCGCTTATTCTGTCTGACTTCCAATTTTCGGGCAACAACAGTTTTACTTCTGTTTCAGGAATGTTACCAATCAAACTTTCGAGATTTACAACCAACTCAACAGTTTTACCTACCTCGGGGTAGCCGTTAAGTTTAGCGTTTAATTTGTGCCATTCAGGAATCTGCACAGTTTCAGCCTGCAAAGAAATCGCCGCAAACATAATAAGTATCAGAAAGATTTTAGCTACAGCACGCACAAAATGGCTCCTCTGTTTTCAGTTTATTTTTAATGTTTTTATAGCAGGCCCCGGAAACCCCTCTTCTATTTCATCGATTCCTTCGCCGATGTCGCGCTCCATTTCAGCATCAAAAGAAGCATCGCCTTCTTTTCCGTATATTGCTTGCATGAATTTTGGATAATAATCATCGGCAACATTCATAATTAACATGGTCAAAAATCTAAGTTGTCGTTCTGTCGGAAGAGCATCTTCTAACAAAAGTTGACAGGTGGCCGAGATTGATTTGCCTTCTTCTCCGACCTCGAAACGAATATCTAAAATTTCTTCCATAAACCTGTTTATCATAAAAACAAGCTTAGGCCTCATAACATCGACGTTTCTTATGAAATGAGGGATTCTTAAAATAAGATGATTTTTATAAACATAATAAACCAGCTGCATTATAAGATTATCGCCTTGGACAATAATTTCGCAAGCCTGTTCTTCTGTTTCGATGTATTTAAACTTTTCTTTGTCTAAAAACTTTTTAACGATGTTCATTACATCGGAGACATTAACCTCTGGTGTTTCTTGGGGCTGTTTTTTGTTTTTTGTTCTTGTGTTTTTCATCATAATGCCTTTCATTTAAAGGAAGGAAAGCTGAGACCATGCCCTAATAGTGAAGTAAGCCAGGTTATTTTCCATTCTCCGTGTCTTGTAAGCCCTATTTGTATAGGTTCTTGTTCTGTAAATTCTTTGCCTGATTTTGTATAAGTATATTTAAAGGTTCCGAAAACTGTGGCTGTATCGTCTATTGGTTCGCCATTGGTAGAAACCTCATACAATAATGTCTCGATATTTACTGCCGCCGAATAAAAGGCTTTAAGTTTGTCTGAAAAAATTTGGTAATTTCCTATGATTCGCTTTGTGCTGTCGGTAGGATCTTTATAGTAATAAACCAATTCATTTGTGGCGATTTTAGACATAACCGTGTCGTAATCAGTTTCTATGGTTTTTATAAAAGCAATCGCAACGTCGATTACTTCTCGTTCTTCGGGCGAATAACCTGAGGGACTGCGAGTTCCGGTTGACCCGCCACACCCGGACAGGCTAATTCCCAAAAATATAAAGAGGGCTCCTATAACTAAAAACTTAAAATGTTTCATAAGGAACCCTCCAAAATTCTAAACAAAAATATTTGTTAAGCCTTGCCGGAACAACCCATAATACGCATTTTGTGCTGAACAACATCTTTAATTGCCTGGCGAGCGGGGCCGAGATATTTTCTGGGGTCGAATTCGGCCGGATTTTCGGCGAAGACTTTTCTGATCATACCGGTCATAGCAAGTCTCAGGTCTGTGTCTACGTTGATTTTGCAAACGCCTGTTTTAGCGGCTTGAGCTATCATGTCTTCGGGAACGCCTCTTGAACCGGGGATTTGAGCGCCATACTGGTTGCAGATGTCGGTCAGATATTGTGGAACAGAGCTTGCGCCATGAAGAACTAAGGGGTAGTTCGGCAGGAGTCTCTGTATTTCAGCGAGTCTGTCGAAAGCCAATTGGGGTTCGCCTTTAAACTTATAAGCGCCATGACTTGTGCCAATTGCTATAGCCAAAGAATCACAGCCGGTTCTTGCAACAAATTCTTTTGCTTCTTGCGGATCAGTGTAAGTTGCGTCTTTTGCAGCAACTTTAACATCGTCTTCGACGCCGGCCAGTTTGCCAAGTTCTGCTTCGACGGTCACACCTTTTGAGTGGGCATAATCGACAACTTCTTTTGTAATTCTGATGTTTTCTTCGAACGGATGTTTGGAGGCATCAATCATAACAGAAGTAAAGCCGCCGTCGATACATTTTTTACAAATTTCAAAATCATCACCATGGTCAAGATGCATTACCACAGGAATGGAAACTCCGGAAGCTTCAGCCATTTCAAGTGAAGCATGTATAAGATGCATCAAATATTCGTGTCTGGCGTATTTGCGTGCGCCTGATGACACTTGGATTATAAGAGGCGCTTTTTCTTCTATCGCAGCTTCGAAAATTCCCTGAACGATTTCCATATTATTAACGTTAAAAGCACCGATTGCGTATCCGCCCTTATAGGCCTTTTCAAACATTTCTCTTGAAGTTACAAGTGGCATTTAAGCCCTCCTGAATTTGGCATTGATTATGTTATTATTCATAACATGTACCATGTGTATTGATACTACCAATTTATAAAAATATTGTCAATTATTGAATTGATAACGCAAGAGGGAATATGTACACAAAAAAATCGCCCATGTCGGGGCGATTTTTTTATTAAAGCAAGTGTATTTACTTTTTTTATCTCAGAAGCTCCAAAACTGATTGAGCGGAGCTATTAGCCTGAGCAACCATAGCATTGCTTGCTTGCTGCAGAATTTGGGACTGAGTCATTTTGATAACCTCAGATGCCATATCGCAATCTCTGATTCGCGATTCAGCGGCCGTCATATTTTCTTCAGATACAGAGAGACTGTTTGAAGTGTATGACAATCTATTCTCTACAGCACCTAGACGCGCTCTTTCTGAGTTAACCTTATTTAAAGCAGTATCTATAAGAGTAATGGCTCTTGTTGCAGACACTGAAGTTGTAAGATCCAAGTCTCTTATACCAAGTGCCATACAGTCTATTCGAGCAATGTGACACCTTGCCGTATCACCTTCGTTAGGACCGACTTGAAGCTGAATAGAAGTGTTCTTGAGGTGCACATTATAAGCATAATTACCAACGCCGTTTTCATAGGTTGATGCTGTTATGCCAAGAACAGAATACAAGTTGTTTACACTGCCGGGAGCACCTGCATTAGCTAAGGTAACCTTACCGTCGCTGCCGGGCACAGATGAAACCAAAGCAAGCCGGTGGGTATTAGTGTCGATATTTGCGGTAATCTGAACAGCATTGGCATTTGCGGCGTTATTGATTTCGTTTGCAATAGAGTTAACTGTAACAAACGATGAACCGGCGCCACCTGACGGAATAGTAACAGAAGCAACTTTACCGTTTAAATCTGCGAGATTGAATACCAAATCGTTAGCCGGAGATGCGCCTGCAATTACATAACCGTATGAAGCAAAAGCGTCATTGTATGCAAAGGCTTGAGAAACGGGGCTGCCGTCAGCAATACCGGAAGCGGTTGGTGAATTTATTTTGAGCTTTCCGCTTAGATCGACAGGCGTTGCGCCGGTTGCGCTCAACACAAACCCTGAACCATAACCTGTTTCCTTAGATTTAAACGAAAGAAGGCCGTCTTTAACTTCGGCTACAATCGCCACAGCACCAAGCTGACCGTTTATTGCACTTACCAATTCGTTCAAGCCGTCTCCGGTTTGATCGTAATCTTGATTTAGAGTTACAGATGCAGAGTTGCCGTGAGAATCTACGATAGAGAAAATTCCTTGATTTGCTCCAGAATAATCAAAATCTGTAATCTGCGTAAAAGCTGTTGTTCTGGCTGCTGTTCCGCCGGTTCCGTAATAAGTTCCGTTAACTATGCCCAATTCGTTACTGCCTGCTACGCCCGTAATTTTTACCCAAGCCGATGAACCGCTGTTAACGGTTACAAATTCGATGCCGCCGTTTTGGCTTATTTGAGCCTTGATTTGGCTACCCGAAACAGGAGGAGAAACGGCCGGATCAGCTACGGTCAACTGGCCGTTTATAATAGCAACAACCTGATCCATGCTGAAATTCCCGGCAGGGATAGTTACAGTATCACTGGTCAAGCCTGCTCCGTTGGTATTGGGAACAGAATCGGTAAGAGTAAAACCAATCGGAGCACCTATGGTAATACCCAAAACGGCCGGAGTGCTCTCAACATGCGCAACCTGCGGAGGTTCGAAAGCTAATTCGATTCCTTCGATCAAACCGCCGACTCTGTGCCCTGAAACTTGAGTAGTAAGAGTCTGTCGCTCACCATAAGGAACACCGATATTAGTAACGGCTACAGAATAAATCGGATCTTCAGGTTCAGTTACCACTTCAAAGCCCAAAGCTTTAACTAAGTCTTCTGAACCGGTAAAGCTTATTCTGCCCAAAACCCCGTTTCTTCCCGAAGTTACCGTAATCTGACCTGCATGTTCTCCGCCCGTAGAAAGCACGGATTCAGAACCTTCAAAATTAAGACCGTGTCCGAGCTGGTCCTTGGTCATCGCACCTTTAATTCGATCATTCAGCTGTGCAAGGGTTAACCCCTTGCTCACTTCTAATGAGCCCTGGCTGTTGTCGCCCTGGATATAAAGGGTTTGCGCATCTTCTAATATGAAGTTGCCGTTGTTGTCTACAAAATTTGATATAGACATGAGCATAGTTGTATCGTCTGCTATGCTGCCGTCTGTTTTAAGGAAAATTGCCGAACGCTGTTGCTCGGGAGAACCGTAATAGGTCTTTTGCCCTTCGCCTGCAACATATTCTGATTTAATCCAAACTGCCACCGAAAAATCTGAAAAAGTCAAAACCTGGTCGGTTACTATGGCATCTATATTTTTGGGGTCGCTGGTAGAAACAACAGCAGTTCCGGTGCCATCAAGCAGTTTTTTGGTATTAAACTCTGTATCATAAGAAATACGGTCTATATCTTCCTTTAATTCCGCTATTTCTTTTTGAATTTCAAGTCTGTCAGTCGTAGTAAGAGTGTCGTTGGCAGACTGAAGCGCCAGTTCTCTCATGCGCTGAAGCATGCTGGTTACTTCATTCATGGCTCCTTCGGCAGTCTGAATAAGACTAATGCCGTCCTGAACATTTAGCTGAGCTCTCTGAAGACCGCGAACCTGAGTGCGCAATTTTTCAGAAATAGTGAGCCCTGCTGCGTCATCTGATGCTCTGTTTATTCGAAGACCGGAAGACAGTCGTTCGATTGAGCTCGACAATCTGGATTCATTCTTAACCAGATTGCTGTGAGCATTCAGAGCAGTCGTATTCGAATTTATTCGTAGAGCCATAGTTTGCCTCCATGATTCTTTGACGAGTTTCAATCCATTTTTTATCTAGCTTTTTATTTACTCGTCAACCTTCTACACTTTACACATCGGAAACTCAGGTATTCAATAATTAGCCCGATCTTCGACGTTTATTACAGATTTTTTCCCTTATTCTTCGTTTATCTTTGTTTTTCTTTGTTTTTTAACTATATGCAAATTATTTTCAGCAAAAATTACTTTTTGCCCAAATTCTTCAAAATATCTACAGGTAAGCCCTTTAATGGGTTCAAAGAAGTTATCTTGGCAGCTTCGCGGTTAGCGCGCTGTATTTCTTCATAAACTTCCCATCTATGAACCTTAACATTTCTGGGAGCATTAATTCCGATCTTTACCTGGTCTTTGCCTATATCGACCAGAACTATCTCTATATCGTCGCCGATAACTATTTTTTCGTTTATTTTTCTGGTTAATACAAGCATTATCCCTCTTGCTCCTTTTTATCAGGATTCAGAGAGTCTTGCACTTCCTTCAGTTTTTTAGCACGCTTTTCCATTTCAGTGAGAATACGCGCCTTAACGGAATGATGCGGGTTGCTCGAAATAATCTGCCTTGCCTGCCTGTTAACCGCATTTATCAGTAACGGACCCTGTAAATTGGCAGTCATATCATGCGGATTATCCGGAATAGAAACAATAGTGTACAATATCGCATCCTCAGCCCTGGTCAACTTTAAAAAGTTTTGGTCTGAGTCAGATATTTCAATATTGTATTCGAACATGAAATTCAGCGGTTCAATTATAACAAAAGCCAAATTTCCGTCTTCCACACACTGCAACCACCTAAATGGGCTTCCGTCTTCGTTGTTCAAAATCACAAATCTGTGATATGCTTCAAAACCAAGCAACCCTTCCGCAAAGAAAATAATTTCTTCGTCTTCAATTTCAATATTTCCAAATCTCAATGTAGAAATTTTCATACATTATTCCTTCGCTTATCTCAGAAAATCTAAGAGAGAGAGCTGCATAATTTTCGCACCAACCTGAAGAGAAGCCTGGTAAGCTGTCTCCATTTCGGTCATTTGAATAATAGCCTCTACCATATCTATATCTTCGACACGTGACAGCGTTTCCTTTAGATTTAAAGTTATATTTTCATGCTTTTCTTTTGTATATGTTACTCGATTTGTTCGTGCCCCCACCTCGGTGTGCAATTCCATAACTCTTTGCAAGTCTTCGTCCAATCTTGCAAGACTCACATTTGAAATGGCTTCTGCATCGCCCCTAAGCATATTATCGCGCAAATCAATCAAAGTCGAAAACAACCCGGCACTGTTAGCAAAGCCTAACGACTCAGACATTCCCGAGCCGTCTAAGTCCGACAATTTAACAAAAGGCATTCCCTCTGTGTTCGTAAGGTTTAACCGTTTGCCATCAGGGGATATCCACGCCTGCAAGCCCAAGTTATAGTCAGTATTAGAAAGTTTATCAATTATATCTCCGACTGTTTTGCACCCTGTCATATCGATTGTGCAAGAATAATCGCCGCTCTGCACAAAAACCTTACCCGTCGGAATACCTTTTCCGTTAAGTACGGAAATAGGCGTATCTGCTGTCAGTGCCGGATCTAAGTCTGTGCCCACGAAGTTGTGATCGTAAGTTGTTCCAAAAATTCCCAAACTTTTAGCGCAATTACTGTCTGTATCGGTAATCTTGAGCTTGCCCGGTGCTCCGTGATTTTTGTCAATTATCTCAAAACCATTTTTATCCGCATTTATGCGTGCTTCAACATAGATTCCGTTTATAGGCGCATTAATTTTATCTAAAACGTCTTGAACGCTCTTGCAATCTCTCAAGTCAATATTTGCCGCAACTCCTGCCTTATCTACAATGCGAATTGTACCTAAAGTCACACCATACCCGTTATTCAAATCATGAAGCATGGTCGAACCCGTAACCATAGGATTTAAATCTATACTGCCTTCAAAAGTAGGGAGCGCTCCCACAGTCAGCGGAGCCCCTGCTATAACATTTGTTGCGGTATTTGTTGTTCCGCCTATAAATCCCAAATCTCGCGCAGTGTTGCTAAGCTCTTCAATAGTCATACCGCTGCCCAATGGCGCAGATGGATTACCAACAACCAAAGAACCGGTAGTCGGGTCTAATACCGCTGTATAAACACCTGTTCCGTTGATTTTTCCGACAACATCACCGACAGTGACACAATCGTTCAAATCGACCTTCAATTCTGAGTTAGAGCCTGATTTTATGACAATATTACCCATAATCGGCAGCGGCGGGTTAAGATCGGCAAGATTAGTTGTTGAAGTGGCCACAAAACCACCGATATCTTTTAACGGATCACCTGTAACAGTATTCCCGTTTGTTGTCTTTAACAAGCCTAAATTCTTCGCAATTGAGGTCGTGTCAGAGACCTTAATAGATTGACTTCCCTTATATTCTTCTACTTTAAATTCATTTGTGCCCGGCGAGCTGTCTGTTATCATAATTCTGGTTGTAGCAGCATCAAAAGAAGCAACAACTGTGCCGTCACCGGCAACATTTATGGCATCTATAACATCTTGCTGTGTAACTGCGTTTGTCACATCAACTACAAACTGGGTGCCGGCATGATTGGTTATACTCATATAACCGCTGTCTACACCTGTTCCGCCGTTCAAACCACCCAAAGGTGAAGAGGCCGAATCTGTTTCCTGCTGATAATCTGCATAAATTATGTTTCCCGCCACACCGGCATTTTTTAATAAACCTAAATCTTGGGCGGTATGCGAACCCTTATCTTTTATAAAAAGCTGGTTCTTTGTTGAGTTTATTGAAAAGTCGCCTTTGCCACCCGTTAAATCTTTAATTTCAAATCGTTGATTTTCCAAATCAAAAGTGGCATCTAAGGTTGCACCGCCATCAACTGCTTTTATTGCATTAACAACATCACCGATGGTAACGCAGGCAGAAACGTCAACTCTGAAATTCATGCCGTCGCTTGTATTGATGTTTAAATAGCCCCCTGTCACACCCATTCCGCTATTTAAGTTGGCTAAATTTGTATTTAAAGTATAAGGATCGCCGTTATGCAGGGGCCCTAACGAAAGCCCCTGAAGTGTCGCCGAATTACCCGCTGTTCTGAAAAGCCCCAAAGAAATTGCTGTATCGGAAGGAACTTCGTCTATGCCGGCTTCAAAATTCCCCGATTCTCCGATAATACTTATAACGTCATCAATAGTTCTTGCCGCAGAAAGATCAATTTCATGCACAACGCCCGCGTGATCGCTGACAAGCATTGTTCCAAGCTGAACACCTTTCCCGGAATTTAAAGAAGTTAAAAGAGTGCTTCCTTCCAATGGCGGAATTGCCGTCGTAAATTTTGGCGAGTTATTAACTTGCGTTCCCCTAAAAAACATTTCTAATGCGGTAATGCTTTTGTCTATTACAGTTGTAGTATCAATCTGCGAAGTAAGTCTGCTGATACCGCCCGCGAAATCTATTGTTACCGGCCCTGAAGCATTTATATTATTTAAAATATCTCCCATTTTGGTAACCAAACTGGTATTAGAACCTGATTCTGCACCATTTATTATGTTTACGGGTTTAACATCGGTATTGGCTCCGCCGAATATGTATTCGTTACCTACCTGAGTATTTGCAACATCTGCCAAAGCAGAAATCAACTCATCTATTTCAGCTGCCATGCCTTTGTAGTCTGTTTCTTCCCAAACACCGTTGGCACCTTCAACAGCAAGTTCTCTGACTCTTTGAATAATCGACTCAATATTTGTCAAACTCGAATCGGTATTTTTATACCAATCGCCGGCACTTTCAATATTGGTTACATACTGTTTTTTTTCATTTATTGAATTCTTATATTCCATCGCAAGTGCGTTATTAGTAGGGTTTTCTGATATTTTTAAATACTGATTGCCCGAACTGATTTTAACCTGCTGATTGTTAAGTGAGGTGTTAGACTTATTAATCTGCCTGATCATTGAGCTTACGATAAACTGATTTGTTACTCGCATTGTTTACTCCTTAAATCATTCCGTTAACAACTTTGTCGAGCATTTCGTCTAAAGTCGTCATAACTCTTGCAGCCGCATTGTAAGAATGCTGAAATTGAATCAAATTCGCCAGTTCTTCATCAAGCGACACACCGGAGGTTTGTGATCTGATCGTTTTTAACTGAGAAAGCATATTGTTACTGTAATCTGCTTCATTAGTATATTGTTTGCTCTGAGTGGCTACAGTGGTAACTATTTCGTTATAATATGAATCAAAAGTTGTTTTGCCGTTATTGAAAAACTTGCCTTGCTTCAACTGAGCTATAAGTATGGCATTCGATCCGTCACCGACCCCTTTTGAGGTTTTTAGTCTGTCGGTATCGTTTACAAAATACCCACCGGAAGCGGCTATTTTACCAAGATCATTTTTTACTGCGTCAGAAACTGCCATCTGCTGAATATAATCTTTGTAAGGATAACTAACCTCAGAATAAAGCACAGGCTCAAAGAAATTAATTCCTGTTTCTCCGTCTAAACTAAAGCCGTTACGATGAACATCGTTTGTTTCTGTCATTATTGAGTAAGCAAGGTTATTTAAGGAATCTAAAGCACCCTGAATAGATTTATCACGAACTTCCATCAGCGCCTTAAGTTTTCCGCTGTTTACTATGGGGCGCATATCTAAATCTGCAATGCCGGTGCCGCGTAAAAATATAGTTACTCCGGGCAATGCTTCAGAAACCGTATTGCTCTGAGTTACAAATTCTCGGTCGCCATAATTAAAAATTGCATTTTTTGCTTCTTTAGAAGTCTGAAGATTTAAGACACTTATTAAATTACTGCTTTTGTCTGCACTGCAAATAACGCTGTCTTCGCCGGTCTTATTTGACTTTAATATTAATTGGCCGGACTCATTTATAGATGCATTAATTTCAATATTAGCCTCGTTAATCATCGAAGCAAGACCGCTTAATGAAGTTTTGTCCGCATCAACGGTAAACTCTCGCCCGTTAAGCACAAAACTTCCGCTAGAAACGCCAAAATCACTTAAAGGCCCTGTTAAAGGATGATAAGTCAGAAAAGAATATTGTTCGTGGGCTTGAGCTAATTGAGTTACCGTTACCGTACCGTTATATTGTGAGTCTGAATAGGTCAAAACAGCCTCAGCCACACTTGGATCATTTGAATATTGCGGATAATCCGGATTAAAACTTACCGTGCTCAAGCTTTCTTTACCCTGGTCTGTTACATAGAGTTTATTGTAAGAAGTATGTTGCACAAGCTGATGTGAACCGCAATTTATTGTTAGGTTACCATCACCGGTATAATAGGTGTCTATATTTATATAACCGGCAAGCTTTTCAACCAAAACCTGCCTTTTATCTCTTAATTCATTCGCTATAGCACCTGAAACCTCTGAGCGTGCGATTTGATTATTTAAATCTGCAATATTCGCAGCCAAAGAATTAACTTCCCCTACAGCTGTGTTTAACTGACTTTCTAAGCTACCGTTAGTTTTTTTATCCGAAGTGCCTTGCAGTTGTCTGAGCTGACCGCTTACTTCTTGAAAAAGCCCTATAAGCGTTTCGGTTTCTTGAACCAAGTTTTTTCTCAAAGATGTATTTGAAGGATCGTTAGAAAGGTTTTCCCATGCGCTCCAATAGGCATCCATTTGTCCATTGATGTTTGTGGTTCCAACCTGATTCAAAATAGTTTCCACTTCAGAAAGCAAATCACTTGCTGCCTGCCTGTAATCATGATTAGAAGTTTCGTTTACTATTTTAGAATTGGTGAATTCATCTCGCAAGGCTTCGATTTTATCGACCAGCACGCCATTTCCGACTTTGTTACCGGAAGTATTGGTATGCATATTATTCAGCATGTAAGCTTCTGCTGAGCTTAATACAGCCCTTTGTCTTGTATAGCCTTCTGTATTAACATTCGCGATGTTGTTCGCAGTAACTTCCATCGCTTTTTTGGCAGCAAAAATACCGCTTCGCGCGACATTAAAGCCCGAAAAAGAGCTGGTCATAGCCGGCCTCCTTGTAACGAGACGGTTGGATTTGAGTTTGTTTGTTTTATTTCCGTCTCAAGAGGAATATCTATTTTCCCCTATATTCACTATCGGCGAGCTGAATTGTTGACCTTAGTACTTTTAATAAAAAAACCAAAAAAAATATAAAAAAAGTGCCGAAGGCTTTTTTAATAAACCTCCGGCACTTTAATAAAACTTATTTAATTATCGGAAACTCCATTGTAACCATTGTACTCTTACCGGGAACACTTTTGATTGAAATCTCTCCCCCAAGTTCTTTTAAAAGCTTTTTTACAACCGAAAGACCGAGTCCCAAAGTCTTTTTACCGTTAAAAGGTTCAAATAATTTCGTTTGCACATTTGCAGGAATACCTGAACCGCTGTCAAATATTATCAATTCAACTATTTTGTCGGATTTTGGCTTAATTCTCGTTACGACTTTGACTTCGCCGCCTTTTTCGCCCAGACCTATTAACGCATTAATAAAAACGTTAGAAGCAATGGTAGAAAAGGCTGTGTTGTCTATTTTAACAAGAGGCAGATCTACAGAAAGGTTTTTCGAAAGCTTAAGGTTTTTACCGATGTCTTTTATACCGGAAACTAATCTTGCAGTAACAACATGGTCTTTAAGGGCGGCAAAAATTTCTTTTTCCACTAATTGATTAAGTTGTGCTTTTGCAAATTTCGGTGAAAACTCAGAGAAGTGGCTCACAAGGTTTTTAATATTGTGTTCCATCTTTTGCCCCTGCGCCTTAATTGCAGGAAGCATTTTTGAAGCGTCCTCCGATTTTGATGCGTATGCTTTTATTGTCTGAAGAGGCACAACTATGTTAGCTTTCAAAATTTCGGAATTCAAAACATTCGAAGCACTTCCGGAAACGGCAGAAGAGGTTTTTGCCATTTTGTTAAGCAAGCAGTTAAACTCGTGAAGCTCCGCTGTTAAGTCTTTTAAGCCTACAGAAGAGCCTATGGTAACAACTTCTCTTTGCCTTGCCGCTTCTTCTATTGCTTTTTGCTTTGCTTCTTCTTGTTTTAATCTTTCAACTTCTGCATCTGAAGACTCTTCAGCCATTTTTGGCTTCTTTTCTTCCTCTTCTTCCTCGTGTCCGCCTGAGTCGACAGTTGTTCCTACGACCTCTGAAACAGTTGTTCTGCCTGTAATTAGTTTATACAATGCAGACTCTCTTAAGCTCAACATACCGTCTTGTATGGCATGTCGTCTCATTTCTTCTGTTGTTGCACGCCTTTCGACCAATTCTCTGAAACCGGGTGTCATTTCAAGGACTTCGTATATTCCCTGTCTGCCTTTTAAGCCGCTATTGTCACAATCGGGACAGCCGCCGCCCTTTTTAAAAACCAATGTATCCATTGAAAATTGATCATCAAGATGCAATCTTTTTAAGGTTTTTTCATTTATATCGAGAGACTGCAAAAGATCTTTGTCGGGTTTATATTCTTCTGCGCAAGTTTTGCATATTTTTTTAACAAGTCTTTGTGCCTGCACAACTCTCAATGAGGTCGATAGACTGAACGGCTCTATACCCATGTTTAGCAAACGGGCGACCGTTGCCGGCGCATCGTTTGTATGCAAAGTCGAGATAACAAGGTGTCCCGTCATAGCCGCTTTAATGGCTATACTGGCTGTTTCAAAATCACGAATTTCACCTAACATTATAACATCGGGGTCTTGTCTCAAAAATGATCTCAATGCCGCCGAGAAATCTAAACCGATATCTGCATGACACTGTACCTGATTTATACCCATCAAATTGTATTCGACCGGGTCTTCCGCTGTCATAATATTTACAGCCGGATTATTCAACAAAAACAATGATGAATAAAGAGTCGTTGTTTTACCGGAACCGGTAGGACCGGTAACCAGAACTATTCCGTTTGCCGATTCAACGCCGCCCATAAATTTTTCAAGCACAAAAGGCTCAAAACCAAGGTCTTTTAAGTCAACCTTTAAGTTACCTTGGTCGCAAATTCTCATAACAATTTTTTCACCCCAAACACAGGGTATACAAGAAACACGCAAGTCAATTTTTCTGTTTTGCATGTTCATTTTTATTCTGCCGTCTTGGGGTCTTCTTGTTTCAGCTATATCTAGGTTCGCCATAACCTTTATTCTGCTGACCAAGGCAGTATGAGCCGCTTTGGCGGGTGTCATAAAAAGCTTCATCGTTCCGTCTTGTCTAAATCTTATTCTGAACTCACTTTCGTAGACTTCGACGTGAATATCCGAAACATTCAAAACGACTGCTTGAGTCAGTATAAGATTGACTAACTTAATAATAGGCGCGTCGTTTTCACCCATTTCCATGCCGTCAAGCACATCTTCTTGCTTGTCTTCACCACCTATAGAGTCAGACAAAGAATCTATGCTGTCTCCGTAAAGATTATCAAGTGAAGCCATAATTGTAAGTTCAGAGCTGACTACCGGCGAAATACGCATCCCCGTCATCATTTCGATGTGGTCTATCGTAATAATATCTGTAGGGTCATGCATCGCCACAACCAGCTTGTTGTTTTCGCGTTTAACCGGGCAAAGCAAATGTTCATAACATAGCTTTTGGGGCAACAAGGTTGCCAAAACCGGGTCTAATAAGCTTTCATCCAGATCTATATAAGGAATATTGAACTGTTTCGACAAAGCCACCGAAAGCTGTTTATTGGTAATTATTCCTTGTTTTACAAGGTACGCACCCAAACGAAGTTTTTGATCACGAGCTCCTTTAAAAGCCTCATCAAGTTGTTCGGGCTTACAATATTTTAAATCAACAAGTATGTCTCCGAGACGTTTACGTTGCTGAGGGCCTTTTTTAACCTGTTTAACCCCGGTCATTTTGGCTATTTTTTCTTCGAGTGCATCAGCCAAAACTTTTGCCGGTTTTATTGCCATGGTAAGCTTTATACCGTCAAACACTGCCGGATCACCGGGTTGAATTGTACCCACAACCAATTCAGGCCCATTTATTTTAATAGGAATAATTTGCTTCTCAACAATAATTTTACTGTCAATAAGCGTAAAAGCATCTTGAGAAATCTCAATTTGGTCAACTTTAATAAAGGGAACATTAAGAATATCAGCTTCGGCTGATGCAAGCACTTCTGTAGTGACTTCTTTCAATTCCGCAATTTTTTCAATAAAAGCAAGGGGGCTTGTACAGGCGTTTTCAAAGCCTTCCCAGACTTTTGCATCAACACACCCACCCACAACCAAAATTTTATGCAGCTTTTCGAGAGATTCATTGTCAATCGGAAAAGCCGGGAAAAATTTTTTAAAAACTTTTTTATCCATCTATTATTTTACTCGTTTAGTAAGCGTTCTGCAATTCTCTCGAAAGAAGGCCTCAGATTTAGCGATAAAGCCTCGATGAAATGTTCTTTTGCTTTTTTTGCCGATTTTGAACGAATCAAAAGACCCATCTGAAAATGTGCATCGGCATATTTTGGATTTAACTCCAAAGCTTTTACTAAGTTTTTTTTCGCTAATGCAGTTTTCTTCAATTGAATCAGGGCAAGTGCTTTCCAATAATAAGCATCCGGGTAAGAATCATTTATTTCGGTCGCTTCTTCAAAATGTCTTAAGGCTTCTTCCCATAGGCAATCTTCAAAATATTTAATGCCTAAATTTATTCTGCTCGAGGCAATATCAAGTTCTAATACAGCAATTTTCTTAATTTCGACCAATGCTTCTTCTATAAAACCTTGATTAAATAATCGCTTATAATTCAAAAATTCAGGCGCGTTGTCTTTTCCGCTGTGTATTACCAAATTTTCATAGCACTCACAGGCGTTATCTTTATCGTCAACAATCTCATAAATAATAGCCAGATAAAACCAAGCATTAGAGAGACCGGAATTTTTCTTCAAAAGACCCCTCAAAACATTTTTAGACTCCGCATGGTAACCCCTGAAAAACAAAGTTTTAGCCAAGCTTAATCCTATATCGAGATATGTTGGGTGCAAAGAATATTCTTCGCGAAGTCTTTCTATTTCTTCGTCTAATGCAACCATTCTTGTTTGCAGGTTTTTTAAATTCTTAGCGAGAATATAGCGCCCGGGCTCAAGTTTTAAAGCTTTTCTAAAAAGTCTCTCGGCATCGTCTAAATTATGCGTCTGCATGCGAAGAGAGCCCAAATTATTAAAAAGACGGGCATTATCGGGTGAAAGGCGCATAGCTGCACGTAAAACGTCTTCCGCTTCGTGGTACATACCGAGCAACAGATAAATATTTCCTAAGTTATTCAAAATATCCGGATCATTCGGAAAAAGGTGTGAAGCTCGCAATAAAGTTTTTTCAGCCTCTTTAAGGTGCCCTAAACGTCTTTGTGTATTACCCATCAAAAGTAACAAAGATCTTGATTCGGGAACTATCGCCTCTGCTTGTTTCAGCTTTTCAAGAGCCTGAGAATATTTTCCTTTGGTTAAAAAAGATTTAACTACAGGAGCCAGATTTGAAGAGTTCTCTACTGACAATTCTTCAGAGAGACTCACAACTTCGTCATCAAAGTTCTCTTCTATAAAATTAGAAAGCTGACCATTAATTTCTTCGTTTTTCTTTTTGGTAGCTTCGATTGTATGGTCAATGTTTGGATAATCAGGGCAAAGTTTTTTTAATTGATTAAACTCAGCCAACGCCGATGAATAAAAGCCTGCCCGAAAATAATTTATCCCTCTGTCAAATAAATCCTCAAAAGCTTTTGTTTGTATAATCATTAAGTGTTGCCTTGCCGATATAATTAGTGTTACAATATCTATACACCAACGGCATAATCACTGTCAATGGTAAAAAAGCACCCTAACAGGAGGGTTTCCCATGGATTCCACACTAGGAATCAAGATGAAATTTTGTGAATCTCTTGATCGTTTTGTTGCAATAAGATCATACACTCCCGAACAAAAGCAACAACTCTTCAAGAATATTAAAATCACCGATAAAAAGTCATACAAAAAGCTTATCATCAAATCGGCCGTAGTTAATTATTCTGAAGAAATTGCACCTTTAGTTTTCGGGAACAACGAATACCCGCTCCTTGGCGAAATCATCGAACAGGAGCTTTACAACCTATGCGTGAAGGTTAACCCGTCTCTTGATATAAAAGAAGTTACAATTCAAGTAGACGAAGCAACCGCAACCGGAAACGCTGTTCCTACCTCTGAATCTGACGAAGCCAAAGCAGCTCAGCAAAAATACATGGAAATAGAGAATCACTTGCGCAAAAGAATAATTGGGCAAGATGAACCTGTTACCGCTGTAGCTCAAGCAATCAGAAAAGCCAGAGTCGGGCTGAAAAATCCGCGCAGACCGGTCGGAAGCTTTATTTTCGTAGGCCAAACAGGTGTAGGCAAAACAGAGTTGGCAAAAGCTCTTTGTGAATTTATGACGGGAAGCGAAATTGACTTAGTCAGAATCGACTGCTCTGAATTCGCCATGAGTCACGAATACGCCAAACTGATCGGAGCCCCCCCTGGCTACATCGGGCACAACGAAGGTGGTTATCTTACCGAATCTGTTAAGAACAAACCAAACGGAGTTGTTGTTTTCGACGAAATAGAAAAAGCGCACGAAAAAGTGCACAACCTACTTCTTCAGCTTCTTGACGAAGGAATTCTAACAGACAGCAAGGGCGAAACAGTTAGCTTCAGAGAATGCGTGATCATTCTTACAACAAATATCGGTGTTGCGGATATAACAACCGAAGAAACCAAACCCGGTTTCAGAATCGAAGATTCTTCGACGAAAACAACCGAAAAACTCGACGACCTTTCTCATGAGAAAAAAGTTAAAATCACCAGAAAAAGCCTCGAAAAGAAGTTCCCGCCCGAATTTCTAAACAGAATTGACGATGTGATTGTTTTCAGAGCATTAGACAAAAACGATAACCTCCAAATTCTGAATATTCTTGTTGAAGAAGTTGCCGAAAGAGTTTCAGCGCTCAACATGAGGATTACTTTTACCGATGAACTTAAAACTTTCTTGGTAGACAAAGGAACTGACCTTAAGTATGGTGCTCGACCGTTGCGCAGAACTATTCAAAGATATATCGAAAACCCTCTTGCGGAACAAATACTCAAAGGCTCTTTCGAAAAAGGCGACGACATATCTGCCGAACTTGGAAAAGACGACGACAAAGAATTCTGTGCCAACTTTAAAGTAGTGGGAAAAATAGAAATAAACGAAGAAGAAAACAAAGCAGAACAAAAAAATAACGCGGTTGTTGCTGTTAAAGAAAAAAAATCTTCTGAAGATCCGACCACCGAACGAGAGTAAAACACTCTGAAAAAAGACAAAAAGCCTTCGAAATTACATTCGAAGGCTTTTTCTTATTTCAATCCATTTTCTTTTTCAAAACCTTTAATAAATCATCATTTCCTTTTTCAATATAAACAGACTCACCTTCTTCGGTTTCAAAAAACCTACACCCCGACATTTCATGACATGCAAAAGCCATTTCTCTTAGTTTGTCAAAAGCGGGATTCCAACGACTTATTCTTATCATTTCGCTATTTTTTAAAAGAATATGCGCAGCGTATTTATATTTTTGCCCGGCACCGAATTCTTCCAAGTCATCTTTTCTTACATGATCAGAAGAAACAAAAACGGCTGCAATGTCATCAAAGCCGGCTATAATATCAGAATTTGAAATCATAAAAAAAGAAGCTTTTGAATAAACTTTTTGAGTTTCATTATCAAAAACCACGCCTCCTTTTGTGTATGCGCAAAGCAGGCATAACCAAATCAGTTGAATCAAAATTACCAACGCGAGGAGACTTGTTAAAAAAGGCTGAAAGCCAAAGTAAGCACAAATAAAAAAATAGAAAACAAATGCAATGGTAAATGTTATTTTTTTTGTTCTTAAAACATCTTGATTTTTTTCAAACTCAAACTCTATTTGTGAATTCTTTTTTATAAACATAACTATGTTCTTAAAAATCCGGTTTCAATTTGCCGAACAGAAAGTCTTACAACAATAGGTCTTCCGTGTGGACAAGTAAATGGGTTTTCGGTTTTTAAAAGCTGAGCAAGCAAACTATTCCACTCTGATGAAGACAAAGGGTCTCCGGCTTTTACTGCTGCTTTGCAAGCCATAGATTTAAGAAGTTCAACTTTAATTTCATCAAGAGTTCGGCTTTCCCAACCGTTTAAAACTTGCGACAACATATCTTGAATGTTTTTCTGATCAGATTTTTTATCAGAAACAGGAATTGCTGTTATATAAAATTGCCCATCTTCTTCCTGATAAATTGAGAAACCCAAACTTTTCATGTCATCTAAGTGATCTCTTATTATAAGACGCTCAGATGGCAATAACTTTAAAGGAACCGGAAACAGCAAAGTTTGTGTTGTTATCGGCGTATCTTTATATGTTTGCAGGTATTGGTCGAATAAAACTCGTTCGTGCGCAACGTGCTGATCAATGATGAACAATCCTTCATCATCTTCACCCAGTAAATATGTGTTTTTAAGCTGTGCCAAGATTTTGGGCTTACTCAGCTGCATAACAGGCGAAAGAGGGGTTTTTGCGTTGTTTTTAACAGTTTCGGGGGCAATATCACTGACCAGTTTTTCTTCGCCAACAACATATGCTCGATCTGCATCGAAATTATTGGATGGAATAGTTCTGGTTAAAGATGGTATATTGACTAACTTTGGGGTCATTGCAGAAAAAATACCGGAAGATTGAATTTGTGAAAAATCGCCTTGCGACTCTTTTTTTTCGATTGTGGGTTCTATATCTGCTATCATCTTTAAACCCGACAAACTTGTTTTAACGGTCTCCCATATTAGCCCGAAAATCCAATGTTCATCCTTGAATCGTATTTCGGTTTTTTGAGGATGCACGTTCACATCTATCATATCGGGCGGAATTCTAAGGTCTAAAATTAAAACAGGGTATTTTCCTTTGGGAAAGAAAGCAGAACAAGCTTTATTTATAGCCTGAACAAGCAGTTTTGTTTTAACAACTCTTCTGTTTATAAGTGTTGTCATATATCTCGAAGACGGTCGCGCCTGATTAGGCGGCGATATATAACCACGCAAAGACATACCAGTTCCCGCAATTGAAGAAGGTTCTTTTAATGGAATCAGACCTTTTGTCACTTCGGGCCCATAAATGGCGAGCACCGAATCGCTTAAATTACCCGAACCGTTTGTGCTTGCTATTGCCACATTAGATTTTGTAAACTTAAATGCTATTTCAGGGTAACCCATCATGTAATGGCAAACTATATCTGATATTTGTGCCATTTCGCTTTGCACGCTTTTTAAAAATTTTCGCCTCGCCGGCGTGTTATAAAAGAGGTTTTTTATTTGAATACGAGTTCCGCCCGGGAAAGCGTCTGACTCTACACTACTCATAACACCGCCATCTATATTAACTCTTGTTCCGGTTTCTTCAGAGTTATGCTTAGTAAAGAGTGAAACTCTTGAAACGGCCGCAATTGTTGGCAAAGCCTCGCCTCTGAACCCCAGTGTTATA
>Ga0255345_1001487_pt1 | contig 33767 bp, 27 predicted proteins | sample wastewater_treat_6_FD_192415 | JGI IMG/M metagenome (GOLD analysis project Ga0255345, IMG submission 192415) | Wastewater microbial communities from Lulu Island WWTP, Vancouver, Canada - plant20 | ecosystem: Engineered > WWTP > Wastewater > Unclassified | place: Canada: Vancouver, British...
GCGCAACAGAACAATCATACGATTGTGAAGGGGATTTCTCTGTGTCTGAACGGCAAAGGTTCTTACCAGTATGGCTTTTGGCTGGGACCGGGAGTGTATTTTGGAGAAGCAGGGGCCGCCCCCATATTCGATGGCGTTTCGGTCGAGACGGGCGCAAGCGGAAACAATATCGCTTTTATGTGCTACGGCTCTGCCACAGACCCTATCGTTTTCAACAACTGCGTTTTCCGCGGGAAACCCGGCAAATCGGTTCCCGTGCGCGGAATTTATGCGATGGATAGTTCCGTTTTGCAGATTATCAACTGCACCTTCCTGGACTTTCCCGCCTCGCCCTATGCGTATGGTGTTCAACTGCACTCGCGCTATCTTGCGGAAACAGGCGTGGTGGAAATTGCAAATTGCATCTGGGACTCCAGCTTCACCGCATCCAATCCGACCCCGCCATTTGTGACCTATTGCCAGTTTAGCAACTCCGCCCCCTACGTCGTTCAGGTTGCCGATTCCATCATGCCCGCCATGCCCACATGGTTTCTGCCCGATGCGCAAACCAATCTTTACATCACCAATGCGCTGGTGGCGATGGGCGGGCATTTGCGGCCCCTTTCGCCGGGGATAAATATCGGTGGGGCCACCCTGACTTTGACCGATTTCGAGGGACACCCCCGCGATGCCGCCCCCGACATCGGCGCGGATGAATACGCGGCATTGGGCGAAGGGGACAGCGACGGTGACGGGCTTTCAGACGCGTTGGAAATCAATACCTACGGCACGGACCCTTACTGCCCGGATTCCGACGGTGATAATATCCCGGATGGAACCGAAGTTGCGGATGGAACCGACCCTGCCGATCCTTGGAGTTATTGTTTTATAGTTCAAGGCACAGCGACAAACCAAACTGGAAGTAGTTCTCCAATATGGATATGTCGGCGCTGGGGTGCAGGTGCCTGGGACACCAACACGGCATCTATAGTCACAAACGGGAACTACGAATTTAGCGTGCTGGCTTCTAACCAACCATATCCTCTGTGTTTGGGCGCATTTTGCGATTTCAATACAAATGGATATCCAGATGCAATTGAGCCAATCTATTGGAAAACAATTGCAGTAACAGGCCTAATCACCAGGACCAATTTCCTGCTTAGAGATTTCGATGGCGATTTGGCCGAAGATTGGAATGAAGTTCAATGTGGTAGCAATCCCATGTCGACAAGCAATTATTGTGTTTCCATCTATGGTTGCCTAACCAATTTATTTGTGGCATCGGGCAGATACTATGTGGGCATTGCATTGACCACAAATGTTAACGACATACTGGCACTGACAGATGTCTCATCCAACGCATCATTTGAAATGTCCTGCGTCCAAATGAATAACACCAACCGAGTCGTGTACGTCTATCATTTTGACGATGTGAACACAAACGGCATTTGGGATTCCAATGAACTTTATGGGTTCCGCTATCTTGCTCGGACGGGGGCCATTCATCAGGTTGTTCTTTATCCATTGGATAATGATTCTGACGGGATGCCTGATTTTTGGGAAGAACGCGTTGGAATGAGTTATACGAATAAATATGATGCAGCAGAAGATGTGGATGGCGACGATGTATATAATATCCATGAGTATTGGTTCGGTTCAGATCCATGGATTTCGGACAACACGAGCACAGGAACGGCCGTTCGGGAGGCGATATCATCAGTTGATTCGCAATTAGTGGGTCGAACTCCCAGTGTTGCCCTTCCAATATTTACCATACAAAATCATGGATCAACCAATTATGTGCGAAATACCAATTGCTGGGCATACACGTACGATTTGACCTGTAACAGTCCATGGAATAGTGCAGGCGGCATTTATTACACGGGCACGCTGATAAGCCCTCGCCATGTTCTTTTTGCTGCACACTGGGACGATGTGACCAACGGCACAGTCATGCGGTTTGTAGACCAGCAAAATAATGTTGTTGAGAGAAAAATAGTAGCCAAAAAACGACATCCGCTATATAAACCTTATTATCCGGATATTTCTGTCGGGCTATTGAACTCAGATGTTCCAACAAATCAAATCAGTTATGCAAAAGTTATGCCGGACGACTATGGCGAATACTTACACACAGGCAATCGGTTGCCTGCCTTATGGCTTAATCAATGGCACAGAGCACAAGTGGGAGATGTTATTAATATCGTAAATGTCAATCCGTCCAACGAAAAACATTGTACATTGACCGAACCTCAGGATGCCACACGGCATTTATATTACCAAAACCCACTTGGGGAGCTTGGCCCTACCGGCGGCGACTCTGGCAACCCTGTTTTCCTGTTGTTGTCGGGAGAGCCCATACTGCTAACAGTCTGGACCCATGGCTATCCAAGTGACAGCGGCACTGCTATATCTTCATTTAAGCAGGACATCAATAATTTGATGCAAGAATTGGGTGGTGGCTATCAATTGACCGAATATGACATGTCTGGATTCAGGAAAATACGCGACTAGGAATAGGAGAAAACCATGAAAAAACATTACATAGTCATTGGATTTATTACATGGATCGCGTTGCAGAACCCATCATATGCGTTCCCTATAGTTGAGTGGAATACAGTTGATATATCCTATTCTCTCTATGATGGAAATAATGTCCTTTTCAGTCTATTCGCAGAAGGCACTACTGGCGGAGCGGGTGTTTCGGGCGGAGGGTTACGTGAAGCGGATGGCTGGTGGACAAGGCTGGACGCAGACTCGTCAACGATTGGAATCGCCCTTCGTTTTTTCGAGGTCAATTACGGGGAGCTGATTGATTGGGACCTGGCCGAAGCGTCCGCTCCATTTGCGGACAATATCACTGCGGAATATGGCAGCTTGTTTCTCAACTACGATGAGCCGGTATATTTGGGCTTTCGGCTGGGAGGAGCCTACTATTGCCCAGCGGCAGAATATGGCTGGGCGCAACTATATTTTGACGGCGACGTGGTCAGCGTCTTGTCAAGCGCAACGGAGCGAACCGGACTGGGAATCTACGCTGGAACGGGAATGGCAATCCCGGAACCGGCTACTGCGGGGCTATTGATTCTTGGGGCAAGCGTTTTGGCGTGGCGGCGGCGACCGCCTCCCAACCGCCGTTGAATGGCCCGCCTATGTTTTCCACGCGGTGAAAAGTCTGGAGCGAAGCATGAATCAAAGGTGGAAATGGGCCGCGGCAAGCCTGACCCTTCTATTGGCAACCACGCCCTTATGGGCTTTTCCCGTTGTGGAGTGGAACACAGTGAATCTATCCTACAACAACGGTACATTTACCTTATCCACGGAGGCATTAACTGGTGGTGCGGGTGTTTTTTGTAGGGGACACTACCAGGAAGATGGCTGGGGGATAATACTGGACGCAGACTCGTCAACGATTGGAATCGCCCTTCGTTTTTTCGAGGTCAATTACGGGGATCTGATTGATTGGGACTTGGCTGAAGCGTCCGCTCCATTTGCGGACAATATCACTGCGGAATATGGCAGCTTGCTTCTCAACTACGATGAGCCGGTATATTTGGGCTTTCGGCTGGGAGGGGCCTACTATTGCCCAGCGGCAGAATATGGCTGGGCGCAACTATATTTTGACGGCGACGTGGTCAGCGTCTTGTCAAGCGCAACGGAGCGAACCGGATTGGGAATCTATGCGGGAACGGGAGTGGCAATTCCGGAACCGGCTACTGCGGGGCTATTGATTCTTGGGGCAAGCGTTTTGGCGTGGCGGCGGCGACCACATCCCAATCGCCGTTGAATGGCCCGCCTATGTTTTCCACACGGTGAAAAGTCTGGAGCGAAGCATGAATCAAAAGTGGAAATGGGCTGCGGCAAGCCTAGCCCTTCTATTGGCGGCCACGCCCACATGGGCTTTCCCCGTTGTTGAATGGAACACCATATGGGGAGGATGTAACAGTACCTCCTTCTGGATGAGCACAGAGTCGGCGGATGGCTTAGGTGCCGGTGTTATGGGGTTGCTGACGTATGATGGAAATAGGGCCTCCTTAACTGCGGAACATGGGACCATCGGCATTGCTCATTGTTGGTTTCCTGTTGAGTACGGAACGCTAATAGATGCTCAAGCTTGGGCCTCGTCCACAAACCCACTTGCTAATTTCTATGACACAATTGAGCTCGGAGGTGCCACCCTAACGGAAGGCGTGCCCATGTATCTTGGGCTTCAGTTGGGGCGCAGTGAGTTTAATGAACTCGAATACGGCTGGGTGGAATTGCTTTATGACGGATTGTCATTAACCTTTTTATCGAGCGCCACCGAACGAACCGGACTGGGAATCTACGCTGGAACGGGAATGGCAATCCCGGAACCGGCTACTGCGGGGCTATTGATTCTTGGGGCAAGCGTTTTGGCGTGTCGGCGGCGACCACATCCCAATCGCCATTGAATGGCCCGCCTATGTTTTCCACGCGGTGAAAAGTCTGGAGCGAAGCATGCATCGAAGTTGGAAATGGGCCGCGGCAAGCCTAGCCCTTCTATTGGCGGCCACGCCCTTATGGGCTTTCCCTGTTGTGGAGTGGAACACGGTCTATGGAGGTGGAAATGGAGGATCCTTCGATTTATATACGGACCTGAAGGGGTTTAGTGATGCTGGCATTGAAGGGACAATGATAGCTGATTACTTTTTAGGGAGTATATTATTACTTGCAGATCGCGGAACTATTGCCTGTGCCCATAGTTGGTTTCCGGTTATCTATGGTTCGTTGGTGGACGAAACCGCTTGGCAAACGGCGTCAAGCTTTTTAGCTGATTTTAGCGACGCCTGCAATCTGGGCAGTTTAACACTTGTCAAGGATGAGCCGTTGTATTTGGGATTCCGATTGGATAGCGGAGACTTTCCGCCCCACAAGAGGGAATACGGATGGGCAGAATTGCTTTATGATGGCGCCACGGTTAGTGTGATTTCAAGCGCAACGGAGCGAACCGGACTGGGAATCTACGCGGGCACGGGAATGGCAATTCCGGAACCGGCTACTGCGGGGCTATTGATTCTTGGCGCAAGCGTTTTGGCGTGGCATTTACGAAAACGTGAATATCTCCAGCAACGCGCGGATACGGTTTTATGCCGTTGCAAATCGGCAGGATACCGACGGCGACGGGTTGACCGACAGCATGGAAATCTTTGTCCACCACACCCATCCTGAGCTGTCTGACACGGATGGGGACACCATCCCGGACGGTGCGGAGATAAGCCTTGGCCTGAACCCGCTGGATGCCGCCGATGCGGAGCTGGACCCGGACAACGACCATCTCGTCAATCGCGAGGAGTATGAACTCGGCCTGCCCATGACGATTTCCAACGAAGTAACCATGGTGTATTACCAATCCCGGCCAGCGGCCCCCGGCAAATCCACCCGCGGCCCCGGCACGTATATTTACCTGACGCCGGATAACCTTGAGGCCAAGGCGGTTGCCACCCGCCGCCAGAAAGAGGGCTATCCGGAATACACCAATGCCCTTCTCCCGCCGTCGGATCCGCCCAAATGGTATTTAAGCAAGGAGCGCATGGGGGTGGCGGTGGGCGCCGCAAACGTTGTTCTCCCTTATTCAGGAGGACGTGAAACCTATGCTCACTCTGTGTCGAACTACTGTTTTACGCAATGTGATCCCTTTGGATGGCCATCGGAGCCGACCAATCACTTATGTGCCGGCTATGAAAATTGTGACTACCGATATTCATCTGATGACTCAACCTACCATTGGTGGTCGCATTGTTCTTTTACAGAACCCAGCACGAATGTCCCTGTATACGAGCATGCTGCAACATGCGGTTCATCCGGCTGTTACACGAATGATTCAACCGCCCACACCGTAAGCTGCTATGTTGAACCGTGGGTGACGGTCGAGCCGTATTCGCATACAGAAGCATACAGAAGCAACAATTTTGATTCCTGGATAGAGTTTTTTGCTTCCGTAACCAATGATACGGGCTATGAAGTTGCCCGGGAAACCTTGACCAACGAATACACCGACGAGATTTTGCACCTTTATACGGAGCTTGATTTGGAGCAGATGTCCGCCTGGTCCGATTTGGATTGGGGGGAGCGCCGGGCGCGCACCAACCACCATGAAGACGCCTATGTGGAGCCGATTCCATCCAACGAAATATATTCCGCCTGTCTGATTTCGGACAAACATGATGATTTGCTCTTTCAGGATTTGCAATACCGCTGGACCATGCCCACCACAAGCGGCACGGTCTATAAGTTTCTCTGGCTGGAGGCATTTCGTCCGCAAGGCAGCGACACCTACTCCGACTTTAAGCTGATGAGCGATGTGTTCATCGGAACCGGCGACGACATGCAGACAAAAATTTATGAAGCCGGTCGTCCGTGGATGCGCTGGGACGATCCTTATGGCACCATCGAACCCATCGGGCTTCTCGTTCTTTTGGAATGCGACCTCGCCGTGACCGGGAAAATGGGTTTCGGCGCGGATCCGCCTGAACTCGTGTGCTACCCGGTTTGGAGCGATGAAGCCGATGCGGCCAGATGCGACCAAATCAAGTACAACGCCGCCTTGACCGTCCTCTTCAGCGCCGCCTCCACGCCCGCGGGCGACCCCGTGAATTTCAACGTCACCCTGCATGTGTATCCCGAAGACCTTCCGGGCGTGACCTGGGCGAAGACCGATGGGCCGGATTCGGGCACGCTGCTGAACAGCGAGCAGCCCGTGGCCACGTATGCCAACCCTGCCAAGGGCGGCCTCTACACTTTCACCACCACCGTTCCCGGCGCCCAACCCATCACTTCCCAGCTCTGGCTGCCCGTAAGCGGGCCGGATATCTCCACCAATTTCCAAGAGGAGATTGAGTATCTAACCAACTGGAAGCCGATGTATCGAACAAACCTGCATCAGCGGATTTTGGCTGACTTGGGATGGCAGTGTGTAGAGAACCCATTGCTGTATCACGAAAAAAAATGGGAAATCCTAACGGGTGATATCAGTACAATCGGCCCAGGCTTTGATTACATGCTGGTATCCCAATCGCTTTTACAACATGTTTGCGGGTTGTCGCATGTTCGGGTAACGAACCAAAAGGCGAAGGATTCCGCGCGTTTGGTGCTTGCCGGGAACACCCGCCCTTATGTGACGGATTTTGCCAAACGAAACAACATGGGCTATGCCATGTGCGCGAGAGCCATGGGGTGGCCTCAATATGCAATCTTACTGGGGCCTAATGCGGCCATTGCAGCCGGGAATACCGCTGCCGGGTCCTGGGACGGGCTGGATGCCATTGCCGCATACCGTGCAGGGATTCACCTGATGGATGGCGCCCCCTTGCGGGCCGTCATGGATGCGTATGGCCGCTCCATGCAGAATCCGGGAATGCGTCTTTCCAGGGAGTGGCCCAGCGATGAGGTCACGAGCGAAAGATACATTGCTTTGACAAACACATTCTATGACTATCTAAACCATCTGGCAGGAGGAAAACCATGAAACTTGCAAGAATCGTTATCGCATGCCTTTTAATGGGCATAAGCCTACCGGCCATCAATCATGCCGAGTGCAACGACACCAACGCCTTTCTGGAGGCCGTAAATTCGGCTTGGGTGGTCAGCAACTACACGCTACTGGAGCAGGTGTTAACCAACCGTGTCGCGGAATGCACGAACGACATACTAGCCAAGGGATTAGTCTTTAGATTCTATGATGATATATGCATTGATTTTTACAAGGCGCGTACCGCCGCGACGGAATTCATCCTTGCGGTATCGAATCGTGTGCCCGATGAAGTTATTCATCGCAGGATACCCATGGGGCTTCCTCTTTTGTTGTGCGAAATGCCCATTCCGACCAACTTCCCTGCGGATCAATCCAAAACGCCGGAGCAAATGCAATTTCTGCACAATGAATTTCCTGATGCATTCCCTTTTCTCAGAATCTATAAGGCACTCATGTACCGCATGGAAGCGGTGGAAAAAGGTCTGGTACCCGATGGCTATTTTGACCCGCTGAACATTGAGCATCGCGATGACCCGTGAAGCATCTGGCTGTATGATATTTTCGCAAAAAGGCAGAGCATGAAAATTGCAAGAATTGTTATCGCGTGCCTTTGGGCAGGTATAAGCCTACCGGCCATCAGTCATGCCGAGTGCAACGACACCAGCGCCTTTCTGGAGGCCGTAAATTCAGCGTGGGTGGTCAGCAACTACACACTGTTGGAGCAGGTGCTAACCAACCGTGTCGCGGAATGCACAAACGACATACTAGCCAAGGGATTAGTTTTTAAATTCTATGAAGATATATGCATTGACTTTTACAAGGCTCGTGCCGCCGCGACGGAATTCATCCTTGCGGTATCGAACCGTGTGCCCGATGAGGTTATTCATCGCAGAGTACCTATGGGACTTCCCCTTGCACTGTGTGAAATGCCCATTCCGACCAACTTCCCCGCGGATCAATCCAAAACGCCGGAGCAAATGCAATTTCTGCACAATGAATTTCCTGATGCATTCCCTTTTCTCAGAATCTATAAGGCACTCATGTACCGCATGGAAGCAGTGGAAAATGGTCTGGTGCCCGATGGCTATTTTGAACCACTGAACATCGAGCATCGCGATGACCCGTGAAGCATTTGGCCGCATGATGCTTTCGCAAAGAGGCAGAGCATGAAAATTGCAAGAATCGTTATCGCATGCCTTTTAATAGGCATAAGCCTACCAGCCATCAGTCATGCCGAGTGCAACGACACCAACGCCTTTCTGGAAGCCGTAAATTCAGCGTGGGTGGCCAGCAACTACACGCTGCTGGAGCAGGTGCTAACCAACCGTGTCGCGGAATGCACAAACGACATACTAGCCAAGGGATTAGTCTATCAATTCTATGATGATACATGTATTGACTTTTACAAGGCTCGTGCCGCCGCGACGGAATTCATCCTTGCGGTATCGAACCGTGTGCCCGATGAAGTTATTCATCGCAGAGTACCCATGGAGCTTCCTCTTTTGTTGTGTGAGATGCCCATTCCGACCAACTTCCCCGCGGATCAGTCCAAAACGCCGGCGCAAATGCAATTTCTGCACAATGAATTTCCGGATGCGTTTCCTTTTCTCAGAATCTATAAGGCACTCCTGTACCGCATGGAAGCGGTGGAAAATGGTCTGGTGCCCGATGGCTATTTCGACCCCCTGAACATTGAGCATCGCGATGACCCGTGAAGCATTTGGCCGCATGATGCTTTCGCAAAGAGGCAGAGCATGAGACTTGCAAGAATCGTTATCGCATGCCTTTTAATGGGCATAAGCCCGGCCATCAGTCATGCCGAGTGCAACGACACCGATGCTTTTATTGAGGCCATTAACGCTGCCTGGGTTTCCACCAACTATCCTTTAATCCTGCAGACCATCACTAATCGCCTGGAAGAACACCCAGATGACCTATTGGCATTGGGCCTCAAATATGAATATTTTCTGTCCGCAGGTGTTGATTACCTAAGCGCTAAGGAGGCGGCTCAGGCGTATATTCTGGCGGTATCCAATCGCGTGCCTGAAGAAATTAATGAAAAACGCGTTGGCTTGGGTTTGCCTATTATGATTGCTCGCGAGCAAATTCCAACCCATTTGCCCCCTGTGCCACAGCAGGCGCGAACGCCTGAACAGGTCGTGCAAATGCACACGGAGTTTCCCGAAGCGTTTCCATTCATGAATGTGTACCAGATGATTGAGGGGAGAATTAAGCTAATTGAGGAAGGCTCTCTTATCTGGGGTGTTGGATTTGTGGAATCCGAGGAGTAGCCGAGAGTATCGCTACCGAGAAACCGCCAATCGTTTGCGGAGGCAGGTCGCGCCCGGTATCATTCGCACTTTAGCTTGAAGCAGGTTTTTGTTGGGGGCGCGTGGAGTCCTGTAGCGTTCTTCCGTTCAGACCGGGGTTGGGGGGAGGCATCTGTTTCGTAGAATTATCTGAAGCGGGGGACAGGGGGGTGCATGACGGATTTTTGCCAAAAACGAAAAAAGGGCTTGCATTCTGCCACGGAGAGCCTAGTGTTATAGGCTATGAATGCAAAAACCAATCCAACTAAGCGGGGCCAGGATATTCTGGCGCAAATAGGGCAGATTCCCATTATTGTCCAAGGTAAATTGTCGGAGCGGCGTCAGGGCGGTCGAGTCACGGGGATCAAGTTGCAACGCTGGCGGAATGGGCGCAACGAGACGCGCCACGTTCCCGCCGATCTAGTCGAGACGGTCCGCCAAGGCACCCGAGGTTATGCCCATTTCATGGCGTTGGCCCGGGAATATGTCGAGCATCGGGAAGCGGAAGTCTGGGGTGACGGCGCGGACAGTAAAAAAAAAAGCCCACGCGGCCGTAGATGCATGGGCGCAGGAGTTCCATCGCTTCGTCGATGCGGCGGCCGAAACGCTGCAAGCCAAGGAACTCGGTGACGTCACTTGGCTGGAGCACGGGCTGCGCGAAACCTCCCAAGGCCTGTGCCGTGACGTTCTTCGCTGGCTACTGGCCCTTCCGGGGCTGCGCGTGCCGGGAGACCGGGCCGAACCGGGTGAGCGCCGGGTCCGGGGTCAGGAGCGCATGGTCCATTCGCTTTTCGGCGATATTCCACTCGTCCGCAACTACTACCATCGGCCGGCCGACGGGCAGGGGCGTTTTCCCTTGGATGAAGCGCTGGGGCTGGTCGATGGCTATACCCCAGGCGTGGCGGCCTTGATCGGACGGTGTGCCGCGGAACTCCCGTTCCAACGTGCGGCGGAGTCATTTCGCGCCTACACCGGTCTGGCCGTGGACGCCCGACAGTTCCCACGGCTCACCGAACGGATCGGCCCGCAGGTTGAACAATTTTTGCGTGAGCAACGGCCTTCCGGGGAAGCCCGCCCCCCTCGGGTTTATGTCGCCACCGACGGCACGGGCGCCCCGCTACGCCACGAGGAACTGAAGGGGCGTAAGGGTCGGCAACCCGACGGCACGGCCCAAACCCATGAAATCAAGGTCGGGGCCATCTTCACCCAGCATCCGGTCACCGGCGAAAAGCCGTGGCGTGATTTGGACTCCAACACCTATGTGGCCACCACCCGGCGGGCGAGACCGTTCGGCCACATGATGCGCGACGAGTTCCGACGGCGCTTCCCCAGCCCGCCCGCCGACGTCGTTTTCCTCGGCGACGGTGCCGCCTGGAATTGGGAACTTCAGCGAAACTTCTTCCCTATGGCCCTAGGTATCGTGGACTTCTACCATGTTGCGGAACACGTCACCGGCGTCGTGGACCTCATCGAGGACCACCACACGCCTTCCGGCCGCAAGCGCCGTCGGCGCTGGGTGAAACTGCTGTTGCGTGGCCGCCTGGACGCCTTTCTTGCCGAAGCCCGACAGGCTTTCCCACCCAACCAGACCGAAGCCGGCGCCAAGGCTCTGGCCTACTTCGAGAAGAATCGCGAACGCATGCGCTACCGCCACTTCCGTGAGCACGGCTACTTCATCGGTTCCGGCGTGGTCGAAGCCGCCTGCAAAACGCTCGTCGCCCAGCGCCTCAAGGGCTCCGGCATGCATTGGTCTGAAACGGGCTTGAGCCATATCCTTTCCCTTCGTACCGCACTATTATCCCGACGCTACGACGAGTTCTGGCACACCCGCTCGCTCTCCCCCCATGCCGCCTAATGCAGAAATCCGTCATGCACCCGGGACAGGGGGCGAGGTGCGGATTTTCTGGACGGATGGGGCGAATTGTGTCTATCGTAGCCGGTTATGAATTTGTTGATTGAAAGGGCCAGAGCTTATCAGGGTAGCGTGGTGTTGCCGGAGGGGCAGGACCCGCGCGTGATGAAGGCGGCGGCGGAGATTACCCGTCTGGGCTTTGCGCGGGTGTCCGTTTTGGCTACGCCGGCGGAGGCCCAGCAGTCTTGTGCCGCGGCGGGGGTGTCGTCGGCGGATTTTGAAATTATTGACCCGACCGCGCCGCCTTGTTTTGAGGAGTTGGTTGCGGCGTATTACCAAAAGCGGCGTGCCAAGGGGCTGACGGAAGCGCAGGCGCGGCAAGCGCTGAAAAGTCGGCTGTATGTCGGCGCGATGATGATTGAGACCGGCTATGCGGCGGGGATGGTGGCCGGCAGCATTGCCTCCACGCCGGATATGTTGCGCGCGGCCTTTCATTGCGCGGGGACCGCGCCGGGCATTCGCACCGCCAGCAGTTGCTTTTTCTTGCGCCTGAAAACGCCCACGCCGGCCGGCGATGACACCCTTTTGTTTGCCGATTGCGGCGTGAATCCGAATCCGACGGCGGAACAGTTGGCGGAAATTGCCGTGGCGACGGCGCAGACGCACCGCGCGCTTATTGGCACACCGACGCGAATGGCGCTCTTGAGTTTTTCCACGCGCGGCAGCGCCAAGCATGAGCTGGTGGACAAGGTGGCGCAGGCCACCGCAATCGTCCGCAAGGTGGCCGCTGAACTGGACCCCACAATTGTCGTGGATGGCGAGTTGCAGACCGATGCCGCTCTGGTTCCGCAAGTTGCCCTGCAAAAAGCGCCGGACAGCCCGCTGAAGGGCGCGGCGAATGTATTGATTTTCCCCGATTTGCAGGCGGGCAACATCAGCGTCAAGCTGGTGGAGCGCTTGGCCGGCGCGATGGCGCTGGGGCCTATTTTGCAGGGGCTGGCCAAGCCGCTGAATGATTTGTCGCGCGGGTGCAGCGTATCGGATATCGTTGGCGTGGCCGCCGTGACGATGTGTCAGGCTGCGGCGGCGGGGATTGCTCCGGGCTCGCCGGACGGTCGCGGGGGCGGTGTGCCGCCGGCGGCGGCTAATGCCGCGGGTATTTTGTCGGACGACGAAATTGAGGCGATTGCCTGCCGGGTGGCGCAGGATTTATTGGCCAGCCCGTCGCTGGCGCATGTTTTACATTGATTAAGCAAGTTTGGTTATTCAACAGAAGGAATTAGTCATGGCTCAGTTAGATTGGAAAAGTTTGGGTTTTGCCTATCACGATACGAATTGTCACATCCGTTACGTGTGGAAAGATGGACGCTGGAGCGAGGGCGAGCTGGTTGAGTCGCCTTACATCCCCATGCACATTGCGGCGACGGCGCTGCATTATGGGCAATCCGCGTTTGAAGGTTTGAAGGCGTTTCGCCGCAAGGATGGCAAGGTCAGCTTGTTCCGCCCGGAGGAAAACGCGCGACGGTTGGCGGTCACGGCTCGCCGCACCTGCATGGCGGTGGTGCCGGAAGACATGTTCGTGGACGCCTGCAAGCGGGTGCTGAAAGCCAATATGGAATTCATTCCGCCGTATGGCACGGGCGGTTCCATGTATGTGCGTCCGCTTTTGTTTGGCAGTGGAGCGGAAATCGGCGTGGCGCCGGCGAAGGAATACACGTTCATCGTGCTGGTCACGCCCGTGGGCGCTTACTACAAGGGCGGGTTGCAGGGCGTGCGCGCCATTGTGGTGGACGACTACGACCGCGCGGCGCCCCAAGGCACCGGGCACGTCAAAATCGCCGGCAATTACGCGGCCAGCCTGTACCCCCATCTGGAAGCGAAGGCCGCGGGCTATCCGGTCGAGCTGTATCTGGATGCCAAGGAACACAAATGGATTGAGGAGTTCGCCACGAGCAATTTCCTGGCCATCACCAAGGATGGGAAATATGTGACGGTTGAGTCGCCTTCCATTTTGCCGAGCATCACCAACATGACGCTCCAACAGTTGGCGCGTGATATGGGCATTCCCGTGGAAGTGCGGCCCATCCCGTTCGAGGAGGTCACCTCCTTCGCCGAAGTCGCCGCCTGCGGCACGGCCGTGGTCATCACGCCGGTCAATGAAATTGAGCGCGCCGGCAAGGTGTACCAGACCGGCCCCGCCACCGGCTGCGGCCCGATTCTGGAAAAACTGTATAAGGCCGTTCAGGGCATCCAATATGGCGAGATTCCCGACACCCATGGCTGGAACGTGGATGTCGAATAAACCCATGATTCCGCTTGCTGAGCAACTGGCCAAAATCACCGCCCGCCGGGTGGACCTCCACAGTCTGCAGGAACTGAAGGCCCGGCTGGCGACATCCATCGCGGAAAAGAGGCCGCTGCGCGTGAAGCTGGGCGCGGACCCCTCCGCGCCGGATTTGCATCTGGGGCATTGCGTTGTGCTGAACAAGCTGCGCGAGTTCCAGGACTGCGGACACACGGTTGTCTTTATTATCGGTGATTTCACCGGCATGATTGGCGACCCCTCCGGCAAATCGGCGACGCGCCCGCAACTGTCGAAAGAGCAGGTGCAGGCCAACGCGAAGAGCTATCAGGAGCAGGTGTTCAAAATTCTGGACCCGGCGCGCACCGAAGTGCGGTACAACTCGGAATGGTTCAGCGCCATGCCCTTTGATCAGGTCATTCGCCTGAGCGCCAAGGTCACCGTGGCCCAACTGCTGGCTCGGGATGACTTCGCCAAGCGCTATCACGCCAATCAGCCGATTTCGCTTGTGGAATTTCTGTATCCGCTCGTGCAGGCGTATGACTCCGTCATGGTGCGGGCTGATGTCGAATTGGGCGGAACCGACCAACTGTTTAATTTGCTGCTGGGGCGCGAAATTCAAAAAGCCCACGGTCAGGAGCCGCAGATTGTGATGACCCTGCCGCTGCTGGAAGGGCTGGATGGCGTCAACAAGATGAGCAAGAGCCTCGGCAATTATATTGCCGTGAATGACACGCCCAAAGACACGTTCGGCAAGACCATGAGCGTCAGTGATGAGCTTATGTGGCGATATTTCTCGCTGGTTCTCTGCCTGCCGGATGATGAAATCGCCTCGTTGCAACATGCGGTGGCGACCGGCGCGCGCCATCCCCGCGATGTCAAAGATGAGCTGGGGCGGCGGATTGTCGAAAAGTTTCACGGCGCGGAAGCGGCGACCGCCGCCAGCGCTGAATTCGCCCGCGTGTTTGCGCAGGATCAGTTGCCGGATGACATTCCCGAAGTGGCTGTTCCCGCGCAAAAAATCGGGCTGTTGAATCTGATGGTGAAGGCGGGGCTGGCTTCCAGCACCAGCGAGGCGCGGCGGCTGGTTCAGGCTGGCGCGGTGCGGGTGGGGGAGGATAAAATCAGCGATTTCCGCGCGGAAATTGAGCCGAGCGAAGGGCTTGTCATTCGCAGCGGCAAGCGCGGCTTCGCCAAGATTACGCTTGAAACCTGAGACGGCTCCGTGCGGGCGGCGTGGCTTGACGCCGGGGGAGGGCGCGAGTATGGTCCCGGGCTGTTTTACTTAAATAAATACTGTTAAAGTTAAAGAGGTGCTTATTTCCCATGAATGTAACGGTTGAAACCAAGGGGGCCTGCCGCAGGCTGGTCAAAGTTGAATTTTCCGCGGAAGAGATTCAGGCGGAATATGATGAGTGGTTGCAAGTTTATCAGCGCCAGGGCAAGGTGAAGGGGTTCCGGCCGGGCAAAGCGCCGCCGGAGTTGGTCCAGCGCATATACAACAAGGAAATCCTCGAAAACATGCGCGATCCCCTGGTCGCCAAGGGCTATCAACAGGCCGTGAAAGAGCATCATTTGGCGAATTCCGTAGCCGAAATGGACCTGCAACTGTCGGAACTCAAGGCGGGGCAACCGTTCTCATTTTCGGTGGTCGTGGACCTTGAGCCGGAGTTTGAGCTGCCGGAATACAAGGGCATTGAAATTGACGCTAAGAAGGTGGAAATCGCTGACGAAGCGGTGACGGAATTCATTGAGAATTACCGGATGCAAACGGGAAAATTCGAGGAGTTGACGGAAGAGCGGCCCGTCCAAATGAATGACATGGCGGCCGTGGATTACACCGCGACGGTGGACGGCCAGCCGCTGGCCGAGTTTTCCGAGAAGGCCAAAGAATTGGCGACGGCCACGGATTACTGGGTCATGGTGAATGAGGAATACTCCTTTTTGCCCGGTTTCGGCCCGCAACTGGCGGGGATGAAGGTGGGTGATTTCAAGGCGGTTGAAGTCGTCTTTGATGAGGCCCGTTCGCCGATTGAAGATTTGAAGGGCAAAACCGTTGTTTTTCAAACCACGGTGAAAAAAATCAAGGCGCGGATTCCGCGGGCCATGGATGAGGAGTTTTTCAAATCCATGGGCGTTGCCGATGAAGAAGGCTTGCGGAAGGCTTTTCGCGACATGCTGCAACATGAAGCGGAAATGGAGGAGCAGAAGCGCCGGCGCAACGACTTGTTGGATGTTTTGTTCAAGCGGGTCGAAATGGAGTTGCCCGAATCCGAGGTGGCCAGCGAAACGAATCAGGTCGTTTATGAAATCGTGGATTCAAACGCGCGCCGCGGGGTGCCTGAGCAGCAAATCCGGGAGAAACTCGAAGAGATTACGGCTTCGGCTGGCGCTACTGCGCAATCGCGGCTGAAAATGCGCTACATTTTGCAGCGCATCGCCCGCGCGGAAAATATTGCCGCTGCCGATGCGGAAATTACCCAGCGGATGGAGCAGTATGCCTATTATGCCGGGGCGAAAACCATTGCCGAGTGGCTGAAACAGACGCGGCGGAAAGAAAAAGCGGTGCGGGATGATTTGCGCATTGACTTGACGAATTCCAAAGTCGTTGATTTCCTGATGGCAGAGGCCAAATTGACGGGCGAGGGCGCCGTGGAAGCGCCGGAGGAAAAGACATGAAGCAACGCGAAGAGGAAAAATCCTATCTGATTCCCATTGTGGTCGAGCAGACCGGCCGTGGCGAGCGGTCCTATGACATTTATTCGCGCCTGCTCAAGGAGCGCATTATTTTCATCGGGTCGGAAATCACGGACGACCTGGCCAACCTGGTGGTGGCGCAATTGCTGTTTTTGCAGAGCGAAGACGCGACCAAGGATGTCAGCGTGTATATCAACTCGCCGGGCGGGTCGGTGACGGCCGGTCTGGCCATCTATGACACCATGCAATTCTTGAAGTGCGACGTGGTGACGTATTGCATCGGGCAGGCCGCCAGCATGGCCGCCGTGCTGCTGGCCGCCGGCGCCAAGGGCAAGCGCCACGCGCTGCCCGGCGCGCGCATCATGATTCACCAGCCGTGGGGCGGCACGCAAGGCACGGCCAGCGATATTCATATTCAGGCCCAGGAAATTCTGCGGTTGAAAGACTATCTGAACGACCTGCTGGCCAAGCATACCGGAAAATCAAAGAAAGAAGTGGCCAAGGATACGGACCGCGACTTTTTCATGTCGGCCGCTGAAGCCGCCAAATACGGCTTGGTGGACGACGTGCTCGGCGCTGCCCCGGCCAAGGCGTAGAGGCGCGTAGTATGGCCAACAAGAAAAATCCGCCGAATACTGCATTTTGCTCGTTTTGCGGGCGTCCTCGCAGCGCGGTGCAGACGTTAATCGCCGGCCCTGAAGGGATGAACATCTGCGATGAGTGCGTGGAGGTTTGCAACGCCGTTTTGACGCGCAACTTGCAGATGGGCGGACGAACCCCGGCACCGCCCATTCCATTGAAAGTACCCAAGCCGCACGAAATCAAAGCGAAGCTGGACGAATATGTCGTCGGTCAGGAGCAGGTCAAAAAAATCTTGGCGGTGGCGGTTCATAATCATTACAAGCGACTCACCGATCGCCAGACCGGAGAGAAGAAGAGCGGTGCTGATGGCGTTGAAATTGACAAGAGCAACATCCTGATGATTGGCCCGACCGGCAGCGGGAAAACGTTGCTGGCCCGGACGTTGGCGCGCATTTTGGATGTGCCTTTCAGCATTTCGGATGCCACGACCATCACGGAAGCCGGCTACGTGGGCGAAGATGTTGAAAATGTTTTGCTGCGCTTGATTCGGGCGGCGGATGGCGATATTCAGCGTGCGGAGCTGGGGATTGTCTATATTGACGAAATTGACAAGATTGCCCGCCGCATGGAAAACGTGTCCATCACCCGCGATGTGTCCGGCGAGGGCGTCCAGCAGGGGTTGCTGAAGATTCTGGAGGGGACGATTGCCAGTGTGCCTCCGCAGGGCGGGCGCAAGCATCCGCAACAGGAGATGATTCAAATCAACACGGAGCACATCCTCTTTATTTGCGGCGGTGCGTTCGTGGATCTCGATAACATCATCAAGCGCCGCGTGGGCAAGGGCGTCATCGGGTTTGAGTCGGAGAAGAATAAGAAAAGCAAATTCAACTCCCAACTGCCGGATGTTGAGCCGGAAGACTTGGTCAAGTACGGCCTGATACCGGAATTCGTGGGGCGTTTGCCCGTGGTGGCCTCGTTGGATGCTCTGAACGCCGACGATTTGGTGCGCATCCTGACGGAGCCGAAGAACGCCATGGTTCGCCAGTATCAGAAATTGCTGGGCATGGAAAATATCGAGCTGGAGTTCACGCCGGAAGCGCTGAGAGAGCTGGCGGATGAAGCCGTCCGGCGCAAGACGGGCGCGCGCGGTTTGCGGGCGCTGCTGGAGTCCATCATGCTGGATGTGATGTACGAGGCGCCCCGGCGCTCCGCATCCGGACGCTGCATCATTACGGATGCCGTGGTGCGCGGCGAAGAACGCGCCGTGATGACCCAGAAAAAGAAATCGCTCGACGCGGCCGGCTGATGAACGGGGCAACGTCAACCACCGGACGCTTGCGCATCATCTGGGGTTGGCTGGTCCTCCTGCTTCTTGCGCCCGGCAGCATTCCCGCGCGCACCGTCAACCTGACGATTTTGCATACGACGGATTTGCACGGCTCCATTCGCGCCACGCCGGATATTTATCTGGAGCATAACAGCGGCTCTCTGCTGCAATGCGCGACGCTCATCCGCCAGATTCGCGAAGAAAATCCTCACACCATTTTGCTGGATGGCGGCGATGTCTTCCAAGGCACGGCTGAAAGCCTGCTGACGCGCGGGCGGATTATGTCCACCGCCATGAATGCGATGGATTATGCCGCCTTTGCCGTCGGCAACCACGAGTTTGACTGGGGCGTGGACAACTTGAATGAATGGCTGCTCACCATGCGGGCGACACCGCTGGCCGCCAATATGCTCGCCGGGCCGAATGCTCCGCCGGCTTTTCGCGACCGGGTGCGGCCTTATATCATTTTGGAAATGGATGGCATCAAAGTGGCCGTGATTGGGTTGACCACGCCCAACATTCCCCAGTGGTTCCGCGAGGTGAATGAGCGTGATTTGCGCGTTCTGGATTCGCGGCGCGCGCTGGAATCGATTCTGCCGCGCGTCCGCAAGGAGCAGCCGCAGGTCATGATTTTGCTGGCCCATCAAGGCCTGATGGTTGCGGACGATGTCGCCAATGAAATCAACGGCATTTGCCGCCGATTTGGGGAATTTGATCTTGTGCTGGGCGGCCACTTGCATTGGGTGTTGGCCGGCGCGCGCATCGGGCGGGCCGACTATGCTCAGTCCGGCTCCGGCGCGCAGGGGGTGATGCGCATTGATTTGCAGTACGACACCGTGAAAAAAGCGGTGGTGGACAAGACATTCACGTATCTGCCCGTGGGCGAGCATATCCCTGAAGACCCGGAAATTCGCGACTTGGTCGCCAAGGATTTGGAACGGGCCGATCGTTATCTGAACACCCGCATCGGCTGGACCAAGAACGATTTGAGTTATTCCCTCGCGGGCGCGGGGCTGTCGCCGGTGCAACAGTTGCTATGCGCGGCCATCGCGTATCAAACGGGCGCGGATGTGGTTTTGCACGGCCCCTTGTCGAACCACCGCATTCCCGCCGGCGAAATTCGCATGGCGGACATTTGGCGTTTGGTGCCGTATGAAAATAATATCGGCGTGGTCACGCTGAATGCGGCGGAAATTCAGACCATCATGGAAGAGGCGGCCGTTTATCTCGGCACGGACCGTTATTTCGGGACATGGGGCTTGCAATATGAGGTGCATTCGTATGCCCCCGAAGGCCATCGCATCCGGAATCTGCGCATGGCGGATGGAAGCCCCATTCACTACAAAGTGCGCCTCAAAGTTGCGCTGAACAGCTATCATTTGTCCGGCGGGGGCGGGCGTTTCCCGAATCTGGCTAAAATTGTCGCGGCCCCCAAGTCGCGGCTGGAAATCCAGCCGGATTCCACGCGTGACATGTTAATCCATTATGTGCGCGCCAAGCGTTCCGTGGATATTTCTGCGGGCACCAACGCCACGGTTGTGGCCGAGCCGCCGCCCCGTCGCGCGCGCCACAAATAGGCGCAGGAGCGGCCGGCTCCGGTCGGCTCTTCGGTTGCGCGGCTTGTCACGGGCGCAAGGCGTTCAGCGCATCCAGAAACTTTTGCTCAATGACCGGCCACGCATATTCATTTTTGACCCATTCGCGCCCATTGTTGCCCAGGGCGTCCCGCGCTTCCGGGTTGTCGAGCAGATAAAGGAGTTGCGTCTCGAAATCGGGATAATGGCGGAACCACAGGCCGGCGCGCGCGGCGCGGCATTGGCTCACCAGCACACGACTTTTCGCGTGGACCAGCCCCGGCGTCCCCGCCAGAAAAGCTTCCAGCAGGACGATGCCAAAACTTTCATTTACGGAGGGATGGATGAAGGCGACAGCGCCGGCCATGGCTTCATGTTTTTCCGTTTCGCTGACGAAGCCGACATCCAGAATATGCGGGCGCAATTCCGGCGGCGCGTCAATTTGGCCGGAGCCGGTGAACACCAGTTTGATGTCGCGCGCGGTGCGCTGACGGAAGGCGTTGATGTAATCGCAAAGCAGCGGGGTGCCTTTGAGCGGTTCGCGTCGGCCTGAGTACAAGACATACGGCGCGCGGATGTGGTGTCGCTGGGCAAATGCGAGCGGATTGGCCGTGAAAGGCTCCAGCCCCATGCCGACAATGCGGGATTTGTGGTCCGGATACTGGAATAATTCCCGCGCAAGTTCGCGTTCGGCTTGAGAATTGAAGAGGCATCCGGCGGTTTCGGCAAACAGGCGCTTCATGCTGGAAAGGCGGGCGAATGGTTCGTCGTGCAGGCAGGGAATGAGGAGTGAGCGCTCCGGGTGCGCCAGCGCGGTGAACCAGGTCAGCCCGAATAAATAGGGGCCGAGCAGGATGGCGCGATAGCGGGTGGCATGTTGCGCCAGATGCTCCAGCAAGGCGGTTGAATGGACGCCGTTGCGCAGCCAAAGCTGTTCTTCCTGCTCGCTGACGGGGCCGCCGCGGTCAATCGTCTGTTGAATCCGCAGGAAGGCGCCGGCGTCGCGCGCATCCACGGGGAAAAAATGAACCGTCATGCCGTCCATTTCGCGCGTGCCGGGAGGCAGGGTGTTTTCCCAAGTGAAATGACTTTGCGCGCAGGTGGTCAGGAAATCCACCTCGAAGCCGAGGCGCACGGCGTGGAGGGCGAGATTTTTGAGCAGTGTTTCCGCGCCGCCGACCGCGCCATCGCCGGCCAGCCGCGGGCAAACAAACGCCAGGCGGTCCGGGTTAGCCATTCGCGCGCTTTTCCAGTTCCGCAATCCGCTGTTCCAGCGCGGCGATGCGCGAGCGGGATTGATCTTCCAAGCCTTCCAAGGCGGTAACAAGCAGGCCATTGACCTGATTTTGCTGCGACCACAAGCGGTAGGTATAGAACTTCAGCAGACTCCAAATGACTTTCTTGAATTTTCGGAGGAGGGGGCCCAGGAATTGCCGGCGCTCGTGAATTTCAAAATCAGAAATATCCACGAATACCGCGTCGCGCAGGCAGGCGAGATAAAAGGTCACGAAATCTTCGGAGCCGCGCAGGTGAATCAGATTGGTTTTTTCGGCGCGGGCCACGCGGGCATCGGCATAGGCGCCTTCTTTTGTTTTGCGTTCGGTTGTGGCTTGCAGCTCGGCCACCAACTGGTCCACGTCGAAGCCCGGCGCGCCGATGGTAAGGATGGGGGAAGTGCTCATAAGGCAAAGTAAAAGCGAGCGGTGGGGGACTGTCAAGGCCGCAGAGATTCCGTGGCAAAAGATTCGCGGAGAAATTAAAACAAGGAAAAGCCGATTCCGGCGAGGGCCGCGCCCAGCATCAGGGATGCCGGGTGCTGGTTTTTCCACAGCATGACGGCGAGGACCACCGCGAAGATAACGATGCTTGGGGCGTCGGGCATCACGGCGTCGGGGGGAATCAGCGCCTGGCCCAGGCGCAGGGCGGTGGCCGTCAACAGGCCGACCAGCGCGGGCATCAGGCCGCGCATGGCGGCGCGAAAAGCGGGTTTTTCGCGCAGGTGAATTGCGATGGCTCCCAAGGCGAGCAGAATCACCGCGCCCGGCAGACACACGCTCACCGTTGCCACGATGGAGCCGGTCACCCCGGCGACATGATAGCCGGTGAACGTGGCTAAATTGACGGCCATGGGGCCGGGGGTGATTTCCGAGACGGCCAGAATATCCATGAAGCGGCCCGGCGGCAGCCAGTTGTTCGCGGCAATTTCGTGCTGCATCAGGGGAATCATGTTGTAGCCGCCGCCAATGCTGAAGAGGCTGATTTTGAAAAACGTCCAGGCGAGTTGCGCAAGTGTTGTCATGCGGCCCTCTCGCGTTGGTTCAGCGCGTGGCAAACAAGGCCGATGAGCGCGCCCAGCAGAATCAGGGGCACTGGGCCGAGAATTTGAAAAAACATGAGGCCCGCGCCGAGCGCCGCGGCCAGTCCCATCCAGACGCGGTTCAAATGCGCTTTGGCCAGACGGATGGCGGCTCCGGCGACAATCGCCACAACTGCGGGGCGCAGGCCGGACAGGGCCGCCGCCACCCAGCGGTTATCCCATCGCCCGGTGAACAGGACGGCCAGCGTTAAAATGATTAAAAAAGCTGGCAGGACAACGGCGAGTGCGGCCAGACAGGCCGCACGCTTGCCGCTCAGTCGCATCGCGGACAAGACCGAAAAATTAACAATAATGACCCCCGGAATGGATTGGGAAATCACGTAGATTTCGGCGACTTCCGCGGCAGAGAGCCAGCGCCGCCGGGTGACGAGTTCCGCTTCGAACACGGGCAGGGCCGCCATGCCGCCGCCAAACGCTCCCGCGCCGAGCCGCAGATAGCTCCAAAAAATTGACCGCCAAGATATGTTCACTGGAGGCGGAATCTATCAAATGTGCTGGCGCTCACCGAGTGTTTTTTGGGGGTATTTGCCATTTGGGGCGATTGGGCATGAGGCTGGCGGGTTGAGTCCGGGGTTGCGTGTTGGGCGCAACATGGCAGAATGGGCGCAGTGAAAATAAAGGCCTCCAATCGTTCGGAATGGCTCGCCGCGTTGTCCGCTGTGGCGAGCGGGTTGCTGCTGGCCAGTCTTTTTGCGCCGTGGGAATGGACCTGGGCGGCGGGGGTGGCGCTGGCGCCGATGTTCGCCGCGGCGCGAAAAATTTCTGAGCGTTGGGCGCTGAAATACGGCTATGTCACGGGTTTGCTGTTTTGGCTCGTGAGCATCCGTTGGCTGACTCATGTGACGGTGGCGGGCTGGTTGTTTCTGGCGGCCTATGGCGCGCTGTACTTTTTGCCGGTGGCGTGGCTGGCCCATCGCTGGCGGGGGGGGGCGCTGGGGTTTGCCACGGCCTTGGCTGTCGTTTGGTGCGGCGTTGAATTTTTTCATGGCTGGCTGGGCGGCGGGTTTCCGTGGAATCCGCTGGGGGCGGGCTTGTCCTTGTGGTTGCCGGGCATTCAGTTGGCGGAATGGGGCGGGGTGTGGCTGGTGTCGAGTCTGGTTGTATTCGCGAATGCGTTGGTGGCTTGGGCGTTGGCGGAGCGCCGGGATTGGCGCGGTGTGGGCGTTGGGGCGCTACTGGTGGCCCTGGCTTGTGGATGGGGCGTCTGGCGCGTGCAACGCATCCAACCGGGCGAGCGGTCGCTGCGGGTGGCGTTGGTTCAGACGGCGATTCCGCAGGATGAGAAGTGGGTGGCCGCGAAAGTGCAGATGATTTATGAGCGGCTGGATGAGCTGACGCGCCTGGCGCAAGAGGACCCGCGCGTGGAGTTGGTGATTTGGCCGGAAACCGCCTTGCCGGATGATGTGCGCAACAGCGAGGCCAGCTACGCTCTGGTGGCCGGCTTGTGTACCCATGGCACGCCCATCCTGACCGGCTCGCTGGATGCCGCGCTGCTGGATTCCGGCGAGCCGCGTTATTACAACAGCGCTTTTTTGTTCGACGAAACCGGACGTCTGGCCAGCGAATATGACAAGCGGCATCTGGTGATTGCCGGGGAGTTTATTCCGTTTGAGCGCTGGATTCCACGCCGCTGGCGGGATGCGTGGGAATGGGCGGAGAGTATTTCGCCGGGTGAAGGGAGTTCAATTTTTAAAGTTGGCCCGTCCGCGATTCCTTTGGCGCCGCTGATTTGTTTTGAGGATATTTTGCCGTATCTGGCGCGCGCCGATGTGCGCGCGGGAGCGCGGATGCTGATTAACCTGACCAATGACGCCTGGTTTGATGAGGTGGCCGCGCCGCGTCAACACATGCGCAATGCGGTTTTGCGAGCGGTGGAAAATCGGGTGTCGCTGGTGCGGGTGGCCAATACGGGGATTTCCTGCGTTATTGCGCCCTCCGGGAAAGTGACGGCCGAGTTGAGCGATGGGGGCGGCCGCACCTGGACGTCCGGCGTGCTGTGGGCGGATGTCTCCGCGCCCGCGGATGATGCACCCTTGACTTTTTATGCCCGTTTCGGGGATATGTACGGAATCGCTTGCGCCACGGCAACGGTGTTCTGGCTTTTCAGCGCCTGGTGGCGGCGGCGACAAAAAAAGACAGAAAACCCATGTTAGACGAGCTTTCCACGCGCATCGCGACTGTAAAAGAAAACCTCGCAGGAATGAGAGGTTATCTTTGACGTTGATGGCAAAAAACGATTGATAGAAGAAATGACCGTCCGGATGTCGGCTCCGGACTTCTGGAATGATGGCAACGCGGCGCGCGCGCTGATTGACAAGAAAAACGCGCTGGAGGCCACGACCGAGCCATACGCGCAATTGCTGGCGCAACAGGACGAGCTGGAGGTGATGGCCCAACTGTTGCAGGAGGCGGGGACGACGGAGGCGGAGCATCCGGATGTTCAGGCCTTGGCCGAGGAAGTGGAGGCCTTGGAAAAGAACTTTGCGCGTGTGGAGTTGCAAGCGCTGATGGTGGGGCCTTTCGATGCGAATAACGCGATTTTAACGCTGCACGCGGGGGCGGGCGGAACGGAATCATGCGACTGGGCGGCCATGCTTTTGCGCATGTATGAGCGCTATTGCCATGAGCAGGGGTTTGAGGTCACGACGGTGGATTATCAGCCGGGCGACGAAGCGGGGATTAAAAGCGTTACCTTTGAAGTGAGCGGCCCCTGGGCATACGGTTTTCTCAAGGCGGAACGCGGTGTGCATCGTCTGGTGCGGATTAGTCCGTTTGATGCGAACAAGCGGCGGCACACCTCGTTTGCTTCGCTCGATGTGGTGGCGGAAATCAGCGATGACATCGAAGTGAAAATTGAAGATCAGGATTTGCGTGTGGACACCTATCGTTCGAGCGGGGCGGGCGGCCAGCACGTCAATAAAACGGATAGTGCAGTGCGTCTGACGCACTTGCCCACCGGCGTGGTGGTGGCGTGTCAGGCCGAGCGGAGCCAACTGGCCAATCGCAATAAAGCCATGAAAATCCTGCGCGCCAAGTTGTATGAGCTGGAGCAGGACAAAAAACGCCGCGAGATGGAAAAGTTTTATGGCGACAAGGGCGAAATCGCGTGGGGGCATCAGATTCGTTCCTATGTTTTGCAACCCTACACCATGGCCAAAGACCATCGCACGGAAGTGGAAACGAGCCAGGTGCATGACGTGCTGGATGGCCATTTACAGATGTTCATCGAAGCCTGGCTCAAGCAAAACCGCGACGAGTCCGCTGAGGGCTAGATGCCCCCAAAAGAAATAATAAAAAAGACGCGGGCCGAAGCCCGCGTCTGTCGTCAGCGTTTCCGCTTTCGGTTTAGTATTTATATTCGCTGCCGCCGATGAATTCGCGCAGGAGGGACTTCGGCGGGACGGCGCTGTCATCTTCGACCGGGGTCAAATCCTTCAGCATTTCATACACGCGCTTGGCGCGGACATAGGCGTCCTGCCGCTTGGGTTCGTCCTTGAACTTCTCCATGGCCGCCGGGAAGAACTTGAAGAGGCGGGCCTTGAGGATGGGCAGCTCAAAGGGCATGGCGCTGTTGACCAGATAGTCCACGGTTCCGATAAACGGAATGATGTTCTTCAATTCGCTGCGGCGCACATAATGCCAGTGGGTGAGGGTTTGCTCCGGCTGGAGATTGCGGTGCCAGCTGTCGCGAATCATGCGGCGCAGCAGGCGGTTGTCGGCCCAGCGCATGAACATGCCTTCTTTGTTGCGCACCTGTCCCAGCGTTTCGATGTACAGCTTGAACTTCAAGTCGTCGGGGGTACTTTGGGTCATTTCGCCATACAGACCGTGCAGGGAATCAATGAGCAGAACCTGATTGGGTTCCAGCTTCATGTCATAGACATTCAGGGTCCGTGTGCCGGTCTTGAAGTCGTAATGCGGCGTTTTGATGGTTTTGCCGTCGAGCAGCGCGGCCACGTGCTCGTCAATGAGCTTCAAGTCGAGCGCGTGGGGCGTTTCGTAGTCATAGTCGCCGAACTCATCCTTGGGGTGCTGCTCCAGGTTGAAGAAGTAATGGTCCACGTTCAGCGCGAGAAATTCCCGTCCGGCCTCGGCGAGTTTTTCGCTGACCTTGATTGTGGTGGTGGTTTTGCTGGAGGAACTCGGGCCGGCGACAAAGAACACCCGCGCTTCCGGGATGTGGTCCAAAAAGCGCTGGGCGCCCAGCTCGACTTCCAGGTCATAGCGTCGCTCGCAGGCGTGAATCAGGTCCGGCAATTTGCCGGTGGCGATGATTTCATTGAGGCCTTCAATGGTGTCGCAGCCGTGATCCATGTTCCAGCGAAGGACTTCATAGATTTTTTTGTAGGGGATGTTGTCGGTGACTTCAAAGGCATAGGAGCGCTGGGCGCGCGCCATCTGGCGCTCGTGCCGATACAAGATATAGGCGCGCGCTGTTTTGGCGTGGCCTTGCTCTATCAACACGGTTTCGACGATGTCTTGAATTTCCTCCACGGAGGGGATTCCGCCTTCGCCATAGGTTCCGACCAGTTTTTCTTCGACCAATAGGGCGAGTCGGTCCGCTTCTTTGCGGTCGCTGCCGCCGACCGAGGTTGCCGCCTTGAAGATGGCAATGGCGATGCGTTCCCGATCATAGGCGACCACATTGCCGTCACGCTTGACGATTTGCTTGATTCCACAGGTCATGTTTCCTCCTTTACGGGTTTTTGTCCCGCTGTTGGTTGGGGGTTGTTTTAATCATTTTCCAGGAAGCCTTCCAGCTTGCGGATGCGAATGGGATGCCGCATTTTCCGCAGGGCTTTGGCTTCGATTTGCCGGATTCTTTCGCGAGTGACTTTGAATCTTTTGCCGACCTCTTCGAGGGTGCGGGAGTAGCCGTCGGCCAAGCCGAAGCGCAAGGTCAGAACCTCTTGCTCGCGCTCGGTCAGGGTGCTGAGGACATCCTGCAGGCGTTCCTTCAAGAGGCTGTAGGCGGTCATTTCGCTCGGGTTTTCGGCGGTTTTGTCTTCGATTAAGTCGCCGACATGGGTGTCTTCGCTATCGCCCACGGGGCTTTGGAGGGAGATGGGCTGCTGGGCCATCTTCAGGATGGCGCGCACCCGCTCCACCGGCAAATTCATATCTTCGGCAATTTCTTCCGGGGTGGGGTCACGGCCGAAGGCTTGGAACAGTTGCTTGTGAATTCGCAACAGCTTGTTGATGGTTTCAATCATGTGCACGGGGATGCGAATGGTCCGCGCTTGATCGGCGATGGAGCGCGTGATGGCCTGACGAATCCACCATGTGGCATAGGTGCTGAACTTGTAGCCGCGGATGTATTCAAATTTTTCCACGGCTTTCATCAGGCCCATGTTGCCCTCCTGAATCAGGTCCAGAAAGGAAAGGCCGCGATTGGTGTATTTTTTGGCGATGGAGATGACCAGGCGCAGGTTGGCTTCGACCATTTCGGTTTTGGCCTTGAGGCCCTTGCGGAGCCATTCGCGCAGCAATGCATGCTGCTCCAAAAACTCATCGGCCAGAAAGCATTGTTCCAATTCAATCTGGCGCAGCTCTCGCTGTACTTGGCGCAATTGGGCCTGCTTGGCCGCCTGTTTCGACTTTTGCAGGGATTGGATGAGCTTTAATTTCTGGCAGATTTCCTGTTGGATGGCATCCGCGTGGGCCGCGAAATCCTCAATGGCCTTTTGCTTGAACATGAAGCCGTCAAGCAGCCCCGCCATTTTTTCGCGCGACTGGTTGAGCGCCTTGAGGTTTTTTTCCCGCTGCGCTTTAGATTGGCGGCTCTTGCAGGTGGCCGCGAAGCGGGTGCGCAATTGTTCCTGTGCGCGGGGGACCTGCCGGTTCATACGCGGGATGATTTCGCCGAAGTATTTGTCACGGCCGATTTCCTGTCCCTCGTTTTGCTCGGGCTTTTCGCCTTCCTTTTTATCTTCGATGATGCGGTCGAAGCGTTCGCGCGACGTTTGCAGGCGGTCAATCATGTCGAAATAAGCGTCCGCGGCAAAACCGAACTGGTGCAGCAGCCGCTTGGCGTTCATTTCGGCCTCTTCGATGCGCTTGGAAATCTCCACTTCCTGTTCGCGGGTCAACAGGGGCACTTGGCCCATCTGCTTGAGATACATGCGCACCGGGTCGTCAATCACGCTGCTTTCCGCCCGTGCTGTTGCAGCGGGTTTTCCGGTGGCGGCGGTCTCGCCAGCGCGAATAGCTTCCAAGTCCCGATCGTGGACAACTTCAATGTCCAGCTTCCGCAATTGCTCAATCACCCGTTCCACTTCCTCGGCCGTGGCGATATCTTCCGGGATTAAATCATTGACGACATCCGTGGTAATCTTGTTGCCGGCGTCGCGGGCAAAGCTGATGATTTGCGCCATGTAGTCCGTTTTTTTGGCGGCGGTAGGCGTCGCCTGGGGGATGGCGACGGGAGCTTCTGCAACTTTCTTGCCTTTGGACACGGAGACCACCGGCACGGCCTTGGCCGCCTTTTTGGCGGCGGAAGGCTTGGCGACTTTCTTCTTGGCGGCGGGCGCTACTTTTTGGGGCGCCGGCGTCTTTTTAACTTTAGGTGCCGTCTTTTTCGTTTTGGCCGGAGCGCTCTTGGGCGTCTTGACGGGCTTGGTTGCCTTTTTTGCGGCCTTTACGGGCTTTGCCACTTTTGCGGTCTTGGCGGCTTGGGGCGCCTTGGCAGCCTTGGTGGTTGCAGATGTTTTTGCGGTTGTCGGCTTGGCTTTTTTAGCTGGTTTTTCGGCACGCGCCGCCGTCGCGCGCTTGGGAGCGGCAGTTTTTTTTGTGGTCACAGTTGTTTTTTTTGTTCGCGGACGAGGAGTCTTCGATTTAGTAGCCATACGGGATTACTTTCCTATTCTTGGCAGACGCAATTATACAACATATGTAAAGCCCGCCGATGTGTCAAGTTTTTAAGGCGCGCTGACTTTGGTCAATTCATCCCATTACATTAAGGGGTTGGGGGAGGTTGGCGGGCGGTGGGTGGTGTAAAAGGATTGCCCGTTGGGCGGGGGAGGGGTAAAGTCTGCGCTCACCATTTTTTAGGAAGGAACAGGAACCATGCAGATGCGGACTCATACTTGCGGCGATTTGCGCCCGGCCGATGCCGGGGCGTCCGTGACTCTTTGCGGCTGGGTGGACAGTGTGCGCGACCACGGTGGCTTGATTTTTATTGATTTGCGCGACCGTTACGGCGTGACGCAATGCGTGTTTGATCCGCAGGATTCGCAGGCGGCCTGGGATTCGGCGCAGGCGTGCCGCGGGGAATATGTTGTGCAAATCGCGGGCGAGGTGCGCGCGCGGCCGGCGGACATGGTGAATCCGCGTCTGGCGACTGGGGGCGTGGAGGTTCGTTCGAGCAACATCACCATCCTGAATCAGGCGCACACGCCGCCGTTTCCGCTGGAGGATCGCGCGGCGGAGCAGGTCAGCGAGGACCTGCGGCTGGAGTTTCGCTATTTGGATTTGCGCCGCGCGGCCATGCAGCGGGCGCTCATGCTGCGCCACCGGCTGACGCAGGAGGCGCGCAACTATTTTGACGAGCATCAGTTCATTGAGATTGAGACGCCCATTTTGACCAAGAGCACGCCGGAGGGGGCGCGTGACTATCTGGTGCCCAGCCGCGTTTGCCCGGGCGAGTTTTTCGCGCTGCCGCAGGCACCGCAGCAGTACAAGCAGTTGCTGATGATGGCGGGCATGGACCGTTATGTGCAAATTGCGCGTTGTTTCCGCGATGAGGATTTGCGCGCCGACCGCCAGCCGGAGTTCACGCAAATTGACATCGAAATGTCGTTTGTGACGGCGGATGACATCATGGCGATTGTGGATGGGCTACTGGTGCGTCTGATGGCCGCCGCGGGGCTGCCGCCGCCGGAGCTGCCGCTGCCGCGCATGACCTACCGCGAGGCGATGGACCGTTTTGGCAGTGACAAGCCCGATTTGCGCTTCGGCATGGAAATTGTGGATTTGGCCGACGTGTTCGCGGGTTCGCAATTCAAGGTTTTCGCGCGTGCGCTGGAAAGCGGCGGAGTGGTGAAGGCCATCAATGCCAAAGGGTTGGCGGGTGCGCCGATTAAGACGGTGGAGGAAGACTGGACGGGGCTGGCGAAAGAGGGCGGGCTGGGGGGGCTGGCCTATATTCGCGTTCAGCCCGATGGCACGTGGAAATCGCCCATCGTCAAGTTTTTCTCCGACGCGGAAAAGGCCGGACTGCAAGCGGCTTTGGACATTCAGCCGGGCGACCTGATTCTGTTTGGCGCTGACCGTGCGCAAACTGTTTTGCCGGTGCTGGGGCGCATTCGCCTGCTGGCGGGCGCGCTGGCCAAGGCTATTCCTGCGGATTCGTATCAATTCACGTGGGTCACCGATTTCCCGCTGTTCGAGCGCAATGACGAAGGGCGGCTGGTCAGCGTGCATCATCCGTTCACGTCGCCTCGGAGCGAGGATGTGGCGCTGCTGGACAGCGATCCTGAAGCCGTCCGCGCGCAGGCGTATGACATTGTGTTGAACGGCACGGAACTCGGCGGCGGTAGCATCCGCATTCATGACCCCGCGTTTCAGGCGCGCATGTTCAAGATTTTGGGCTTGCCGGCGGCGGAAATTGAATCGCGCTTCAGCCATCTCCTGCGCGCGCTGGAATATGGCACGCCGCCCCACGGCGGGCTGGCGATTGGCATGGACCGTCTCGTGATGCTGTTGGCCGGTCGCCACAGCATTCGCGATGTGATTGCCTTCCCGAAGACGCAAAAGGCCATGGACTTGATGATGAACGCGCCATCGAAGGTGGATGACAAGCAACTGCGCGATATTCACATTCGCCTGGCGGTTGCGCCAAAAACGGAGTCGTGATGCTTTCCGGCAGCGGAACCAATCGGGCTCCGACCGTGGACGCTCCGCTGCGACTGGAACATGTGCGCTGGACCTACCCGGCGGGCGCTTGGGAACTCAACATTCCGCATCTATCCCTTGGCAATGAGCCCATTTGCGGAATCATCGGCCCGAATGGCGCGGGCAAAAGCACGTTGCTGAAAATTGCCGCGGGACTGCTCCAGCCAGCCACCGGGGACGTTTTTTTGCAAAAAAACGCCATTTTTTCGCTCAAAAGGCGTGAAATTGCTCAAAAATTGGGGTTTTTGCCTCAGGAATGCCCCGCGCTGTTCGATTATACCGTGGCGCAAATTGCCGCGCTGGGCCGCCACGCTTATGGCGGCACGCTGGATTTGCCCAACGCCACCGACCGCGCCGCCGTGGAGCGCGCGCTGGCGGCGGTGGGGCTGGAAAACCTGCAACATCGGGCAATTTCGCAGCTTTCGGGCGGGGAACGTCGCCGCGCCTGGCTGGCCACCGCCCTCGCGCAGGAGCCGGACATTCTATTGCTGGATGAACCCACGCAGGCGCTGGATGTGCACCAAGCCTCTGTCATGATGTCGGTTTTGGCGGACAAGGCCGCCGCCGGTTTGCGTGTGGTGGCCGTGTTGCACGACCTCAATTTGGCCGCCCTTTTTTGTCATCGGCTTATTTTGATGCAAAACGGGCGCGTGGTCGCCGATGGCGCGCCAGCGGACGTTTTGACGCGCGATTTTCTGTTGCCGGTCTATGGCGATAAATTGGATGTTTTTTGGCGCGAAAATTCAAAAATCCCCATCATTTTGGCCAAAAAATGAAAAAATCGGCCCTAAACATGATGAAAACCGCCAAATTTTCGCTTTTTATCGTTCTTTTTTTGATTTGCGGGTCGTTTTTGCCTTGGATTGGGGCTGAAAAGCTTCATGTGCGCGAAGTTCTGGCCTTTTTGGGCGGGAGTTGGTCGCCGGACGGTATGATTTTCTTCCATATTCGTTTGCCGCGGGTTTTTCTGGGGCTTTTGGCCGGTGGGGCGCTGGCGGCGGCGGGGGCGTCGTTGCAGGTGGTTTTGCGTAATCCGCTGGCGGAGCCGTGGACGCTGGGAATTGCCGGCGGGGCCAGTTTGGGGGCGTTTTTGGCGCGTATTTTGCCGTTTTTGTGGATTTCGTGGGGCTGGTTGAATTCGGCGCAACTGCTGGCGTTCGCGGGGGCTAGTTTGGCGCTGGTTTTGGCGCTCCAATGGTCGCAACGACCGGGCGGCGGGGCGCAGGCGATGCTGTTGGCGGGCGTGACGGTTGGCGTGATTAGCGGGGGGGCGATTATGGTCGTTTGCGGGTTTGTTTCGCCGTGGAAACTGGCCGAGTTTCACCGCTGGCTGCTCGGGGGACTGGACGGGGCCGACTGGACCGCCTTGGGTACGGCGGGGGCGCTGATTGTGCCGGCGCTGTGGATTCTGGGGCGGCAGGCGCGGGCTTTGAATCCGCTGGGGCTGGGTGAGGAAATGGCCGCCGGGCAGGGGGTGGAGGTGGCCCACGTGCGCCGCTGGACGCTGATTGGCGCGGGACTGGCGGCGGCAGGCGTGGCGACAGTGGCGGGGCCGATTGGCTTTATTGGCCTGCTGGCGCCGCATGCGGCGCGGCGGCTGATTGGGCCGGATATGCGCCGGGTTTTGCCGGCCTCGTTTTTGCTGGGGGGGGCGCTGCTGGCGGCCAGCGATGCGTGCGGGCGGTGGGTTGCTGCGCCGCTTGAATTGCCCGTGGGCGCGTTGACGGCTCTCATTGGTGGCCCGATTTTCCTGTGGCTCCTCGCCAAAAAGTAGCCGGGGGGCCGTAACGCAAAAAGGGGGCGGGGAGGGAAGGATGGTGGCGGAGGGGGATGGTTGGGCTGGGGCTGCCGAGAGAGGCTTTCGTTTGGATTTTGCCGGCGCAAAAACCAACCGCCGTCTTTTCCGCGCTGCCGCTTCGAGGCCGGTCACGGACGGACACGAGTCCAGTCCGGACCGGCCGCAAAGCGGCATCATCGAAAAATCCGGCGGTTATTTTTGCGTGGGAGCCCGGCAAAATTCAAACGAAAGCCTCTACACCACGTCCTGCGGACGGCGGGCACGACAGGGCGTTTGAGGGAGGGGCCTTGAGGGAAGGCGGGGGCGGTGCAAGGTCCTGTGGGAGAGGGAGGAAGGGTTCAGGGTTCGGGGTTCAGGGAAAGAGGTCAGAATGCAGAGGTCGGAGGTCAGGGGGAACCGAACAGCCGTTTGGAGAGAGCAGAGAGCAGAGGTCAGAGGTCAGGGGGAACCGGACAGCCGGAACAGCCATTTAACGCAAGGGGCGCGAGGGACGCAAAAGGAACGGGCATTTTGTTGTTTTACCTGAAACCTGCAACCTGGAACCTGAAACCCTGTGGAGAGGTCAGAGGTCAGAATTCAGGGAAGG
>Ga0255345_1001498_pt1 | contig 33557 bp, 30 predicted proteins | sample wastewater_treat_6_FD_192415 | JGI IMG/M metagenome (GOLD analysis project Ga0255345, IMG submission 192415) | Wastewater microbial communities from Lulu Island WWTP, Vancouver, Canada - plant20 | ecosystem: Engineered > WWTP > Wastewater > Unclassified | place: Canada: Vancouver, British...
ACATCTCTTTAACATTATCGGAGCTGGAATACTTGCTTTGAGCATATCGGGTCTTATTACCGATACAGCACGGATAGTCATACATCCTGGAGAAAAAACCAGACAAACGGCTCAAAAAGTTTTTCAAGCAGACAATGCAGATAAAATAACTGATTATAATTTCATACTGAATTCAAACTTTTTTCAGCTTTCCACCACTCAAAGCTCAGAAAATTTGCAGTCGGCTTCACCTGCCAATTTAGTTCTGCTGGGAACTGTTACAGGATCTCCATCACTGGCCAGAGCAATGATAAGATCTGCTTCGGAAAACAAAGTTGAGATATTTAAAATAGGCTCTTCAGCCTGGGGATATACTCTCATAAGGATTTTAAAAACCAAAGTATTATTAAAATCAGGTTCCAGCGAATTTGAGCTTGATATGCTGAAAACTGAAGGCGGATCATCCAACCAGCAATCGAATTCTCAAAGCTCATCCAAAAGAACGATCAGCAGAGCGGAACTTCTCACAAAAATTCAGGGGAATATGGACAATATGCTGAAGGGAATGAGAGCCGGTCCTTATCGTGAAGACGGCCAAATCAAAGGATACAAGATTATGGGTCTTAGCAAAGATAACATGCTTTATGAACTTGGAATCCGTCAGGGAGACATTATTATGAGAATTAATGGTCATCCGATTGACAGCACGCAGAAATTGTTTGAACTTTGGCAGAAGCTTCCACAGGAGCCGAAAGCGCTTATTGACATTAAACGCGGAAACGATACAACGACTCTCGATTATACTTTTTCGAATTAGGGGAATATGATGAATTTCAAAAAAGCGGCAGTATTATTATTATTGATTTTTGTTTTTTCTCCGGCTTTTGCCCAAAGAAAAACGACCGCAAAAAAGGCTCCGACAAATTTTATTCTTAATTTTAAGGATGTTGAGATATCTGACTTTATCACAATGATGAGTCAGATACTGAATAAAAACGTTGTATACGATGAACAACTCCGCGGAAAAATAACAATAAGCTCATCCAAAAATATTCCTATTTCACAGGCCCGCGAAGTTCTCATCACGATTCTTTCAGTTAAAGGTTATACGATTGTAGAAATGCCGAATCTGATTAGAGTTGTACCTCTAAAGGATGCGCCTAAAGAAACAGACTTAATAATTGTAGACGGTCAGGAAATTAAAGTTAAGGACGATACAAATATTGTCTACACATGCGAAATAGAATCCGGAGATTTAAATGAAATTTTCAGAACGCTAAATTCGGTTAAAACAAACGCCATGAGCCTTGTGGTTTACCCCCCGCTCAAGTATATCATTTTTAACGGATCAGCGAGAGAAATCACAAGCCTTGTCAAACTGGCGAAATCGCTCGACAAATCAGCTTCCGGAAACACTGAGGCCATTGATTCTCAAAGTTTCATACATGTAGTAAAACTTCAGAATTCGAAGGCTGAAGACATGGCAGCAGTTCTTTCAAAAGTTCCGACTAAAAGTTCAATTGAATCTCAACGGGCAGCACCGTCTGCACCGAATCAGCCGCCGCGTCAGGTAAAAAATGATCAAATATCAATTATTCCAAGCAAAGACACTAATTCACTTATCATAACTGCGACTCCTGAAGAATTCGCTGAAATCAAACGTCTCATTAATGCACTTGATACCGTAAGAGATCAGGTTCTCATTGAAGCCGTAATTATGGAAGTCAATACCAGCGACGGCTGGACTTTCGGAATAGACTGGTTTTTAAGAGGAAGTGCAGGACAAGGAAATGCTTTCGGAGAACAAATTCTCGGAAATGTTCCCAATTATACAGAAAAAAGCATCTATAATACAACCGTACCTCTTTTTACAGGTTTTAATCTGGGCTACTTCTCAGGAAAAGGAGCTCTCGGTTTTCTTTTATTAAACGCGACAGCAAACGATAATAAAGTCAATATTCTTTCCACACCGCAGATTCTTACACTTGATAATCAGGAAGCCGTCATTTACGCAGGATCTGAAGTTCCTGTTCCGACAAACGCTAAATATGATTCAAACAATAATCTTACTTACACTTTTGATTATAAATCTGTCGGAATTAAACTCAAGGTTACACCTCACATAACTGACACGGATCGTATAACTCTTGATCTCTATCAGGAAGCAAATTCAATAATAAGCGAAGGAACGATTGAAGGAGCAACCTACACGCCTCCGACGCTTGGAAAACGCGATATTACAACAAAAGTAACCGTATATGACGGCAAAACGATCGTCGTCGGAGGCTTGATCAGCAATCAAGCGAGCACTGTAGAAACCAAAGTTCCTATTCTCGGAGATATTCCGCTTTTGGGTTGGCTATTCAAAAATAAAACCGTCAAAAACGAGAAGAAGAATCTTCTGATTTTCATATCACCGACCATAGCTACAAAAAAAGAAGTCATTGAAAACATTTCAAATGAAAAAATCAATGAACATAAAAAGCTTAACGGCGAATTCAAACATTATAAAGAAAAAAGCAAAGATAATGAATTGAAAGAAAAAGATCAGCCGGTCAAACCGGAAGAAAATGCAACCGACAACACAAAAAATGAACAGAAAGAAGTGAAATAAAATGTCTCGGAAGAAAATCGGTGAAATCCTTGTTCAAAACGGCGAACTGACCCAGACTGAACTCGAAGCAATTCTTAAGCTTCAGAAAGATACCGGTCTGCGTTTCGGCGAAGCTCTGCTTAAACGCGGTGCCGTAACAGAAGAAGCTCTTCTTCGCGCGCTTTCCAAACAGCTCGAAATTGAATTTAGAGAAGAGCTCAAGTTTGAAGATCCCGAAGGTATTTTCAAACAACTTAAAACAAGTTTTTTTGTTAAATACAAGATGGTTCCTTTCGCTATCAAAAAAAATAAAATATATCTCGCTGTAAACGAACCCAGAAATGCGCCTATAGAAGACATTGAAATAATTTTTCCTGATTACGAAATACATCTTGTTATTGCCACAGAAACGGAAATTTACCGCGTAATATCGGAAAACTTTGAAGGAGAAATCAAAAGCGATCTTGCGGAAAATCATCCTGATTATGATCTTTTTTCAACTGACATTCTTGAAACTGAAAACATTCTGGAAGCGGCAAATGACGCTCCTATAATAAAACTTGTAAACAGAACAATATCGCAGGCAGTTGACAAAAAAGCGAGTGATATTCACATTGAACCGTATGAAAACGAACTGATAATACGTTACCGTGTTGACGGAATACTTTATCAGATAATGTCACCACCCAAAAGACTTCAGAATGCAGTGATTTCGAGAATTAAGATCATGGCAAATCTTAATATCGCGGAAAACCGTCTTCCACAGGACGGAAGAATTCAGATTAAAGTCGGCAAAAAGGATATCGACATTCGTGTAAGCGTATTTCCTACTTACTTCGGAGAAAGAATCGTATTAAGACTTTTGAATAAATCCGACATGAATTTTTCGATTGATTCTATCGGTTTCATACCCGAAGATTTGTCTCTCGTAAAAATAATTCTCTCTAAACCTAACGGAATAGTTTTGGTTACGGGGCCCACCGGGAGCGGTAAAACAACTACTCTCTACGGAATGCTGACACATTTAAATTCTCCGAAAGTAAATATACTGACAGTTGAAGATCCTGTTGAGTATCAACTCAGCGGTGTCGGACAGATGCAGGTAAAACCCAAGATCGACCTCACCTTCGCATCGGGATTAAGATCAATACTTCGCCAGGACCCTGACATCATAATGGTCGGAGAAATCCGTGACGGTGAAACGGCAGAAATCGCAGTTCAGGCGGCGTTGACCGGGCATCTTGTTCTTTCAACGCTTCATACAAACGACGCGGCTAGCGGCGTAACTCGCTTAATAGACATGGGAATTGAACCGTTTCTGATTTCTTCATCAGTAAATGCATTTCTCGCACAGAGACTTTTGAGAAAAATCTGTCCGCACTGCAAAACATCATATAAGGCAAGCGCCGCGGACAAAAAAATTCTAAAGATATCAAAAGACATCAAGCTATATCACGGCAAAGGCTGTGAAAAATGCCTCAACATAGGATACCTAGGCAGAAGCGCTATTTATGAGATTCTGCCGCTTGACGATGAACTGCGCCGACTTATTATAACTAAAGCCGATGCTTCGGAAATAAAATCATGCGCCGTAAAAAAAGGAATGAAAACACTTTTTCAAAACGGATCCGAAAGAGTTCTGTCAGGAGAAACAACCCTTGAAGAACTTGTAAGGGTGACAGGATTATGATTTTTCAATATGACGCCATAAATAAAAAGGGAAAGGAAATCTCGGGAATTGTTGACGCAGTCAATCAGATCAAGGCTAAGGAAAAACTCAAAGCGGAAGGTCTGTATGTCAAAAAAATCTGGGAACACACAAAGGATTCCCCTCTTTCCAAAGAAAGCAATGTTTTTGCAAAGTACGCATCTATAATTTCTGATAAAATTTCAGCAAAAAAAATTCAAAAACTTACTCCCCTTTTTTCACGCCAGCTTTCCACGCTTCTTAGAGCAGGAATGCCACTCAACCGTGCGATGGCGGACATAATAGATCAAACTGACAATTCTCACATGAAACTCGTTCTCGCCGACATAAGACAGAAGCTTGAAGGAGGAAGTCCTCTTTCTAAAGCAATCGCGTCGCACAACGAAGTCTTTTCCGAAATGTATTCAAACATGATCCGCATCGGTGAAAACATGGGTTCTCTAGACACAGTGCTTGAGCGTCTAGCAGATATTGAAGAAAAAAATGCCAACATAAAGAATTCACTCAAACTGGCTTTTCAATATCCCGTGTTCATGCTTATTTTCACATCCTGTATTGCATCTTTTCTAATGATAAAAGTTGTACCAACCATAAGCGATATGTTCATCCAGCTTAATAAGGAACTTCCTCTTCCTACGCGGATAGTTGTAGGAACCAGCTCATTTGCAGCAAAATACTGGATCATTATCTTGATAGCACTCATAGTCCTTTTTATTCTTTTCAGAAAGTATTCCAAAACACCTGAAGGACGCAGCAAAATTGATGCGTTTATGTTCAGGATTCCTGTTTTCAATCATTTCTATACAAAAGTAATCTGTCTCAGATTCTGTCAGAATCTCGGCATAATGGCACAGAACGGAGTAGATATAGTCAAATCGCTCGAAATAGTAAAAAAACAGATCGGAAATACTGTAATAGAAAAAAAGATCGAAGAAGCTTCAGTCAGGATTGTAGAAGGCGCACCTATTTCAAAGGCTCTGATAACAGCGGAATTTTTGCCGAAAATGGTAACGGGAATGATTTCAGTAGCAGAAGCGAGCGATACGCTGGATTCAATGCTTATCAAAATTTCTGATTTGTATCAGAATGAAATTGACAGATCTCTTCTTTCACTTACAAAAATGATTGAACCTGTTTTAATTGTATTTATGGGCGGCGTTATCGGACTAATTGTTTTATCAATAATGCTACCGATTATGGACTTAAATTTATCAATCCAGTGAGGTTTTATGCAAAAAATTTTCAAATTACTAAGAACGATTCGTACATCCAAATCGGGATTTACAACGCTTGAGCTAATGATAGTAATTGTAATAATAGGTATTATTACAGCGGTTAGTATTCCCAGACTAAAGAAAATGCTTGATACCGGAAAAGTTACGGCTTGCAAAAAAGCAGTTGAGCAGATTACTGTTCAACTTGAAGTTTATAACATGCACAATCAGACCTATCCGACAACCGAACAGGGACTGAAAGCTCTTGTCGAGCCGGCAACAATTGATCCCGTTCCTGCGAATTTCCAAGAGGGTGGCTATTTATCAAACAAAGATTTAAAAGATCCATGGGGGCATGATTTTATATACAGATCACCTGGTGATTCTTCACGTAATTTTGAGATATTGTCTTATGGGTCCGACGGTAAGGAAGGCGGAACAGGAAATGCAGCAGACATCAAATCATGGGATTAAAAGACGATTCCGGTTTTACACTGCTTGAAGTTGTTGTCATTCTTGCTTTAATTTCGGTTTTGATGCTGATGACCGTTCCGCGAATAGCGAGATCCGTCAGAAGCGCAGATGAAAACGGAAAGATTTTCCGTTCGACGATTGAAAGAACTATTTCTGATTCAATTATAAACGCGAAAAACAATTTTATAGTTTTTCACGTACAGAAGAACGGTGAACGAATCAAGGAATTCAGCGGCAGACAAAACGGAATCTCGGTTTTGAATTTTGACGGAAATATTTTTAAGGAATCCCCTGTTCCGGCTCTTTCGTATAAGCAGTTTCCCGATTCTTTCACAATAGAATCGGTCATTGCCGGAAGGGGTCAAATTCTCGATTCAGGCGACATTATCGTTTCGGTTTATCCTGACGGGAAAACCGAAACGCTTGTAATACGCGTCAGAAACAATGATAAGACAGTAAATTACCGACTTTCAAACGGAGAAATCACTCAGTCAAATGATGAAAACACTGAAAACGCATATCTTTCAAAATGAGGGCTATGCCCTGCTTGAAATTCTTATCGCGATTGCGCTGCTTTCAACAGCCGTTCTTCCCGTTTACGTTTCCGTTAGTCAGCAGTTTTCGTCCATAGCAAAAACTACCAACTCGATGAAAGCATCAATCTACTGCAGAAATATTATGAACGAGTTCCGTATTGAACCGTCAAAGGTCGATTTAAAAGATAAGGAAATTAAGGATAATCCGAAATTCAGGTATTCTATTGAAATTAAACGTTTTGAGCATGCTCTTCTCGGTCCGCTTGAAGCAAAAACAGTTAAAGTGACTGTATCATGGAACGAAAACGGTTCAGAAAAAACTAAAAGTCTTTCGTACATTTATCCGGACAAATAATATGAAAAAGTATGATGACGGTTTCTCTCTTCTCGAAATGATAATAGCTCTGGCTCTTTCTTCAATAGTTCTAATGATGATCTATGCAGCGGAAAGAACAATAATACGCGCCGTATCACAGGGTAAAAAAGAATCCGAAAGAATATACCTTCTCTCAAACAGAATCAGAACGATTCAGTCGGATTTCAGTTCAATTTTCCTCTATGAAGAACCGGCAAAATATCCCGTTTCTTCCGAAACAAAAATATCAGGTGAGGATTATCTGATATCATTTTTTTCAATTAAATCAGCTGCAGTATTTCCGGTTACGAATTACACGGAGTCGGATCACTCATGCGACATCGTTAATGTTTTATATAAGGTACGGGAAGAAAACGGAATAAAAAAGCTGTACAGAATCGAAAAGGAAATCACCGATTCGGAAAATCAGATTAAAACCGAATGTGTTCTTTTCGAAAATGTATCTGAGGCAAAAGCCGAGTTTTATGCAGGCAGATCATGGAATAAAAAATGGAACAGCGCTGACAATTTCAAATATCCTGAAGCCGTCAGGCTCATCGTTGTTTATAAAGAAAAAGGCAAGGATGAGCAAATTACAATTAATGGATTTCCGGGAATGATGGGCAAATGAAATCATTTATAAAATTGATTACAAAATCATATCTTGCAAGAAAGTATTTTCTTGCAAAAAAAAGAGAAACCTCAAGCGGATATACACTGGGAATAGTACTTATAGTAATCGCCCTGATTGCAATGCTTGCAACCGAGTTTCTTTCTAGCGCGGTAAAATCGATCCGGGTTTCGGCGAAAAACTCTGCGGCTGATCAGTCCGCTCTTTACGCGGAAAGCGGATTCCGTCTTGCCGAAATGATACTTGATGCTGATAAAAAAGGAACAACGGGTTCGCTTAATATAAAAACATCCGCTGAAACTGATTCATATGACGACTTATGGGCAAGAAATATCCCTCCTCTTGATCTGGACGGATATTCTGTCAAAATTATGATTTTTGATGAGCAGAGCAAAATCAATGTAAATAACATTTATAATGAATTTACCGACAGTTCCCAGACATTTCCGTATATAATACTGAACAATTTTTTCAAAGATATGGGATTCGATGAAAATTACACCGGATGCATTCTCGATTATATCGACAAGGATGACTCAAAGTCGCAATACGGCGCCGAAACTTATGATTATTATTCGAGATTCAGCTCACCTGGAAGCGCGAAAAACAGCTACTTGGTATCGATAAATGAACTTCTGATGATCAAGGGTTTCAGCTGGCCGCTTTTTTACGGCATCACGGGAGGAAACTCCGGCATAGAAGGAAAACTGGTTGATAAGAACTACGAACAGGAAGATTTAAGTTTTGACATGTCTCTAAGCGATGATTCAAAACAAACTTACAAGGAAACTCTCATTGCCAGGGAAAAATCCAGGAAATTATCAGATTATCTTAGAGTTAACGGAAAAAACGACGATGCGTCTGATGATCTCAATAAAATAAACATTAATACCGCCCCCTTCCGTGTTTTAATAGCAATTCCCGGAATGACAGACGGATTCGCCGAAGAAGTTATCGAAAAGAGAAAACTTAAACCATTCTCCTCAACAGAAGAACTATCTTCGGTAATAACAGATCCGATAATCCGCAAAAATCACTTGACTGTATCTTCAAATATATTTTCAATCAAGGTCATTGTGTCATCGTCTGGAGGCGATTTCGAAAGTTTCGGAATCTATAACAGAAACATAAAAAAATATTATTACATGAAAACACTATAAATGATAACAGCAGCATTTCACATAGAATCCGATTCTGTAAAACTGGTAACGGCAAAATCCAATTTTACTAATCTGGAGTTTTTATCCTCTGATTCGGAGCCGTTATCTCCCGGAAAGAAATCGGATATTTCAGGCGCAATAAAATCCTTATGCAGCAGAAATGTAATAAATCCATCAAGAATAATTGCAACGCTTCCATCAGAAAAAGTCATCATCAAAACAGTATCCCTCCCCTTCACCGATGAAAGAAAAATAGCAGAGATTATACCGATTGAAGCTGAAGAAAACATACCGATAGATATTGATAAGATTACTTTAGTGCATCAGATTCTTTCAAAATCCAAAGAAGGCTGCAACGTTATTATTGCGGCATGCCGTACAGATTATCTTGAAGAATTTAAAAATTCCTTCTTGAATGCAGGATTAAACATCAGCGCTGTTTACCTCGAATACAATGCATTATTTGCTTTATATAAGTTTTCCGACTCAAACGCACATGAAGCGTCACAAATCGATTTTGGGAAAGACCGTATAATAATCAACAAAATCAAGCATGGGAAACTATCAGAAACTAAAACTATTGCCAAGGGCTATTCGGATTTTTCAAAGATTTTCACCGATGAAAAAATTTCATCTCTTGAAACGGCAAAAATCATTTCATCTTCTGCGGATAACAAATCATCTGCTGATACAAAGAAATCAAAAAAACACAACTATGCGCCGCTTTTTGAAAAATATGAATCAGCAGCAACAAAAACCGCCAAAAACATATTAGCATTTATAAAACCCAAGGGAGAAGAAAAAATTCTTTTTTCCGGAGTTAATCTGTTTGCTCAAAATTTCGCAGGTATTCTCTTTAAAGAGCTCGAAATTCCTGTATACGATTTTTCTGCAGTCAATATTATCAAAAATTTTAAGGAGCAGAACTGCGAAATCCCGTGCGGAACACTGATATGCGATCAGAATCCTTCATCACAGGCTAACTTCTTATCTCACAAAGAAAAAAAATCTGAAATTTTCAATGATGTAAAACCTGGTCTTTTCATGCTTGCTTCAGCATTATTGATATTCGTTTTATATTTCATAATCTCATCAATAGTACTTATTTCAAAAGGAAACGGATCGGGCGAAATACTAAAACAGCAGTTTAAACAGCAGTTCCGCCAGGAAGCTAAAACCAGCGATGTGATCGCAGAAGCAAAAACCATTCTCGACAATGAAAAGAAACAGATATCAAGTTTATCTGCTGTTCTGCCGGAGAAAAAATCTGTTCTGTTAAATCTGGAAGAAGCTCTTCGTTTTTTCTCAAGTGATCCAGCTTTCTCTCTTAAGGATATCACGCTGAATCAGAATCAGATAAACATAAACGGTGAAATATCCGATCTGTCAAAAATTGATGATTTTAAGAACAAACTGAATAAAAGCGGAAAATACTCATCAGTTGACCTTAACACAAGCTATTCGGGAAAAACCGGAGTTAAATTTACACTCTCCATTAAACTCAAAGGAGCAGCGGGAAAAAAATGAGACTCACGGAAAGAGAAAGAAAGTTACTTTATGCATTAATAGCTATTCTCGTACTCGCTGTTTCGTACAAGCTGATCTATGAACCTGTTTCTTCTTTTCGGGATTCTCTGAAAAAAAGGGCATTTAATTCGCAGTCTTCCGCTGAAGAACTTTCAAGAATATCATCCGAAATCAATTCACTTAGAATAAAAAAGCAGAAATACGATCTTATTTTACGGTCAGAAAATGACAATATTCTGACCGTTATACAGCAAAAAGCTGAACAGAATAATATAAAAGACAATCTGGCTAATATCAGAAGTACACCGAGCAATTTTCAGAATAAATTTAAAAAGGTTACAACCGACTTCAAGATTGAAGGCGCCCCCATACAATCAATAATCAAATTTATTTATGACATGGAAAATTCCGGAGGCTTTATAATTTTCGAATCTGTTACTATATCGAAAGGTCTCAAAGGTACTGACCGGTATGATGCCTCATGCAAGGTTAACACTTTCATGGCTGAAAGCAAATGAATAAAATAAACGAAATCATCAGAAAAATATTTCAATCTGCAAAAAATCTTTATAATGATGCGAAATCACATCCTTTTTTTAAGCGCTACGTTATTTTTACGTGTCTGCTGACAGTTGTTTTCACGCTTGTTTTTTTCCCGGTTGATACAATAATTTTAAAATTATTAAGAGATGCTGAAGGAAAGTCTTTTCAATCAGCCGAGGTTTCAGATCTTAAGGCTTCTTTATTCGGTGATATTTCTATTGATTCAATGAAAATCAATCTCAGGTCGCGCGAAGAAATTTCAATCAGTAAATTTAACTCGACAATATCGATTTTTTCACTGATTAGAGGTAATGCCGACGGGGAAATCAACTCTGAGCAATTTTCTTTTTCATCGCCTAAATTTAAATTCACATCAAAAATTAAACTGGTTCCCGATGCGGAATACAGCACGAAAACCGGTGTTTTTACAAACGGCACTCTGTCCTTAAAATTAACTAATTCACTGCTCGAAGGATTATCAATTGCCGGATTTAATATCAAGCCCGCAAACATTGAATCTGTAAACGGGGAAATTCTTTTTCAGGATAAAAAATATATTATAAAAGTCATTAAAATTGACGGTCAGTCTCTTAGGGGTACAATTACAGGAAGTATAATTCCTAATGAAAACAACTTTTCTCTCTCCGTTCTCGATATCAGCTGCTCATTCGATCCCCAGTCCGGAATGTTCGATGATTACCGCATGCTTATCAATTATCTTATTGATAAAGACAGCGGCAAAATACTGATCAAACTGAAGGGATCAATTGCAAATACTGAAGTTATAACTCCAAAAATGAATATGCCGCAAATGGGAGTCAAAGATGACAAATGAAACGGATTTAATCATCAAAAAAGCCGGAGAACTCGGAGAAAAAATTTCTCAATCAGAAATTTTTCTTTCATACAAGAAAGCTTCCGCAGAGCTGATGGCAAATCAGGAATCTTTCGATAAAGTAAAACGTTTTACCCGCCTTTCCGCAGTAATGAGAGAAAAACAGCAATATGCCGAAGAAATTACGCAAAGCGAAATGGATGAAGTACGCAGTCTTGCCCAAAATGTATTCGATGATGAGATAGCAAACAACTATATCGAAGTACAAAACGCTTTCAGCTCGCTGATGAATGACATTTTCATGGAAATTGAGATGAAAAAAACTTTTTAATCCGTTTTTTCAAACTTCTTGACACAGAGAAGCGGAAAATGTAGAATCAAATAGAGATTATTTTGTTGATCCGGCGGCAAAAATGAACGAAAAAAGAAAGTTTAAGCGTTACGAATGCAAAATCAAAGTCCGCTTCGAACACAGCGAAGAGATGAACTCTTCTACTGAAGAGATTCCGCCTTTTAAAGGTAAAGGACACATACTCGACATAAGTCAGGGCGGAATTTTTATAGCAACGGATTCAAATGTACCGGTAAGCTGCGACATCATGGTTTCTTTCAAAACCGAATCCAGAATTTTTGAAGAAAATGGATTCATAGTCAGAACCGGAACCCTGAAGAATAATCCTGCAGAAGTTGTTAAGAAATTTGAAAATTACGATATCAAGGAAAAATCGTACATCGCAATTCAGTTTGAAAACCCTATAGACAATATCAATCAGATGGAATTTCACGGCTGACATGCAGACTCAATTTGTTTATATAGATGATATTTCCAAGATTGACTCATCCAAGGCAACCGTCTATGACCTGAACAAAAGATATATCGACTCTGAAGGCAACATGTACGGTCTAAAATACAACCGCGAATCAAAAAAAATTGAAGTCATAAGACTTCTTAGAACATCGATGCAGCATGCTCAGATGGTCGCGAAAAGAATGAAGGAGAAAATGAAATCGGATCTGCCGAAACTTTCTTCTGACGAGGAAATAATTTCCAACAGTGTCAATCACGATACAGCAGAAATATTTGAAGAAACAGAAGAAGCTTATTCAAGCGACACTAAAATAGTACCTGACATGTTTGTTGCCGACAGATTCAACGATCTCCCGATTTTCAAAGAAAGACTGAAAGGTCTGTTGAGAAATATCGCCAATTCGAACATCAATTCGCGTGAGCACCGAGAGATTTCAACCCCGCTTGACGAAGTTATAAGAAATATTGAAATTGACGGATTGGGAAAAATTGAAAAAATAACTTCCTCTTACAGGGAACTAACAGAATATCCGAGATCAATCAATTATTATATCGGACGCCTGGATAACAGAGCAAGGGAAATACTTAACAATATTCACGCTGATTCAAAGAAAATTAAATTCATACTTTGGATGGAAATGCTTCACTCACTTAAAGAATTTTATCAGTCGGTCGGAAAAATGCTGATATCGCTTGAAAGAAATCTTGAAAAAACAGCAGAAGAACGCCTGTCGAAAATAGGAGCTCTTGAACGCCAGTCATACAATGACGCACGAACTACTATATCAAATACAAAATCCGATATTGAGGAAATGTCGAGAAAACTTAACGATTTCGAACTGTTCATTTACAATTCGGACAATGTCTGTTAATTATTTTCTGAATTTCTCAGAATTTCTTCTGCAAATATTTTAAGCTTCGGATGAACCTTGGGCTGGGGCAGACTGATTTTATTTTCTTCTGTTTCAACATTTTCATCTTCGCGTATCAGTTTGGTAAACGCAAAAATCATACGGTCAAAAATTTCACTTACACGGTCTTCCCTGCCGGCCATTTTATAGTACTTATAAGCAAAAAGCGGCATTTTTTTATCAAAGTAAAAATAATCGGCAATTCTTGTTAATCCGTCTTTGTACATTGTGCTGACGAATATTTTTTCAGCCTCGGTGAGCTTCCCCTGATTAAAAAGTTCATTGCCTTTTCTTATCAATGCCGCGCGTTCGGAACTATCCATCGGTTTTCCTTCTAAGAGATATTCTCTTCAGCTCTTTATCGACAGAAATAACTTCCGTCATTAGGGTTTCACCGACTTTAACAGCCTCTGATATGTTTGAAATAAACTTATCGGAAAGATTGGAAATATGAATCAGTCCGTCCTGATGCACGCCTATATCGACAAAAGCTCCGAATGCAGTAACATTTGTTACAACTCCCGAGAGAATCATTCCTTCACTCAAATCATCCAGCGTGCGTACGGAACTGTTAAAATCAGCATATGAATACTGCTTTCTCGGATCGCGTCCAGGCTTTGAAAGCTCTTTTAATATATCATCAAGAGTATATGCACCGGCCGATGAATATTTCTTTTTATCAATACGTGAAATCAAATCGGGGCTTGCAATAAGATCATTCAAATTAACACCCGCGTCTTCAGCCATCTTCATTACAATAGAATAACTTTCCGGATGAATAGCTGATGAATCAAGCGGATTCGGCGCGTCCTTAATGCGAAGAAATGCCGCACACTGCTCGAAAGCCTTTTCTCCGAGACCGCTTACTTTTTTAATATCCATCCTGGATTTAAAACCCTTAAGCTCATTTCTTTTTTTTACAATTTTGGCGGCAAGAGAACTTCCGACACCGGACACATAAGAAAGAATTTCAACTGATGCCGTATTGACGTCCACTCCGACTTTATTAACGCATAATTCAACTGAATCTTTCAGAGCCTCTTTAAGCTCCTTCTGGTCAACATCATGCTGGTATTGACCAACACCTATAGCACAGGGATCTATTTTTACAAGCTCAGACAAAGGATCCTGAAAACGCCGCGCGATATTTACAGCGCTTCTTACTGTAAGATCAAGATCCGGAAACTCCCGGCGTGCGGTTTCGGATGCAGAATATACAGAAGCTCCCGACTCGCTCACCATGACGATAGGAATTTCTTTGGGAACAAAGTCTTTAATAAAATCCTCTGTCTCCCTTCCGGCAGTTCCGTTTCCAATCGCAATAAACTCAACTGAATATTTCTCTATTATCTTCTTTACTGCAGCTTTTGCCTCTGCTTCCTTCTTTTGAGGTTCATGAGGATAAATAACATCATACCCGAGAAATTCATTGGTTTTACTTATTACGGCAAGTTTGCATCCGCTTCTGAAACCAGGATCGATTCCAAGAATAGTTTTTCCTCCGGCATACGGCGACAAAAGAAGATTTTCCAGGTTTTCAGCAAAAATCGATATTGAAAATTTTTCGCTTTTTTCGATATAGTTCCGGAGAACTTCGTTTGAAACCGAGGGAAGAATGAGCCGCTTGAGTGAATCAAGCGCGGCTTTTTCGATTTCATCCGCAAAAATATTCTGTTTCTTAATATATTCGTTTTTTATTTTACCGAGAAAAACATCTTCATTCTCAGCATCGACACTTATCGAAAGTACACCTTCATTTTCCCCGCGCCGCAGAGCAAGAATTCTGTGCGGCGGTTCTTTAGATATCGCAGATGAAAAAGAATAATATTGCTCGTATTTCGTGCGTTTATCCTTATAGTCTTTTTTGACCTTTGCTGAAATGATTCCTTTTGAAGTTATTTCTTCACGAACGGTTTTTCTAATACCGCTGTTTTCCGATATAATTTCCGCAATGATATCAAGCGCTCCGCTTAATGCTTCATCTGCAGAATTAACCAGTTTTTCAGGATTGATAAACCTTTTCAATATTTCGGATTTATCTTCTTTTCCGGCAGAATGCAGAATGATTTCCGCTAGTTCCGCTAGTCCTTTCTCACGTGCAATCGACGCGCGTGTCTTTTTTTTGGGTTTATACGGAAGATAAATATCTTCCAGCATATCAGAGTCACTGCAGTCGATGATTGACTTTTTTAATTCATCGGTCATTTTACCCAGAGATTCTATTACTCCGATGATATAATCTTTACGTTCTTCGAGAGATTCGATTTCTTTATATCTTCTCGAAATATGAAGAACCTGCTTTTCGTCCATGTTACCGGTCATTTCTTTTCTATAACGTGAAATAAACGGTACAGTACATCCGTCCTTCAGCAGATTAACGGTATTTATAATATAAACGGATTTAACTTTAATTTCAGCCGAAATTATTTCGGCGGTTGCTTCTATTTCAATCATTACAGACATACCGGACTTATTGTATTTACATATTCTTCGGCTTTATCGATGAAAAGTTCAGAACCGGAAAACTTTTTTAAAATATAAAAATCCTTCTTTGAAGAATATCTCTCATTCCATTCTTTAATAAATTTCTTCGATAAGGGAAGATAAGACCAATGCCACTTTTCTTCCTGATAACCTCCGGTTCTGCCGGAAGTATAGGGCTGCGCGAAACCGAATCTGGCGGCATTTACAACAAGCCACGTATATAGAATCTGACCGTCACCGCTTTCGAAAAATGAATTATTCAGCGAATTAATGTCAAAGTCAGTTCCCCAGTGATGACGGCTGGTTCCCGGCATCGATGAAAAATCCAGAATGTTTATGCCGCGCTTATATAAATTTTTTTCTCTAGAATAAGCCCCGTTCCACTTGGAATTCCAGATGCGTGCCTGATCATCAAATGTTCTGGTAGAACTTATCACAGTAATTTTAATGGACACTTCCTTCTGATTATTTTTTGCACGTTCTGAATTTAATTCTTTAACATATGAATCAAAAGCTGCGGACATCTTCTCGAGAGCGTAAGCTGCTTCTTTCCGCAGATAGTGAGTTTTAGAATCAGTCCGGATAAATGTTTTTTTCAGATTAATGAAGGATGAATCCGATGATGGATTAATTCCGCCGGCAAGATCTTTCAGCTCATAAGCAAAGGCAAAAAACGGGATCAAGAGTCCAAAAACAAGTTTTTTCATATTCTCTCCATTTAATTCATTATCAGTTGATGCAAAAATCCGTCTATTATTTTCTTAAGAAAAATTACTAGTAGCCGGATGTTTAAAAATTTAAATTTTCGTAGAATTTTTTTTCAAAAGACGCGTCATCTGTAAGACTTATAAATTGAATTTTTTTTCTGAATTCTTTAAGTTCCTCAATGTATCCGGAATTTTGCAGAGAGTACTCCGCAGATTTCAATGACAGATTCCCTGCAATAGTTACTTTTATTTTTTCTGCATAAGGGAAAAAACCGAGAGAAAACACATGAGATGAATTCACCGATGAAGCAAAACTTCCTGCAAGAATTATGTTATCAGATTCATCAAAAACAAATCCTGATTTTTCCGAAAGTATTTCCGCACCGCTTCTGCATGCAGATTTCACCAGCTGAACGGCACGCACATCTTTCTGACTGAGATAAACCTCATCTTTCAGATAAATACGTTTTTCTCCGTCAGCGGCAGAATCGCCATTTATGATCTTTCCGCTTTTATCAATCTGGCCGGTCTTGATCAGAATACTGAAAATATCCGCAAGACCGCTCGCCGCAATTCCAAGAGCCCTGCCGCCGGAATAAAGCTTATATTCAATACGGGGATAAATTCCTGAAGCAGAAATAATAGCCCCATCTCCGGCAGTCATTCCGCACGAAAGATTCATTCCTTCCACTGCCGGTCCGAGAGGAACACTTGATGCATAAACTGTATTTTCCGAGATAAAAGCCATTTCAGCATTTGTTCCCATGTCGCAAATGAATGTGTTGCCGTGGAAATTCCTGAAAGCATAATAAGCGCATCCCAGAAAATCCGCGCCAAGAAACGATGTAAAACACGGCAATATTTTCACACGGCAGTTATCATTAAGTTCTCTGAATTTTTCATGATAGTTATCCAATTCTTCAATTGGAGCTTCATACGGAAAGGTTCCCATTTTCCCGGGATTAATTCCGCAAAAAAGTGCAAGCATCACGGTATTACCCGATATAGCAATGTCTGAAATGCCCCGGACTGCATCATCTGAAGGACACAGCTTTTTGATGTTTTCCGCAAGAGCCTTGCGGATATATGAGGTCATTTTATCATATTCACGTGAGGCAATACGCGATATAACATCGTGGCCGTAAATTCTCTGAGGATTTAAAAAAGAAGCAACTTCATCAAATTTTCCATCGATAAGTGCTGAAATTTTTACAACAGTTGTCCCTATATCCACTGCAAAAATCTCTGACTTCACTTTTGAGGATTTTTGAAAAACCTGCGAATCGGCGGTAAACACTGTCAAATCGGAGGAAATTACATAATTACAGGATTTCACCTGCCTTCTTCCAATAATATCTTCTATTTCAACGAGACACTTGCCGCAGATTCCCTTTCCGCCGCAGGGAGTATCAGGAAATATTGAAAAAACTGCCAATACCTCTGTAAGTAGAATTCCTTCATCAAATTCTGCATTTGAATTTCCGGGACTAATGGTGACTCTGAACTTCCGCATGCGCCGATTAGGTCAGATCGGGCCAAAAAAGCGAGAATTTTTTGCATTTCGTCATAATGCAAGTTTGATTGACAAAAAATACGCTTTTGACCGATAAATACCATAAGGAGAAAGAAGGAATGAACAGCTTAACAGTATTTATCTACCCTTCTGCAAGAGACAACTCACTTCTATCTCTAACGGATTTCCGTTCAAAATTTATGATGCCGGTAGGCGGAAAATTCCGTATTGCGGATTTTGCTCTGAGAAACGCCCTTACAGCGGATCCGTACCAAATCGTAATGTATAGTGACGTATTTGACGATCTGCATCCTTATCTTGAAACTCATCCGATAAACCAGAAAACAAAATGTAAAATCATACCCATTGTTGACGACTCTCTTAATGTAAAGGAACTTGCAAAAACCGTAAAGAAACATGAAACCAGTCATTATCTTATTTATTGCGGAGATAATCCGGCACTTATTGATTTCGGCGCAATGTACGATTACTATATCAAAAAGAAAAAAAACAAGACTGTACTATTCCAGCTGAAGAATTCCGAAAAAGCGTCGATGGCAAACACAGCCCTCATGACGACAAAGAAAAATTTTATTTCCGTTCTGACTGAAGCGATTAAGCAAAAACGGAATTCCCCTCACCTGCTTGAAATGATCAACAATATGCTCATAAATAAAGGTATTGAGAAATCAACACATCATGCAGACATCTGGCCGGTAAGAAACATACCTGACTTCTATTCTCTCAATTACAATCTCCTTTCAGGTGATTTATTTAAAACGATTTATACCGATCCGATTTTAACAGGCGGAATTAAAACCGATCAGCCGGCAAAAATAGGACCTAATGCAAATATTTCATCATCCTTTATTTCGGAAGGCTGTATAATAGACGGCAAAGTGACAGGTTCTATTATTTTCCCGGGAGTCATTATAACTGAGAAAGCAGAAGTGAAAGACTCAATAATCCTTCCTTACGTCACAATAGCAAAAAATGCCAGAATTGAAAATGCCGTAATCGATGAATTTACAGATTATGCAAACTCGCCTTTCGTTTTCAACATCGGTGAATACGCGCGCATCGGATCTGACGCTGACGGACTCAGAAACAGCGATTATCCGAAATCACTCTTCTCAAGCATAAGTTTAATCGGCAAGAACTGTCTAATTCCGACAAATTCAAACATCGGCTCAGCATGCTTTATTGCTTCTGCGACCGGTTTTTCTTTTTTCGAAAAGACGAAAACACTGGAAGACGGACTTTCAATTGTACCTTATCCCGAAATCTATTCATAGGGGCGGATAAATGAAATATCTTATAACGCTTTTTCTGTTTATCGCTTTTGCGGCCGATATGGAAGCTAAAGACCTGGCGGCAATAGAGTACAAGATAGATAATCCCGATTCATCTTTTACCAGAGAAACAGGCAGGGATTATGCAAAGCTCATCGCAATTTCAGCTAATGTAACCAAAGGCTTGAACATATACAACCCTTTTCAGCTCGAAAAGGACATATCTGGAATGGGCATATACCCGGAAAGAAATCTTACTCTCGAAAATCTTTCAGCACTATGCGCTACAAGATACATCGACTACGCTGTAAGCGGAAAGCTTTATAAAGTATCGAAAGGATTCAAATCTGAAAGTATACTCTATTCGGCAGACACCAAAAGCATAATTTCAAGATCGAGCTCAACAGCCGCAACAATCAATGAACTCGCCGGAAAAGATGCACTAAAACTTTTTTCATTCATTAAAAATAAGCCTTCGGTAAAAGAAAAACAAACAAAAACAATTGCTCTTCTTCTTGATTCTTCATACAATATGAACGAGGAATTACCGGAAATAAAAGAAGCAATAAAGGATTTCGCTCTCAGCATTTTCTCCGACTATCCCGGAAGCACAATTTTTTTGCTACCCTATAATAATAAAACTCCTCTTCGTTCAATAGAGTCTCCTGCAAGCAGTCTGATATCAATAGAAGCATTGCTTTCAAAAATTAAACTTAACGGCGGAAACGATGATGCCTCATTTACAAACGCGCTGAATTTTGCCGTTGAAAACATGAGATGGAATAAGACTTCTGATAATTCAATATTCATAATATCAAACTCATCTTTCAAGGATTCTTTGAACGCGTCGAGATATGCAAGAAGAGCGGCTAACAAAAAAATAGCAATCAACTGCATGATACTCGGAAAAACAACCGGAAATGATTCTATAAACTATTCAAGATTATCCGACATGTCACGCGGATTCTCGGCGGATGTTTCCTACAGACAGACGCTGTATGACATTAAAGGAAAAGATTTCTATCTATATTACGAACGTGCAAGATTATTCGAAGGCGCTTCAGACGAAAAATACTGGCAGAACGGTCTCTTCAAGTACCCTCAAAAAAAACGTTTCGGATATGCCAAAGGTCCGGGATTCGCCGATGAGATTTTTGTAAAAAAAGGCAGCAGCATCAATCCGTATAACATGTCGGAATATTACCGCAGAAATGGTGAACGAAGATTCATTAACGCAAAAAATGTCGAATCGAATATCCGTAAAGCTATCCTCAGTTTCAAACAAACTTCGGTGGAGACTCATACTAAAAGTAAACTAGCGCGGGTTCTCGTTTCGCAGGGCGGCATTTCTTTATGGATAGATGTTTACGACAATGATTCGCTTGATTTTTTCACAAAAAAGAGAAATCTCGGATATTCACTCCCTCTCGGTGTAATCATTCAGCAAAAAAAAGATGAACCTTACGGATTCACTTTCAATCCCTATAAATATGTAACAGTTTTCAGCGGAGAATTTATTCCGGAATCGGTTAAAATTTCACTTCCCGATATCGCTAAAAACCCAAAAAAATATATGGCTGGAAGCTTCATGAATCCTTCTCTGTGGTTTGTTGAAGTTAAAGTTGAAGAAGTCCGCATCATTGAGTCCGGCGATGATGTGCGCGGCGGGTAAAAATATCTTTACAGACAAAATGATTTCTGTTAATCTTATGGAGAAATTATGAAAAAGTTTTTTTTATGTTTATTCATCACCTTTCTTTATGCCTCTCTTTATCCGCAAACACCGGTTAAGGCAATTGTATATTCATTCCAAAATCAGACAGAACAGCAGAAATATTCATACTTTTCGGAAATACTTCCTCAGAGTGTCTCAAAAGAGCTTACACGGCTTAACTACTTAACAGAAAGAGAAAGTGCTTCAATTCATCCTGATTCCGCAACTTCTGAGGAATATGCTGAAAAATTAAAAAAAATATCAGAAGAAAAAAACGCTGATTATGTTATTACCGGTTCATTTGCAGTATCAGGAAAAAACCTTACAGCAAAATCGCATATTTATATCAGAAGAACCGGACGCATTTTTGAATTTTCATCAGAACAGGAAACCGGTCCTTATATCTCAAAAATAGTTAATGATATATCGGAAAAAACAGCATACTACATTGACAGATACATTCCGAGAATGACTGAAGAGCCTGAATTTGATCCTAAAAGCAGAAAATTTGAAAAAAAAGGTTTTGTAAAACTTACTGCAAAGAAAGAAGATTCAGTAATTTACTACACTACCGATCAATCGACACCAGACCCTGAAAAAAACAAAACTACAAAGAAATATTCCGAGCCGATTCTAATTGATAAAAAAACAACTATAAAAGCCATTGCTGTACGCGAAGGATGGTTCCCTTCTTCAGTTGCCAGCGAACAATACTCTCTAACGAATCAATATTCCAAACTGCATATAATTTTCTCGGCCGGCATTCCTGTTTTCACAGGTGACTGGGCAAAGGAATTGAGCCGAAATGATAACCGGACTTTTTCAGTTAAATTTGATTTAGGTCTCACAGATAATACCTTTTTTCGTCTAGCTTTTAATTCAATCGCTGCAAAACCAGACGACAGCTCGCTTGGAATAAAATACAATCTTTACGGCGGGTCAATCGGACTCGCATATCAGTTTAAATTCGGAGAATATGTCAGACTTAAACCTCATGCTGGTGCAGGATGGTTTTACGGATACATGTCTCCGGATGACGGTTTTACAAAATCGCTTTTTGTAAAACCAAAAGACGCAGGCGACAGCACCGACGGCTTCTACGGAGAGCTTTCACTTTCTGCCGGAATAGCGGTAGGACACGTTGAATTCGGAGTAATAGCGGCTTATTCTTATTATCAGCTTGAACATGATGATGACATGAATATTCACAGTTATTCTTTTTACACAGCACTTAGATTCTGACAAAGCAATTGACGTTTTTCAAAACAGTCTGTATAATTATATAAAAAGCTCTCCTCTCGGGGAGCTTTTTATAAAGGGGATGCCTCATGAGAATGGATAAACTTACGATTAAAGCTCAGGAAATAATTGCAGATGCACAGGAAACTGCTACAAAAAACAATAACCACGAAATACAGCCGATTCACCTTCTATCTGCGGCAGTGAACCAGAAAGGCGGTATCTTTCAGTCATTATCTCAAATTATTGGAGCTTCAACTCAGTTAATATCTGAAGAAGTTGATAAATACATTTCAAAATTACCGAAACAAATCGGAGCCGGTCCCGGCGGCGGACAGATGTCGCAGAAGATGAATGAAGTTCTAAGCAGCGCATGGGATGAAGCGCAGAAACTGAAAGACGAATATCTGAGCAGTGAACACATCATTATCGGTCTTTCCGCAATTAAAGATACACCCGCGCATTCAATACTTTCATCGCATGGATTCACGAAAGATAATATTCTGCGCGCGCTTTCGGAAATCAGAGGTTCAAAACGCGTAACCGACGAGAATGCCGAAGACCGCTACAAGTCACTTGAAAAATATGCAAAGGATTTAACTAAGCTTGTTCAAACCGGCAAACTTGATCCGGTAATTGGCCGCGATGAAGAGATCAGACGCGTAATGCAGGTTTTAACACGACGGACAAAGAACAATCCCGTACTCATCGGCGAGCCCGGGGTCGGTAAAACCGCCATCGTTGAAGGTCTTGCTCAAAGAATCGTTGCGGGAGATGTACCTGAAAATCTCAAGGGCAAACGCCTAATGTCCCTTGACATGGGGGCACTGATAGCAGGCGCTAAATTCCGCGGTGAATTTGAAGAAAGACTTAAAGCTGTTATTGATGAGGTTGAAGAGAGTGAAAATACAGTAATTCTTTTTATAGATGAAATGCATACGCTTATTGGAGCCGGTGCCGCAGAAGGTTCAGTTGACGCTTCGAATATGCTGAAGCCTGCTCTCGCAAGAGGCGAGCTCCGCTGTATCGGCGCGACAACATTAAACGAATATCAGAAGTATATTGAAAAAGATAAAGCTCTTGAGCGGCGCTTTCAACCCGTATACGCTTCCGAACCGTCAGTTGATGACACCATCGCAATTCTCAGAGGTTTAAAGGAAAAATATGAAGTTCATCACGGAGTTAGAATCGCGGATTCGGCAGTAGTTGCCGCCGCAATTTTATCAGACAGATATATTACAAACAGATTCCTTCCCGACAAGGCGGTTGACCTGATTGATGAAGCGGCATCATTAATAAAGATGGAAATTGATTCCATGCCTCTAGAAATTGATGAAATAGAACGCAAAATCCGTCAGCTTACAATTGAAAAGGAAGCTGTAAAAAAAGAAACCGACAAGGCAAGTAAAACTCATCTCGATAAAATCAATGAAGAACTTGCAAATCTTAATGAGAAAAAAAACATCCTAGCATCTCATTGGCGCAAAGAAAAGGAAATCATTTCTTCAATCAGAAGAGCAAAAAGCGATATCGAGTCATTGAGACTCGAAGAACAGAAGCTTGAACGCGAAGGCAATCTTAATAAAGTAGCCGAAATACGTTACGGTAAAATCGTTGAACTCGAAAAGTTTCTCACCCTTCAGCAGTACGCACTCGCCGATGTTCAAAAAGAACAAAAACTACTGAAAGAAGAAGTAACGGAAGAAGAAATTGCATCCATTGTTTCACGATGGACAGGCATTCCGGTAAATAAAATGCTTGAGGGTGAAAAAGAGAAACTTATCAGGATGGAAAAAATACTCGAGCATCGTGTTGTAGGCCAGCATGCGGCTATCAGCGCACTCTCCGATGCAGTTAGAAGATCCCGTTCGGGTCTTCAGGATCCGAGCAAACCGATTGGTTCGTTCATATTCCTTGGTCCTACAGGCGTTGGTAAGACTGAAACTGCGAAGGCAATCGCGGAATTTCTATTTAATGACGAGAAGGCAGTTGTCAGAATAGACATGAGCGAATACATGGAAAAGCATGCAGTCGCAAGACTCATCGGTGCTCCTCCGGGATATGTCGGTTACGATGAAGGCGGACAGCTTACTGAGGCAATCAGAAGAAGGCCTTACGCGGTTGTGCTTTTTGATGAAATCGAGAAAGCTCATTCTGATATTTTCAACATATTCCTTCAGCTTCTTGATGAAGGTCATCTTACTGATTCAAAGGGAAGAAATGTTGATTTCAAAAACACATTGATCATCATGACTTCCAACATCGGAACGTCGTATATTTCCGACACTTCTATAAAAGAAGAAGAACGCTATGCCGGAGTCGAACAGGAACTCAAGATGAAATTCAAACCAGAGTTTCTGAACAGGGTGGATGAAACTATTATTTTTAATCCTCTGTCTAAAGACAATATCGGAGATATAGTCAAGCTTCAGCTTTCCGAATTCGCTTCCAGGATCAAGAAGAGCCATGGAATAGAAATGGAAATAACATCCAAGGCTCTCAAATATCTGTCTGAAAACGGGTATGATCCGAATTTCGGAGCGAGACCTCTCAAGCGTCTTATTCAGAAAGAAGTATTAAACAAACTTTCTGTAAAAATACTTTCGGGCGAAATACTGCCTGAACATAAAATTAAAATTGACTTCGCCGACGAAATTACTATAAAGAGCCAATGAAGTCATGTAAACAATTATGCTCTGCGGGATTATTTCTGTTTTTTCTTCTGTCATTTTCAGGATGCTCCGAAGAAAAATTTGCTCCCGCAGAGTTCGATCCCATAATTAAACTTAATGCTCCGGTTAATCAAAACCAAAGCTCATTTGTTTTTGATAACAAAGCATCCTTCAACATACCTTCAGGAATGGAACCTGTAACAGGCAAACTTCTCATTGAAGCGAAAAATGCTGTCAAAAAAAACGAAACAGATAAATTCCAATCTGAGATCAGAAACGTATGGATTGATAAAAAAGAAAATATCCTGATGGTCTTATCCGTCCCTTCATATTTTTCTGATAAAGATGATTTTACTCTTTCAAATGATATAATACAAAATTACAAAGATAATATTGCAGGATCAAAAGTGCACAGGGATTTCACCTCTTCGGGTGATTTCAACATTCTTCAGGTAGCTGTCGAAATCCGGAGCATAATTTTGTATAAATTCATAATATACTCGCCGGAATTCAAAATGGAACTTTCATTTATAATACAGAAAGAAAATTTTTTCAAAAACAGATCTCAAATCAGCAACATAATAGAATCCGTTCAGCTTCAAAGATAACCCTCTTCTTTCATGCTTAAGAATGAATCTTCACAGACAATGAGATGGTCGAGAAGAGGTATTCCGACAATTTCTCCGGCATTCATAAGACGCTTTGTCGCCCGGAGATCCTCTTCGGACGGCTTCAAAGAACCTGACGGATGGTTGTGAGCGACGATAATCGAACTCGCCGATTCTTTAATCGCCTCTCTAAATATTTCTCTTGGATGAATTATCGTCTGTGTAACTGTCCCACGCGAGATGGAAGAAAATTTTAAGACCTGATTTCTGTTATTTAGATTTATTACCATAAATTCTTCCTGAGGGAGACAAGATGAATGCGGCAGCAGATATTTCCAAACCTTGTACGGAGTATCTATTATTTCGCCGATATTTTTTCCGTTTGTTATGCGCCTGCCCATTTCAAGAGCGCATTGAATTCTTACGGCTTTTGCAAAACCGACACCTTTCAGCATTGCGAGCTCACGAAGACCGGATTTCCGGATTCCATGAAGCCCCCTGCACTTGTTGTAAACATCAGCCGCAAGGTTTATCACATTTTTTCCGCTTGTACCTGTATTTAAAATTACCGCAATCAGTTCAATATCAGACAGGGTTTTTACTTCACATCCGTTAAAACATTTCTGCATCGGCAAATGAACATTTGATTGATCCATACCAACTCCTTTTTATTTTGACAAATCTACTACCTTATACGAAAATAATTGCAATTATGGACAAAAAAAATGAAATAATTTGCCTTGATATTGGAAATACCAACACTAAATGTGCTGTTTTTACAGAATACGGTGAAGAAAGTCTTTTTCTGTCATCGGAAAACAGCGATTTATCACAGCTGCTTGAAAATCTGCCTAAAATTAAATATCTGGCTTATTCCTGCGTTAATCCTTTATTTGAAGAAAGTGTAATTTCATTCTGTGAGAATAATAAGATTACAATGCTGAAAATAAGCGACATGCTTCATCTTGGATTTACAAACATGTATAATTCGACAGCCGGTGCAGACAGACTTGCAAACGCGGCGGCAGCTTCAGAATTTTTTCCGGATGATAATGTCATAGTGGTAGATGCAGGCAGTGCAATAAACATTGAAGTTATAGAATCATCTATCTTCAAAGGCGGAGTTATTCTCCCCGGAATATGCACGGCATTTGCAGCTCTTACTGAAAAAACGGCAATGCTGAAAAAACTTAAATATTCAAAACCTTCATCTATAATCGGACAAAACAGCTCGGAAAACATATCATCCGGAATATTCTACGGTACAATCGGTGCTTTAAAATACATTCTTGACGAAATAAGCCGTGAAAGCGGAAAAACATACAAGATCGTTTTAACGGGCGGAGACGCTGAACTTATAAGCGGATCAATCGATTCGGATCTGACAGATAGATTGTTCACACTCAGGGGTATTAAATTCCTTGCTGACAAAAATCTAATTAGTATTTAAAGAGGTCAATATGTTTTGCAGAGAATGCGGAAAACAAATTTCAAATAATGCTTCGATTTGTCCCGGATGCGGAGTAAGTGCCGGCAACGGATCAAATTTCTGTCCGGGATGCGCTTCAGAACTGGAAGCTGGATCGGAATTCTGTCGCAAATGCGGAACAAAACTTCTTAAAGCAACAAGATCAAAACTTCCAGCCGGTCTTTTGGGCATCTTTTTAGGAAGCTGGGGAATTCACAGATTCTATCTCGGTTACATAAACATCGGCGTAATACAAATTGTCGTAACGTTTATCACTTGCGGAGTCGGCGGGTTATGGGGCTTCATCGAAGGAATACTTATACTTTGCGGAAACACTATTACAACTGATTCTGAAGGCAATCCGCTTAGTGAATGACAGACTGCAAAAGCAGTCTTCATTCACTAAACAAACTTACCTATTTAATCAGGCCTTTCACTTTGCTGCCTGCTTTACTTTTTGCCTTGTCAGTCTGTTTCGCAGCTTCCTTTTTTGCCTTGTCCTTAGCCTTATCTTTGGCGGCATCGATTACTTCTCCGCCCGCTTCTTTTACAGCTTCTTTAACAACATCGTCAATTGAAGAAAGCTTCGGAGTAACAAGATCGGCGTTAGGTTTGGAAATATTTCCTTTGATTTTTTCCTTCAAAAATATTTCACCCTTATCGTTCAAAAGAGGTTTCAAAGCAATATCTGCAATCTTAACAGGTGTGACGAATTTAGCAGCTTTGCCCTTGACTGCTTTTGAAGCAAGAGTTACTATGCGTTTCTTAACGGTTTCGGAATGCTTCTTTGCTATAGAAAGATCGGCGTCAATGTCGACAACCGAAGTTGCAATATTCATGTTTCCATTAAACAAGAGAGTATAATCATCATTTGCAATCTTACCGTCTCTGAAAGAAACGACATTGTTCTTATAATGAGCTGATACAAATCCGTTTTTCCAATTGATTTCTTTTTTGAGAAAATCAAATTTTCCTGAATATTTCGAAAGTTGTTCGACATTAATCATTTCATTAAAAATCTGAAGGCCTGTAATTGTTCCGTAAGGCGATCCGGCACGAAGATTGATTTCAGGATTCAAAATACGAGTCGACTTATCAAAAGGAACTGCATTGCCGGTAACTTCAAAACCTATGTCAAATGACTGAACACTTCCGGATTTAGGTCTGCTCACAGTTTTTATTCCGCCCGAAATAACAAACATGGCATTGTCTTTATTAGAAAGGTCATTCGGATCAACAACTATATCGTGAACTTTTGCTGTAACTTTATAAAGCATAAGACTCTGACCGGTTGTCTGATCGTATATGTTTATCTGCGCATCCTGAAGTCCGACTGAACCGATATTTACTGCAACCGGAAGATCCTCCGCTTTCACCGGAGCACTGTCCTTAGGTTTTTCTGCAGGAGAAATTTCTTTTTCCGATTTATCTTTTTTTTCCGGAACAAGAAGATCAGAAAAATTAAACATTCCGTTTTTATATCTTATTATGTTTATTTTTGCAGAATAAAGCATTACTTCATTTAATACAAACTGCTTTTTAAGAAGCGGCGGAATAGAAAGCTTGAACTTGAATGAACCAAGCGCCGCGAAAACATCATTTTCAGCAACAGGTTTCCCTTTTAATGATTTCAACTGCTCTTCTGTTTTAAAGTTTGAAACCTTGACATCTTTGACTTCAATTCCGCTTACCGCAGAGAAAACACTGCTGTCAAACGAAGCAACACGAACCTGACGGTGAAGAACATTTTCAAGCTGCGATTCGACAAAATCTTTATCAACGATAATATAAACCGCGATCAGGATCCCGGCAAACAATAGAACAAAAAAACCGAACACTACCGCTAAAATTTTTAAAAGTTTAGAAGAACTTTTTGATTTTTTAGCCGGAATAACTTTTTTTTTGGAACTTTTTTTAACTGGCTTAACTGGCTTTTTCATAACACCCCTTTTTGCGTATTTAATTAAATTAATGCAATAAGGTCAAGCTAATTATAGAGAAGGGTCTTCCGGCCATTTATGTTTCGGATAACGGCCTTTCATTTCTTTACGGACTTCTATATAGCTGTTTTTCCAGAAATTCTTGATATCACTTGTAACCTGAACAGGTCTTCCTGCAGGACTTAAAAGATTCATCACAAGCGGCTCGCCGCAGACAATCGGATTTTCATTCACACCGAAAAGTTCCTGGATTCTCAATGAAACCGAAGCCTTTGCGGATGAATAATCTATTCTCTTGCGTTTACCTTCTTTGAGCGATATAAACTCGGGAGCATATTTATCGAGATGTTTCATAAGTTCATAACCGACATGAGCTGACAGAGCGGAATAAATATTCTCCTGCGGAAAAACTGAATTTGATTTAAAATCAGCATAATCAGTAAGCCAGTCACATACAGTAGTTTTAATTTTTTCCGAACTGAAATCAGAAAATTTTTCCACTCTGCCTGATACATAATCAAGTCTTTCAATAAGCTGTCTGCTGTCATCCCCCAAAGGTAATGAATTCAATCCCTCTTTTTTGAGTTTCCTGTTTGCCTCTTTCTTCAGAGTTAAATAGTCAACATCGCTTAATGCACAAGGGTATTCCTCAATAGGCATCATGCCGATCATCTTTTTACGAAATGCCGAACACTGCCATCCGTTCCATCTGATTTCATATATCAAAGGAGCGCCGCGCAGACAACCGACAATAAGCTCTTTTTTAATTTCAGAATAAAGTAAAATGCGGTTTCCGCCGGAAGTTTCAGTAAGCGGTGCAACGATATACTGCGGTCCGGGAGAATATAAAACTGCCTGCTTACCGAGTGAAAGCATGTAATGAGTATTTTTATCGGATCTGATTTTTTTACCGATTCTGTCCGGATATGCAGAAATCAATAGTTTTGAAACAAAAGAAATATCGACTTTTGACAATTCTCCTTTGATCCCGATTCTTTCACATAGCTTTTCAAATTCAGAAACTAGTCTTGAGTATTTATTCTTATTTCTGATTACATCTTCAATTATAATCTCAATATCAGATGAAAGATTTCCGAAAGAACGCAGATCATCGTTCAATAATACCGCAAGGAGTACTGCAGTCTGATTCTCACGTTCTTCAGATTTTTCAATCATAGAAGCCAGGCGGGGATGAACGGATAATGATACAGCGAATTTCCCGCTTTCTGTAATTGTATCATCATCGGTGATAAATCCAAGTCCCCGAAGAAGAGTTACAGCCTCGGAAAGAGCTGAGACCGGCGGATTTTCCGGAAAATTTAAACTCATATCAGAAAGAGAACCCCATAACGCATTTTCAAGAGCAAAACCTGAGAGATCAGAACATAATATCTCTGAAACATCCTGAGGCATCCTGTAATCTTTTTCATCCCAGTATCTGTAGGCAACACCCGGGGCAACACGACCGGCTCTTCCTGATCTCTGCGTCGAAGATGATGCTGAACTTTCAATAGTAATCCGGTGATTCATCCCGCTTTGAGGATCATATCTAAGCTTGCGTACCAACCCGGAATCAACAACAGCTCTCACTGAATTTATTGTTATGCTCGTTTCAGCAACATTTGTCGAAAGAATAACAGCCTGCTTATCATTCATTGTACGTTTCACAACCGCTGACTGCTCCGAAGGAGACATGCTTCCATGAAGGAGAAATATTTCTCCTTTAAAATTTCCGCTTCTGAGCTTCTCTTCTGTGCGTTTCATTTCTTTCAATCCCGGAAGGAAGACAAGCACATCACCTTCGCCGTCAAGATCACGAAGAGCAAGGGAAATCAGCCTGCATATTCCATCTTCAAGATATTCATTCTTTTGAGGAGGCATATATTTTAATGAAACCGGAAAACTTCTTCCTTCAACATTTAAAGAAGACCAGTCAGAAAAATATCCTTTAAATGAATCTGCAGAAAGAGATGCTGACATAAGAAGAATTTTAAGATCATTCCTTATCAGAGATTTAGCATCTATAAGAAATGCAAGCGACAAGTCAGAACTTATACTCCGCTCATGAAATTCATCAAGAATCACAGCATCAATTCCGCTAAGAGAAGGATCAGACTGAATCATACGGAGAAAAACCCCGTCTGTCACAACTTCTATTTTTTCTCCGCGAATTTTATCGTAACGTGTAATAAGCCCGACTCTTCCGCCGGGTTTCTCGCCGATCAATGAAGCTATTCTCTCGGCACAGCTCCTCGCCGCAAGCCGTCTTGGCTGGGTTACAATAATTTTACCTGATATTTTTTCAGAAACGGCAAGCGGAACGAGACTCGTTTTTCCCGCTCCGGCAGAAGCCTGAAGAATAAGATTTGAATCTTCAAACAGACGCGAGCATATCTCATCCAGACGCGGATAAACGGGAAGATTTCTGACTTCATCATTCATTTCTGAATCAATTCTGCCTTAGTGATATTTTCCTGTCATGAATGATAATTCTGTCTTCGCAGAAATATTTTACGGCAAGCGGATATACTTTATGTTCTTCTTTTAAAATCTTTGCGCTCAGTGATTCTTCTGAATCATCATCACTAACATTAACCGCGCTTTGCAGAATTACCGGTCCGGTATCGGTTCCTTCATCAACAAAATGTACGGTGCATCCGGCTATTTTAACTCCGTAATCAATTGCCTGCTTCTGAGCGTGAAGACCCGGAAAAGACGGCAATAGCGCGGGATGTATGTTCATGATCTTGTTTCTGAATTCATTTATCAGATAAGGAGAAATGATTCTCATATAGCCCGCAGCGCAAATGAGGTCAGTGGAATGCGAACGTAATATCGAACAAATCTCAGCTTCATATTCTTCTTTTGAAGAATAGCTTTTCGGATTTACAAAAAAATACGGAATACAGAGAGAACGCGCTGTATCAAAAGCCTTTACTCCGTCAACATTGGAAATAACAACACCGTTCTCAGCAGATATAAAACCCGATTTGATACTCTCGGCAATCGCCTTAAAGTTTGATCCGCGGCCTGATACGAGATAGGAAATTTTCTTCATGCGATCCTCACTGAATCAAGAAAGATATCGTCAGCGGCAGTATTAACCGAAACTGTAAATTCGGAATTATTTCCGCGTACGGTAATGGTATTTGTTTTATCCGCATCAGGTTTTCCGTGACGATAAAGAATAGTATAAGCTGTTTCAAGATCTTTTTCAGAGGCTTTGCCGCGGATAAAACCAACAGGGCCCTTAAAATTAGAAATCAGATACATGTCTGATTCATTCGAATATTTATCAAGAATTTCCGTCTCTTCCGCATTGCGTGATACGATAAGCTTGCAGGAAGATGAGAGCCTGTAATGACGGCCCACACTCAATAAATAAATATCTATATCATGGTTATCAGGATGCACAGAAAGAAGATCCTTCAGTCTTGCAGAATACGTTACATCGGTAAACAGACATCCGCCGGCAGGTGAAGCATACTCTTCAATGCCGTACTCACGCGCCAAGGCAAACTGCCTGTCTCTTCCGCGTCCGTTGAAATCAAGAAGCCTTTCCCTGTCGATGAGTCCTTCTCTTTCGGCTTTTATCGGATTCAATAGCTTAGCCGAAAGAGGACGGAGAAGAAAATCTTTTAATGACGATTCTTTTTCTATAAGATTCATTTTATTGCGCTGCTGCGACATCGGTCTCTGACCGACAACTTCACCGGTAGCGACAAAATCATAACCGTGCTTTATCATATATTCCGCAGCATAACGGAGAAAAAATATTTTACAGTCAACGCACGGATTCATGTTCTTTCCGTAACCGTATGAAGGATTTTTCAGCATTTCCATATATTCAGATCCGGTGCGGATATGCTCAACCTTTAAACCGATTCTTTCGGCATAAAGAGCAGCTTTAGTTTGATCCGGGTCGGCATGCGGCGGAAAAAAAGGAAGAAGGAAATGAAGACCGATTAACTCAATGTTTTGTTCAAGAAGAACCTTGGCGGCAAGAAGCGAATCGAGCCCGCCCGAATATAATAAAATGCCCTTTGCTTTTTTCATTGCTCAAAGCTAAAAAATATGCCGAGAACGTCAATATTAATCCTTTTGCAGACTACTGATTATCAACACGGAAATAGATACGCTTCCACTTGTATGAGCCTTCCTTGTAGAACGATGTAACGTAAAAATCCTGTTCTGTTGCTTTTTCGATTACATCTAAGGCTATCTTGTTTGAATTATCAGCAATTTCAATGTCGTTATCGGCAGTGAGAATGAGCTTCACTTTTTCATCTGTTACCGAAGAAATATTTTCATAAACCTTTTCATCGGTAGAATCGTATTTCTGCGAATCCATATATTCGAGGTATCCGTAATAATCAAAATAATCACCGAATTCCTGAATCGATGCCGAGAAAAAATCCGCACAAGGATAAACAATCACGTGGAAAAAACCGGCAGCCTTCTCTCCCTGACCGACTCTTTTAACGAGCTGACGAAGCATGGAAAACTGGGTATTTATTATTAATTCATTCATTATGAATTTTATATGACGTTTTTTCATCCATTCGAAAGAATGAATCATCTTTTCGATTCGCGCTTTAAAATCTTTATAATGAATTTCGCCGAGCCCCACCACGAAAATATACGGG
>Ga0255345_1001499_pt1 | contig 33519 bp, 26 predicted proteins | sample wastewater_treat_6_FD_192415 | JGI IMG/M metagenome (GOLD analysis project Ga0255345, IMG submission 192415) | Wastewater microbial communities from Lulu Island WWTP, Vancouver, Canada - plant20 | ecosystem: Engineered > WWTP > Wastewater > Unclassified | place: Canada: Vancouver, British...
GTGGGCGATGAGCAAGACAAAGCCCGGGCGCCTGCTTTCGGGGGGCGTGCTCGACGTGTTCTTCGACGACACGGAAATCGAAGTCCACGGGTGCAAGATCGAAGGGGCGCGCTGGAACTACGACAACCGCCTGGCGCTGAGCTTTCAGACGCTCTGGACGGGGCCGTTCGTGCTGGATTCCCAGTTGGGATCGCCGGGCGACGTCAGCGACATGCTGGTGGAAATGATTCAGGAAAACTGCGAGGCATGGGCAGCGCACAAGAGCCATTTCTATGCCGACAGCGCGTCGAGCGCGGCGGAGTACCTCAAATCCATCGAGGACGACGGACAGTTCACGACATGGTCGGTCAGCTACAACAAATGGACGAGCAAGCTGGACCGCATGGCCTCGGAGTTGCCTGCCACGGCGTGGACCGACGCCCAGGTGCCCGCGGAATATCCGACCCAGTTCGCCTACTTGAAGCATCGCCCCGGCGAGGCGGACCGCGACTACGTCTTTGCTGTGCGCAAGCAGCAAAGGCCGGACGAGCTGCTGCCGCGCTTCGGCTACGTCGTGGGCCGTTCGGGAGGGACCGATCCGGAGCTGTTCATGCAAAAGCACCAGCTCAAGGGAGCCTGCGAACTAGGCTTCAAGGGCTTGCTGAGCACGCTGGACTTGCACCATCCGCCCTGCCTGAAGCTGGAGGCCAACCAAGCCTTCTACGCCTTGGCGGTTTTGGCCCACAATCTCCTGCAAGCCCTCAAGCTCATCGAACTCGACGATTCGCAACAGGCGATGAGCCTCCATTCGATCGTCTACAATCTCATCTGCGTTCCAGCGGCGTTGAGCACGCACGCCAACTATCGCACAGCGACCTTCTGCTTGGCCGGCGACCTGCTCGCATGGTTTCGCAAGCACGTCATGGCCCGCTTCCCCCGACGCCGGCCCGGCCGACCGCGCGACGGCACGTAGCCGATATCCGAAAACGGCGCCATTCCTCTTGCGATTGACCCGCCCCATTGGCGGTGGCGCAGCGGTCTGTCTGGATTCGGCGCCTTCGGCCTCCTTCGGAGAGCCATTTGCGCTATGGGAGTCTCTACGTCCCAAAAGAGTGCCGAAACCGCCGGCGCCAGGCCTTGCTCAACGCGAAATCCGCCCTGTCAAACAGGCTCCCTGCCCAAATCGAAGGCCCGAAGCCGTCAGGTCCGGCCTTCGCTAAACTTTCAGGGCGAATAAATAATCTTATAAATCGCTTGACCCGGGCGGCACGTTATGTTTCAATTAAGCGAGAAAATTAATTCCGACAAGGCTTTATCCGTCTTGTCGAAAAGTAAAGAGGAGTATGAGATGCGTAAAGTGATGGGTTTGATGGCTGTGTTGGCGTTGGTGGCTTCCGTCTCTGTTCAGGCGGCGGATGGCGACAGCCAGTTGATTCAGTTCAAGACGGGTGAAGTTTCCTTTACCCTGCTGCAGAGCGATGGCGTGACGCCCCTGGCGGCGGCCGAGCTCAAGATGCTTTCACCCGAAAACGGCGGCGTGCTGGCCGAAGCGGTTTCGGATCGATTGGGCCGTGCGGCCGTTGCGCTGAGCGAAGGCCGCTACCTGCTGAACGTGTCCGGGCAGAATCTTTCCGTCCTGGACGTTGCCAGCGATGCAACATTGACCTCTTGCCGCGTCGTGATTCCGGATGCCGGCATGCTGGTGGCCGGACAGGAAGAGGAAGTTGTTGAGGGCGGCGCCCCCGTTTGGCTTAAGCCCGTGGTGATCGGCGGCGTGGTCGTGCTGGTAGCCGGCGGCGTCGGCTATGCCATCTACGACAACAATAACGACGACGATGACGACGGCGACGGTTCCGGCGATCAGCAGGGCGATGGCGGCCTGCCTCCGCCTCCCGGCGGCGGCGGCAACGATGGCGATGACGACGGGCCCAGCGCGCTCTAATCGCAGTCGATGAAACTTTGGCGCTTGGCGGAGTTCCTTCCACCAAGCGCCTGTTTTTCGGGGGATACGGGGGCGTTTATTTTGAAGGTGGGTGGTTAGTCATGAACAAGAAGACCAGTGGTTTGGGCCGGGCGTGTGCGCTGGCCTTGGCGAGCATGGCGTGGCTGCAGGGCTGCGCAAGTTCATCGTCCCAATATCCCGCCGCAAACCTGCTGGGGCTGGGCAGCGGCGAGCCTGCGTTTTTCAGCGACGAATCCAGCCTGCAGCAGGTCATGGCCACCCAGGAGTTGCTGGCATTGCAGAAAAACGAATACCAGGTCGGGCCCGACGACGTGGTGGAAGTCAGCATTTTCGAATGGGAAGCCAACGACCAGACCAAAACGCTGCAGCTGCGCGTTTCGGAAACGGGCGTCATCTCGCTGCCGGCCGTTGGCGCCCTGAACGTGGACGGCAAATCGGTCCAGGAAATCCAGCGTTTGATCGAACAGGAATTGATCGCTCAAAACGTGCTGCAGGCGCCGCGGGTCGGCGTCTGGGTCAGCGAATTCCGGAGCCGCCAGATTTCGGTCATCGGTTCGGTGAACCAACCGGGCACCTATGCCATCCACCAGAACGTGTCCACCCTGCTGGACATGCTGACGCTGGCGGGCGGCCCCCAGGATTCCGCCGGCGGCCTGGCCTACGTGATTCGGCGGGGAAAAGGCCGGTCCGAATCGCGCATCCTGATCGATTTGGATGAGCTGCTCGAAAAGGGCGCAGCGAACCTGAATCCGGTATTGAGCGCGGGTGACGTTGTCTACGTGCCCAAGGCGCCGCTGATCTACGTCTACGGCGAAGTGAAGCAGGCCGGCGCCTTCACGTTCCGCAAGCAGTTGCGGGCGCTGGAATCCATGGCCCTGGCCGGGGGCTTCACGGACTTGGCGGATCGCCGGGCCGTTTCGCTGATTCGACGGGCGGAAACGGGCCAGGAAAGCGTGTACCAGCTGGACATGGGCCGCATCGAACGGGGCGAAATGCCCAACATCTACTTGCGCGACGGCGATGTGCTGCACGTCCGGGCGTCGGGATCCAAGATGGTTTGGACCGAATTCATGAATTTCATCCGCGGCATCTTTACTTTCTCCTATTCGCTGAATCGCTAGTCGGCGAAGGGGCGGGTTCTGGCCACTTGCCGGAAGAACAGGATCACCATGACCGAATGGAACAACGAAGAAGGAACGGGCTTGCACCTGTGGGATTACGTGGCGGTCGTCCGGCAGCGCTTGCCGGTGGCCGCCGGGGTTTTTCTGCTGGTGGTGGCGGCGACCGTTTTGTACGCCTGGACAAGGACCCCGCGCTATACCGCGACGTCGCGCCTGCTGATCGAAAACAAAGGCGTCAACCTGACGTCCATGCAGGATGCCTTCGATCCCGGCCGCAGCGCCCTGACCCAGCGCGATCTGATCCAGACCCAGGTCCAGCTCATCAAGTCCACCCCGGTCATGGAAGCCGTCTTGCAGCAGGGCTTTTTGGCGCAAAGCAAGGATTTCCGGGAAAGCAAGGATCCCGTCCGGCAGTTGGCGGAACTGATCCAGGTGACGCCCGCGCGCAGCGGCTTCGTGCTCGACGTCAGCGTGGAACGGGAATCACCGACGGAAGCCGCGCGAATCGTCAACGCCGTTGTTTCTTCCTATTTGGCTGAAAACCGCCGCCGGCGCATGGGCGTGTCCGACGAAGGCATCGCCGAACTCAAGAAAAAGGCCGAAGAGTTGCGTGTACGACTCAACGAATCGACGACGGCGCTTCACGCCTTCATGGCGACAAACCGGATGGTCTCCTTCGAGGACGCGCAGAACATCGTGGTCGATCGCCTCAAAGGCCTGAACCAGAATCTGATGAAGGCGGAGCCGCTCCGGATGCAGGCCGAGGCCCACTACCGCACGGCGGAAGCAGCCATGAAAGCCGGCCAGACCGAAAGCATCCCGGGCGTCCAGGCCTCAACGTTGATCAACAGCCTCAAGACCGATTTGGCTCGGCTCGAACAGCAGTATTCGGAAATGCGCGCACGTTTGGGGGACATGCATCCGCAACTGCAGAGCACCATCGCCCAGATGGATGCCATCCGCACGAAACTGGCGATGGAGTCGACCTATGTCGTGGACGCGCTGCGCGGGCGCTACGAGCAGGCGCTCAATGAAGAAAAGATGCTGCGGGAAGAATTGCGGAAGCAAGAAGAAGCCGTTCTCCAGTTCAATGAATTGGCGGCCAAGTACAATTTGTTCCGCCAGAGCCGGGATTCCATCCAGGAGGCCTATTCCACCATTATCCGCCGCATCGACGAATTAAACGTGAGCCAGCTGAGCGGGCAGGGCGACAGCGTGTTCGTGGTGTCGCGTGCAGAAGTGCCCCAGGAAAAATCCTGGCCCTCGCGTTCGCGGATGCTGTTGCTGGGAATCTTTTTCGGCGGCCTGCTCGCGGTGGGCTTTTGTTTCTTCCTCGACTACATGGACACGACCGTCAAGGGCGAAGCCGACGTGCGTTCGCTGCTCAACGGTTTCGTCATTGGCGGAGTGCCATCGGCCGAAGCCGAAGCCGGCGAAGTGGCCTTCGACGATCTTTTTGCCGTCAACAAGCCGCGCAGCCATTTCGCCGAAGCCTTCCGTTCGGCCCGGACGGCGCTGGCTTTCAGCATGGTGGACAAACCCCTCCGTTCCGTGGTGGTCACCAGCGCGATGCCGGCCGAAGGCAAGACGCTGACGGCCGTCAACTTGGCCGTCGCCCACGCCCAGGCCGGCAAGCGCACCTTGCTGATCGATGCCGACCTGCGCAAGCCCCGCGTCCACGCGGTGTTCAACGGTCGCAGTGACGTCGGATTGTCCAACTTGCTGGCTTCGGGAAAGCTGGAATCGGAGACCGCTATTGTGCAGGCCGGCATCGACAATCTGTTCTACATGACCAGCGGCCCGGTTCCGCCCAATCCCGTGGAATTGCTGGATTCTGAACGCTTCGGCCGGCGCCTCGAAGAATGGCTCAAGAAATATGAAATGATCGTGTTCGACGCTCCGCCGATGCTCAACCTGGCCGATGCGCTGGTCATCGGCAAGCACATGGACGGCGCGGTGCTGGTGGTGCGGACGTTCGTCACGAACAAATATGCCGCCCAGCAGGTGGCCCGCCAGATAGCGGCGTCCAAAATCAAGTTGCTGGGCGTGTTGCTCAACAACGTGGACATGCCGTCCGGCGCCGCGTATTCGTCCTATTACTACAGCCGTTACGGGGGGTATTACGGCGACCGGCCCGAAACGGCCAAAAAAGGGTGGCGCGAGAAGATCGGCGCATTGGCCGGCCGGCGTTCCGGGAGATCCCATCCAAAGTCATGATCGACCTGCATACCCATGTCTTGCCGGGATTGGACGATGGCGCCGCGGATGAAACCGCGGCGCTCGCCTTGTGCCGGCTGGCCCTCGAGGACGGCATTCGCACGCTGGTGGCCACGCCGCATCTGTATGGCGGCTTGGGCGTGGCGGATCCGCGCATGATCCCGGCGGCGGCCGAACGGCTGCGGCAACGGCTGCGGGAAGAACGAATCGATCTCGATTTGCGCTGGGCCGCAGAAATGCCGGTCCTGGAAAACGTCGTGGAGCTGTATTGCACGGGCATTTGGCCGGCCTACGACGTTCAGCGGCGCTACGTGTTGCTGGAAATGGCGCCTCTCGTGAACGGGCTGGCAATCCTGAAAGAAACCGTCTTCCGCTTGCGTCTGGAAGGGGCTGTGCCGGTTCTGGCGCACCCGGAACGGCTGGATTTTCTCGATCGGCTCGCGGACGTCGAAGGCTTGCGCAACCAAGGGGCCGTGCTCCAAATCACGGCCGCTTGCCTACTGGCACCCGGTTCTTCATCCTGCCGTCGCGCCACGGAATGGGTGCACCGCGGCTGGGTGCAGGTGGTGGCTTCGGATGCCCACGATCCCGTGCGGCGCCCCCCCCGGATGGCCGCCGCGCGCCGATGGCTGGCGGAGCGGGAAGGGGAGGCGTGCGCCGCGGACCTGACGGAAGGCAATCCCGGGAAAATCCTGGCGGGCGAAGCTCTTTGACATGCATTCCAAGCCTCGCCATCACCATTCCCGCCGCCGGCATTTCCGGCCGGAATACGGCTTCGCGCTGCTGGTTTCGCTGCTGGCGCTGGCGGCCACGATCCCGCGCGGCAGCGTCGGTTTTTTCGAGTCGCGGCTGATCGCGATCGGTGCGTGGCTGATCGGCGGCCTGGGCTGGCTGACGGCTCCCGCAGTCCGGCCGGCGCAGCGGCCGCTTCCGCGGCGGTTGGCCGGAGCGGCGGCGCTTTTGCTGGCGTTGTGGTGCGGCTGGCAACTGTGGTCAGGATCCGGAGAGTGGAGCGGCCAATTTTGGCGCGGCGACGCCAAACTGTTCGCCGACGTGATGGCGGATGCTTCGGCTGGTTCGCTGGCGGTGGAACGATTCATTTCCTTCCATACCGCATGGCTGTGGGCGGGCTTGGGCGTGCTGGCCTGGGCCGGGGCGCGCCGGTTCGGCAACCGCAAGGCGTTGAAAGCGGTCGTGGTCGGCTTGCTGGCCGTGGGCATCGTCCAGGCGATTCTGGGCATCTCGTTGGGCGTGGATGCTGCGGGCCGCTTGCTGGGCACGTTCGGCAGTCCCAACGGATTGGGCGGACTGTTGGCCATGACGTTGCCGGTGCAGTTAGGCTTCATGCTGTCTCGGACCACCCGCCGTCCCTTGCGCGGAAGGACCGGCTGGCGGTGGTGGCTTCAGCGGCTGGGCGACAGTTGGGAGGCCTGGCTCCGGCCATTGCTTTGGTTTACGTGGCTTCTCCAATGGGCGGCTTTGTATCTGACGGGCTCCATGGGCGGAGCCACCGCGGCGCTGGCAGCCTGTGCCATTCTGGCGATCTGGATGGCCAAAGATCGGCCTGAATTCCGCCTCCGCCTCGGCGTCTGGGGGGGCGCGTTGGTGCTGGCGGCGCTGGTTTTCGGCCTGCATGCCCGTCAACGAAACGTTCTGGACCGGGCCATGGGCGAGACCGGCGCGCTGGAAACATCCAAAGCTTCCCGAATGGAAATTTGGCGCGCCGCCTGGAATTTATGCCGGGATTTTCCATGGGGTGCAGGCCCCGGCGGAACCAGCCGGGTGTTGGCCATGAACCAACCTGAATCGATGGGACGCTATCGGTTGGACTATGCCCATAACGACATTCTCCAGTTTGCAGGTGATTTAGGATGGCCCGGCGGAACGCTATTGGCGTTGTTGCTGGGCTTGACGCTCTGGCAAGGTTGCCAAGCGTGCCGTCCGGTTGGTCACAACGACAAGGGGGCGGTCTGGTTGCGCCGGGGAGCATGGGTGGCCGTGCTTGGTGCCTTGGTGCATGCCCAGACCGAGTTCAACTTAAGCGCCCGCCCCGGAGTCCAACTCCTCTTCATGTTGCTCTGCGGGATTTTGTGGAGCCGAACCGATTGGCTTCCGGAACCGGATGGGTCGGAGGAGACGGGCGCAGGCTTCGCCGCTCTCCGTCGGGGTCGGATTATCATGGCAGCGGCGATGGTGGCGGCCATTTGGTTTTCCGGACGCTCCGCTTGGGCGTGGCGGCTCCACGAAGGCGCGTGCGCGGCCGCCGGGCTTTCCGGGGACTCCTATTATTGGTTCCGCAAACCGGCCGTTGCGCCCAAAGAAGCGGATCGGACCCTGGAGCGGGCCAAGCAGGCCGCTCCGCAGGCGTCCGGTTTTCGGCTGACTGCGGCTAAATTCATTTTACGGCGGCACGATCAACTGGTTGATCGGGTGGCGCGGGATCTCCTGATGTCGGGAAACGCCGAGATCTCGGCCGAGCTTTTGCTGGATCCCGCCGATCCGGTCCATGAACAGGCCCGTCGGGTTGCGGCCGTGGCCACGCGCGTGGAAGAAAAAGCGGCGCTGGAAACCGCCTTGGCGGAGGCCACGCAGGCCGTGGCGCTGGCTCCGTGGGATTCTTCCGCGCGGTTGCTGCGCGCCGAAGTCTATTTGCGGATGGCGGCGGTGCCGGGCTTGAATCCCGATGCGGGCAACCTGGGCTTGCGCGATTTGAACCTTGTCGCCGCGCTCTATCCGGCCAACGCCTATGTGCTGGCAGAAGCCTGCGCCGTTCTGGTGCGGGGCCCCGGCCTGTCCGACGACCGGGAACGCTTGCTGGACTGGGGCACGCGGGCTTTGCGGATGGATTCTTCGCGGGCCTGGACGGTCTTCGATGCCTGGTGGCGCCGGCGCATCGGCGTGCAGCGGATGCTGGAATCCGCCGAGCTGCCGGTGGAAATTCTTTGGAACATGTACGTCCGGCTCGATCGCGCCCAGCGCCAACCGGAAGCCCGCCAATGCCTGGTGGCCTTGGAACAACGCGTGTGGAGCGAACAATTGCCGCCCGCGGCCTCTTGGTGGGCTCCGCTGCGCCGCAAACAATGGAATATCCAGCAGGCGCAATATCGCATTCGCATCACCACGGAATGGCTGAAACGGCACTTGCGGGAAGGGGACTGGGCACAAATCGTCGCGTCGGCCGCGATGCGTTCGGCCATGCGTTCTCTGCGCGTCCAAATCGAAATGGACAAGATGGAGCTGGCCGGTTCCGCCTCTCCGGCTTTGCGCCGCCTGCGCCTGCGCGAATGGGCGGCCACTGGACGACTCACGCCGGATTGGACCTGCGAATGGATTCTGGCCGAATCCGAAGCCGGATCCCCGCTCCGCTCCATCGAAGAATCCCTTGCCGAATTGATCTTGCTGAACGAAGAATCCCGGCTTCGCGAGCGGTTGGCTGCCTTGCGCGTGTCGGGCAACGAGTTCGCGATGGCCAACGCCCTGCTCGAAGCCTTGCGGTCCGAGCTGGCCCAGCAGCCGGAGCAGGCCGCGGCCATCTTGTCGGACGCCATGGTCCAAGGACGGATTTACCCTCGCTATGCACATCGGATCTGGCTCTGGCGGGCCCGCTTGCTGCATGCGGCCGGCTTGGGTGCCGAGGCCGAGGCCGCCCGGGCGGAGGCCGTTGCCGCATGCCCTGCCGATCCGGACGTAACGGACGGAATGGCCCCGGCGGTGCCGGCCAGTCCAGCCACGTCGTTTCCTCTTTTGAACTTGGGTTTTGCCGGCCAGCGGCTGCGCTTGCTCCAGATCGCCATCCAAGAGCCCGGCGACGCTTCCGGCATCCCCGTTTTGCTGCTCGTCTGGCGGTTTTGCGGCAGCTTGCCGCCCGATTTGAGGTTGGATGTGCGCATCCGCGACGAAGACGGGCATGCCCGGCTCCGCAAAGGCGTTGTCGTCGATCAGGAAAGCGCCGCCAAGTTCAACCACGGCATGCCTGCGCTGGGTTCGACCTGGACTTGGACCATCCCGCTGACGGCTTTCGCGGCCAAAGGAAGCCTGTTGGACGTGTGGGTAACGGCCGGCAAAACAAGATTGCCGGCCGACGACGGTTTGGCGCTTCTGGAAATCAATTTGGAAAAACTGCCCCGGTTTTCGCCGCCGGATCGCCCATGAATGCGCGGAACCAGCGCTTGATCTGAGCACTTCGGTACGCTAGAACAAAACGCGGATTTCACTTCGATGAAATCAGGGATCATAAGATGAATAACAACGCATTGAAATTTGGGTTTGCGACCGTCTGGTTGGCCATTGCGATGGCTTATGGACAAACGGCGCCAGATGAACAACCGGTTCGGATTGAATTGGCTTCTGGAAGGCTTCTTTCAACCTCCCTGGCCAATCGCTCCTTGCGCTTGCCGACCTTGGCCGGCGATTTGACCTTCCCTCCGGGTGAACTGACCCAGATATCGTTTTCGGCGGATGGCCAATGCGTCGCGCAAACCATCTACGGCGATGATTGGCGGATGCCGGCAAGTCCTTACATCCTACTTGATTTGGTTGTAAATCCGCGATTATACGACTTGTGGGGCCAGGTGGCGTCCGTGTCCTTTTTGGCCCCCCCCGCGATCGTGGAAAAGGCTGCAACGGCCTGGAAAGCCACCTTGTCCGATGGCAGCGAGGTCCTGTTGAGCCCCCGGTCAGCCGAACTGAGGGTCGAGCTTGCCGATGGAAAGATGGATCTGCCCTGGCCCATCATCTGGAGCATGGAATCCATGGCCGGCCAAGAGCAGGTGCGCTTGGAAATTGCCCCCGGCCAGTTCGTGCTCCACGCGTTGCCGTCCCCACGTTCTTTGGTCGCCGAAGATTTGGGTGGGCGCCGGCTCAGATTCTCCTGGGAAGACGTTCGAAAAATCGTTCAAATCGGCCGCAAGTTGAGCGCATCGGAGAACAGGCGTTCGGGCCATGTCGTCACCTGCCGCGGATTCGACGGCCAAGAATGGCGTGTCGTTTCTCCGGTTGCCATCCTGCGGATCAAAGGCCGCGGCGGCGTTTGGAAGCTGCCTTCGACGCGGATTCTTCGGGCCCAATTGAATTCCGACGGCACCCATGCCGTGCAAACGACGGCCGGAGAGTGGTTGAGCGGCAAAATCGATCCGCCGACCTTGCCGCTGACCGAAACGGCGGTGATCGGTCCCTTGCGCTTGAAAAATATCCAATATCTGGCCTGGGACAACGAGCCCGAGGAAATTCCGGAAGGGCACGTGGTTTGGCGCCTGGCGTCCGGCGATTTAATGGTGGGCAAATGGCTCAATCCCCCGGAAGAACCCGTCGCATTGCAACGGGTCTCAAGCCAATCCGGGGCGCCGGAAGCGCGATTGCCGATGCAAAGCGAAGGAAAATGGCCCGTTTCCCGGTTTGAAATCGAACACTGGGCCAGTGGAACAACGCTGAAACTGTCGGCGTCCAAAGTGGAAGCTGTTGGCCTCGGTCCCGTTGCCCAAATGCCTCCAGCCTTGGTGCCGAATGGTCCGTCCGCGGTCCACAGCGATGAGATTCTGTTGCCCGGCGGCACGTTCATGATGGGGCGCACCTCCGGCGACGGCCCTGCGGACGAAGTGCCGCCGGTCGAATTGTCCGTCGCGTCATTTTGGCTGGCAAATACACCCGTCACGGTGACCCAGTTCGCGGAATTCGTGGCTGCCACCAAGCACGTCGCGGATTCCGAGCGCACGCCCGGGGCAGCCACCTGGCGGACCCCCGGTTTTGCGCAACGGCCGGAAGCGCCCGTCGTCTGCGTTTCCTGGCGCGATGCCGTTCGCTATTGCAACTGGCGCAGCGCCAAGGCCGGACTCAAACCTTGCTACGATATGGGCCGCCCGGAAGAACCGGTGGCGTTCCTGCCCGATCGCAACGGCTATCGCCTGCCGCTCGAAGCGGAATGGGAATACGCCGCCCGCTCCGGCGGACAGAATTTCGTCTATCCTTGGGGCGATGAGGCCAATGAAGAAGAAGCCGCGGCCCGCGCCAATTTCAGCGCTTCCGGCGAACCTTCGGATCCGTGGCCCTGGACCAATCCCGTCAAGGTGTTTCCTCCATCCCCCGGCGGATTCTACGATTTAGCCGGAAACGTCTGGGAGTGGTGCCAGGACGTCTATCGCTCGGACGCCTATGCCGCCGCCCTCCGCGGCGAAAGCCTTGCCGGAAATCTCAACGCCCCGCCCGGCCTCGAAGTCCGGCGCGCGATGCGCGGCGGGTCCTATCACAACGGGTTAGGATTTCTCCGCTGCGCCGCCCGCGGCCATGGCATCGAGCGCATGAATGCATCTCGCGTCGGCTTCCGCGTCGCGCGCAACGCGGAGCCGCTCAACCCGTGAAGATGAGCTTCTCCAGCATTTGGCCCGGGCTTGTTTCCGCCGGATTGTTGGCGGCCTGCACGGCGCCGAAACAAGGCGCCCATCTGCTGGATGTGCCCTTTCTGGAACAGCCGGACGATTTGTGCGGACCCGCGTCGGTGTCGATGGTGGCGCGTTTTTACGGTGTCGAACCCGATCTGGAAAAGCTGGAACAGGACGTGTTTTTGCCGGCGTTGGCCGGAAGCATTCCCGACTTGCTGGCCGAAGGAGCCCGGCGGCAAGGACTGGATGCCGAAGTGGTCCGTTGCGAAGAACCGCAGCTTCACGAGTGGCTCGCCGCGGGATTTCCCTTGATTCTCCTCCTGGCGCCCGCCGGCAAGGATCCGCGCGGCCATTTCGTCGTCGCGACCGGCTCCAAACCCGCCAAAAGCGCCTTGCGGGTCCATAGCGGCAGCCGGCAGAATCGCTGGTTGGCCGCGCGTCATTGGAAAAAACGCTGGGAAGAAGCCGGAAACAAAATCGTGCTTATCCATCCCGCGGAATCGATTGCCGGACGCTGAAAGGAACGCCATGACAACGGAACTTCATGCCATATTTACATGGGCGACACGGAAATCGCCCCTCCAGTGGTGGAATTCGGCAAAAATGGCTGTTCTGGAGGGTCGGGCTCCGTCCCGACCGGTTATTGGGAAGATCTTTGCATCTGGCACCGCGAATCAAATCAAGCGGCTGGCTGGATATATTTTGATGCTGGTCGGCCTTGGCGCGACAACGGCCTGGGGCCAAGCCGGTTTGGGCACGCCGATCCTCCGCGATGCCGGCGGGAGTCAATTGGAAGAAGAACGAATCGATGCCCGCCTGGGCCAACGCCCGATATCCCAGGAAGACCGTACCCTCAAAACCGGCCGCGAACTGAAGCAAGGCGAAGCCGTCGTCGCCATCCGCCCCCCGCCGCCAAAGCCGGCAGCCGACAGCCCCCGGGTGCGAGCTGCCGCCCTGCTCGAAGAAGACCGCGCCCGCGTCAAACGCGAAGCGGCACTGATGGAATAGGCTCTAAGGGAAAAGCCTGCTTAACCACGGATGGACACAAATGCACACGAATAAACAGCCGTATTTGGTTGGTTCTTGGATTCCTGGAGGGTCGGCCTCCGTGCCGACCGGCTGTCCTCCGTCTTCCGTCCTTTGGGTCTTCCAGAAAGCCGTCTTGCAAATGGAAGCTATCCGCACGCGCGACAAAGCCGCCGCGAAAGAAGATTGAAATGAGGCGGCCCGGCGCGATCAACCTGCCCCTTCGGATGCATTGGAATGAACAAACAAAATCGTCTTCTTAAAGAACTCGACAGTCACAAGTTCTCGGCATGTTCTGAGCGTCGCCTAACGGCTGTCAGAGCCCGGCGTCGCGCTTGATCAATTCCATGTTCAGGATCGTCATTTCCTCCACGATCGCAAGCAGCCGCTTGTAGTTCTTCGAGCGCTGCCGGGCGAGCGCGACGCGCTTCTGGCCCAGATAGATCAGGCGCGTGCGCTTGTCCTTGTTGAGCGAGAAGTAGGGCTGCTTGTTGCGCGTGCCGATCACCACCACGGATCCGCGCATCACCGGACCAAGCCGCCCGAGTTCCTCCTGAAGTTCCCCGACCCTTCGTTGCATGACCCTCACGGACTTGTTCATCGAACCTCCTTGCGTTATGAGACTATGCTATGTAGCATAGTCTATGGCGGCTTGGCCGTCTACAACAAAATGGAGGTTTTTTATGATGGGCTATCTGGAAGGGCTGTTGCGGGCGTTACGACCGGCGTTCACACGGGAGGCGACCTTTGCCTGGTTCGTGGTGGCGTTGGCCGGCGTGGTCACACGCCAGGAGGTCTATGGCGTCAGTTCCATCGTCCGGGCGCTGAGCCTGGCCCCCGTGTACTATCCGGCGTTGCTGCACTTCTTTCATTCCACGGCCTGGACCGCCGAACGGCTCTACCCGCACTGGGAAGACTGGCTGATCCGCCAGCCGGTCGTCGAGGCGGCGGCGGGGCGCGTTGTGCTGCTGGGCGACCACACCAAGCAACCCAAGGACGGACGGCGCATGCCAGGCGTAACGACGCTGCACCAGGATTCCGAAACCTCCAGCAAGCCGTCGTTCTTCCGGGGACATCACTGGGGCTGCCTGAGTCTGCTCGGCCAAGCGCACGGCCAGCGCTTTGCTCTGCCATTATGGGCCGAAATCCACCTCGACGACTCCTCCGACTCGCGCGCCACGCGCCTGGTGAACATCGCCGGCCAGATCGGATTGCGCTGGGGGCGGCCGCTCTTCCTGGTCCTGGATGCGTTCTTCGCCGTCGGCCCCGTCTTCGCCGCCGCCGCGGCAACCCAGGGCGCCTTGCACATCCTCACGCGCGCAAAGAAGAACGTCGTCGCGTACCGGCAACCGCCGCCCCCGCGTCCTCATCAAAAGGGGCGACGGCGGGTGTATGGCCGCAAGCTCCAGCTCATGAAGCTGTTCGATACGCGCCCGCAGGACTTCCGGTCCGCCGAGGCGGTGGTCTACCAGAAGAAGGAAACCGTCCGCTACCTCGTCCTGGACCTGCTCTGGAAGCCGGTCAAGGGACTCGTCCGTTTCATTCTCATCGAGACCTCGCGTGGCCGGATCATCCTGATGAGTTCCGATCTGACGCTCGAACCCCTTCTGGCCTTGAGCCTCTACACGGCCCGTGTGCGGATCGAATCGCTCTTCGCCTCGGTCAAGAATCTGCTCGGCGGCCTCGCCTATCACTTCTGGTCCAAGTATCTCGCGCCCGTCTCCCGCCGCCCTCGCCGGGGATCGCAGCCCGCCCCCGTATCGTCCCGACCCGACCGCACCGCCAACACCCTGGCCGCGATCCAGAAGTTCATGGCGTTGCACCTGATCGTTCTCGGCGCGCTTCAGCTTATGGCCGCCCTGTTCGGGGACGTCGTACGCGACCAGGCCCGCTGCTGGCTGCGCACGCCCGGCGGCGCGGTCCCCTCCGACTTCGTCACTCGTACGGCGCTGGCCAATCTGCTCCTCGCCAATATCCGCGTTCTCGCTAAAAACCCGGTAATCGCGTTAATTCGCCGCAGGCAAATCACCCCCGAAAAAACCGCTGAAAAAAAGGTTGCGCGGAAGCGGAGGGCGGCGTAGAACGCAGCTCAGAACTTGGGACTGTCGAGTTAAAGAAACATTTCGCCCAATTGAAAACATTAATTTATAGGACTGACCCCTTTACAGGAAGCCATTCTGCAATTGCAGGCGATTCGCGCGCAAGCAAACGAAGGCCGACCCCAGCCACCTCTCATTGAGAAGAACACATATGACGCACAACTTCGATTTAGAGCGTTTCATCCGTGAAAAAGTCACGCGGCGCGCGCAGAGCCTGCTGGCCGAGGACTATGCGCGGCATGATGGGGAATTGCACGTGCAGGCCGATGGCCGACGCGTGCTGGTGATTGGCGGCGCCGGATCGATCGGCTCGCACTACGTCAAGGCGCTGTTACGGTTCGACGTGGCGAAACTGGTGGTCGTGGACATCAACGAAAACGGGTTGACCGAGCTGGTGCGCGACCTTCGCAGCACAGGCTCGCTTCGCATCCCGGCGGATTTTGTCACGTATCCGGTCAACATCGGCGACCCCGTCTTTGAAAAACTGTTTTTTGCGCATGGCCCGTTCGATGTCGTGGCGAATTTCGCGGCTCACAAGCACGTGCGAAGCGAAAAAGACGTCTTTTCCATCGAAGCGATGATCGAAAACAACGTGTTGCGCGCGCGGAAACTGCTCGACCTGCTGGCGCAACGGCCGCCACAACATTTTTTCTGCGTTTCGACCGATAAAGCCGCAAATCCCGTAAACATTATGGGCGCCAGCAAGAAGCTGATGGAAGAGCTGATCCTGGCTTATGCGGACCGGCTGTCCATCAAAACGGCGCGCTTTGCGAACGTGGCGTTTTCGAACGGGAGTTTGCCGCAGGGTTGGCTCACGCGCCTGGCCAAGCGCCAGCCCTGGTCTTGTCCACTGGGTATCCGCCGCTTTTTCGTGTCTCCGGCGGAATCGGGCGAGTTGTGCCTGATGGCTTCTTTGCTGGGCAAGAGCGGGGACATTCTCTTTCCCAAACTGGATCCGGTGGCCGATATGCTTTCCTTCGACCAGATGGCTCGGTATTTGCTTGCCGCGTTGGGGATGGAAGCCCTGACGTGCAAAACGGAGGCCGAGGCGCACGAACAAATGGCCAAGATCCTGTCGGCGTTGCAGGCCACGGTCGATTTCGGCAAAGATGAGCCCCAGCCGCCATCTCAGTGGCCCGTGTATTTCTTCGAGTCCGCCACGAGCGGTGAAAAGCCGTATGAGGAATTTTATACCCCCGGCGAAGATCTAGACCTCGCCCGTTTCGCCAATCTTGGTGTAATCCAGAACGCCAAGCGGCGAACGGTCGGAGAATTGGATGCCATTTTCGGCGATTTGCGCCGGTTGTTCGCTTCGGCGGACGTGACCAAAGCCCAGGTCGTGGCCGTGCTCAAGGACTACTTGCCGAACTTTGCGCACATTGAAACCGGCAGGGGGCTCGATCAACAGATGTAGGCAGCAGTGGGGCCTCCCGCGGAGGCCGCGGCTGGTTCAAACGGCAAAATATTCGGTATGTATCCATTCATAAAACGATCTCTGGACGTGGTTCTGTCCGGCGTGGCGCTGTTGGTGCTGATGCCGCTGCTATTGCCCATTATGATCGCTCTGCTTCTGACGGGCGAACATTACGTGTTTTACGCCCAAGAGCGGATTGGCCGGCACAACCGGCGGTTCAAAATCTTAAAATTCGCGACGATGCTGAAAGATAGCCCCAATCTGCCCGGAGGATTGCACACGACCCGCCGCGATCCGCGCGTGTTGCCGCTGGGCCGTTTTCTGCGCCTGACTAAGATCAACGAGTTGCCCCAAGTGTTCAATATTTTTAAGGGCGATATGGCGATCGTGGGGCCCCGGCCGCTGGTGGATAAGACGTTCGATCCTTATCCGGAGCACGTAAAGCGGGTGATCTACAACGTGCGTCCCGGGTTGACGGGCATCGGTTCGATCGTGTTTCGCGACGAAGAGCATCTTCTTTCCGAATGCGGGATGCCGCCCGCCCAGTTTTATGCCCGGCATATTGCTCCGGCCAAAGGCGAATTGGAACTGTGGTACCAGCGCCATATGTCGCTTTGGGTCGATGGCATGCTCATTTTCCTGACGGCGTGGGCGATCGTCTTTCCCCAAAGCCGCCTGCTGTACCGGGTCTTTCAGGACCTGCCGAGAGTAAACATGCCTGGAATGTCGCCTGGCGGCACTTGCGGAGCAAATCAAAAGCCGTAGCCCCTCGTAAAACACCCCATATATGTATTGTTGAATCCGGGACGAAAAGATGAAAACCAGACAACTCGGCAACTCGGGATTCCCCATTTCGGAACTGGGATTTGGATGTGGTGGTTTCTGGGGGGAAAACGTATTTCCGGAGCGGAAGGCCATTGAACTTGTCCGCCAAGCCGCGACCGCCGGCATCAATTTCTTTGACACGGGTTCCAGCTATTCGCACGGGAATGCGGAAGTCCGCCTCGGGCGCGCGTTGCAGGGCTTAGGGAGGGAACAATTGCTGGTCGGAACGAAAGCGGGGACGCACCTATCAGCCCGTGGCCTGTACAAGGATTTTTCCCCGGAGGCGCTGGAGCGGAGCGCTCGGCGCAGCATGCGGAATCTCGGGCTGGACCCGTTGCCGCTGCTGCAGCTTCACAGTCCCTCGTGTGATCAGATGCGGCAAGCCATTGATCACCTGGTCAAATTGAAACAGCGCGGTATGGTCCGGTATATTGGTGTTTCCGTCGGCAACGCCACCGCCCAAACAGCTCTTGAACTCTCCGCATTCGATTGCGTGATGCTGACCTACAACGTGATGGAAAAAGAATTGTCCGAAACGATCAATGTAATGGCCAGAAAAGGAATCGGCGTGCTGGTCAAGTCGCCAATGGCGCATACCGTTTTCAGCAACAAACGGTTTCAGATTCGTCGCCTCAGCGATTTGTGGTACGTGGCCAGGATCCTCAAAAATTATCGGAAAATGCTGAAGCAACGTGCACAGTACAGATTTATGAACGAGACGGCGGGATTTTCCGCCAGCGAAATTGCCTTGAAATACGTGTTGAATCATCCCGGCGTGGGTTGTGCCGTCATCGGCACCACCCGTCCGGAACATCTTCAGGAAAACGTCGCCACACTGGATAAGACGGTCCCCGCCGATGTGATCAGGAAAATAGATGGCGTCGTTTAACGTGCACATTCTGGCGGTGGTCCGGAGAAAGCCGGCGTCTCGCACCCGATGAAAACCGCATCCGTCATTTCAAGCGTTGTGGATCCCGGATTGTGCTGCGGATGCGGGATCTGCGTCGCGACCTGTCCCCACGGCAATCTGGCTATGGGTTGGAATGCCATTGGCGAATTGAATCCTAAGGCGAGCACCCTCTGTCCGGATTCCTGCACGGTTTGCCAGTCGGTCTGTCCCTATGTGGCGGATGCCGAAACTGCGGATTCATTGGCGGCACCTCTGTTTGCCGCGATCCCCGGCATGCGCCGTTCCCGGCATCTGGGATATTATTTGAATTGCTGGGCGGGCTATTCCAAAACCAGCAACCAGCGGGCCAACGGCGCATCCGGCGGACTGTTGACCTGGTTGCTGGAAGAGCTGTTGCGTACGGGCGCCGTAGATGGCGTGTTGTGCGTGGCGCCCACTCCGGGGCAGGGGCATCCCTTGTTTCAGTTTGTTGTCTGCCGGACGTCAGAAGAGGTTCGGCGTTGTTCGCGGTCGGCATACTATCCGGTGGAGCCCGGCACCCTATTGCGCGAAATTATGAAGATGCCCGATGGCCGTTACGCCATCACAGCGTTGCCGTGCGTGTGCAAGGCGCTGCGCCGGGCGCAACGAAGGCTGCCGCGTTTCCGGGAGCGCATTGCCTACGTGCTGGGGCTGGCCTGCGGCAAGAACAACAGCTGTTTTCATGTGGAGGCGATCTGTGCGGCAACAGGGGGGAATCCTCACCATACGGAAAAGGCCGTTTTCCGGGTTAAATCCGCGCGACACGCCGTTGCCAATTTCGCTACCCGCATGGTCTCGCGCGGACCGGACGGAAAGGAGATTGACCGAACCGTCCATTGGCACGAACCCGGCGGACAGGGCGCCTGGTGGGGGCCGCGATATTTCACGCCCTTGGCCTGCGATTTGTGCGACGATATGTTCGCGGAATGCGCAGATGCCGTGTTTATGGATGCCTGGCTGCCGGAATACAAGGATTGGGAAGGGACCAATCTAGTGGCGGTTCGCCATCCCGGGCTGAGAGACGTGTTTGAGCGTGACGCTGCCGATTCCTGCCAACTGCGGCCCATCGCGGCGCGGCGCGTGGAATTGAGCCAAAGAACGGCTTTGACCTCCAAGCGGGGTGGCTTGCCGGAGCGGGCGCGAATCGCCAAACGGGCGGGTCTGTTGGCCGCATCTTTGCGGCTGGAAGCGTGCAAGGGCTTCTTTAGGGCTGGCGGTCGGCGCCTGGTGCGGACCCAATGGGCGCTGGCTCGCGCCTCGGGCCGCCGGTGGGCGGAATGCGCGGGTGATTTTGAAAAGTTCCGGACGGCCATGCGTCCTTGGGCTTCGGCGGAAGCCGCCGCCAAACGGCGTTGCCGATCGTTGCGTTGGCTGTCCCTTTTGCTGCATCCCGAGCGTTGGCTGGAAACGTTGTGCCGTATCGGCAGGAGACCCGCGCCCCGATGAATGTTCACGGGAAAAGCCGATTTTCGCACAATTTCATGGCCACGGCGGCGACGTTTGCCGCGCACACCCTGCTGGGCATGTGGTACGTGCGCATGCTGGTGGAGCGGTTGGGTCCGGAGCGCTACGGCATCATCCCGCTCATTACAGCGATCATGGGCTATTTGGGGATCGCGACGCTGGCATTCAACGCTTCCATTGGCCGGCACATGATGGTGGGCTTGACGAGCGGGGACCGGCAGGAGGTTTCGCGGATTGCGGGAACGGCTTTGAGCGGCATCGCCCTGCTGTTGATTCCGGTCATGGTCTTGGGATTGGGCGCCTTGAAGTGGTTGCCCGATCTGATCCGGATCCCGGTCGGAGCGGAACTGGACACCCGGTTGTTTTTTGCCTCGTCATTGCTCGGTTTTTTGTTGACCCAGATCAGCATTCCCTATGCCACCGCCACTTTTTGCACGAACCGTTTGGATTGGCGCGCCGGAGTCGATCTGACGGTCTACGTTCTGCGGACTATCGGGGCTTACTTTTTGCTGTTGGCGTTTGGCAACAAACTGTGGCCGGTCGGTCTGGCCATTGCCGTGGCCGGTGCCTTCCAATGGTTGGTCAAATGGGCCTTGTGGAAGCGACTGCTGCCGGACGTGGCGTGTCGGCTGGGCTGTTTCGATCGCGCCATTTTCCGGCGCATCCTGGCGACGGGGACCTGGGTGACGGTCAATGCCGGCGGAGCGCTGTTGTTCCTGGCCACCGATTTGATCATCATCAACCGTTTGGCCGGCCCGCGCGAAGCCGGCCTATATGCGCCGGTACTGACGCTGTCGCAGGTGATTCGGGGCATTGCGGGATCTCTGGGCAATTTGTTTGCCCCGAAGATCACGCGGCTCTATGCCGAAGGCGACAGTGTGGCCTTGCAGCGCTACGTCGTGGATGCCACCAAATTCATGGGCATCCTGATTGGGATTCCCATTGGCGTGGTTTGTGCTTTATCCCGCGATTTTCTGGTTCTCTGGATGGGGCCGCTATATGCCGACCGGTGGCCGTTGATCTGGCTGTTGCTGGGCCATCTGTGCATCAACCTCAGCGTGTATCCACTTCAGGCCGTGCAGACCGCCGCGGATCGCGTGCGAATTCCGGCCTGGGTCACCCTGGGAATGGGGCTGGGACACGTCGGCTTGGCAATCCTGCTGGCCGGACCGCTGGGGTTGGGCAGTTGGGGAGTCGCGATTTCGGGGGCCGTGGTTTTAACGGCCAAAAACACCGCGTTTACGCCGCTGTACAACAGTGCTATCCTGCGCATCCCGGTTATGAAGGCGTTTGCGGGAATGCAGCACAGTTTAGCTACGGTAGCCATGGCCATTGGCGCCACGTGGCTGCTGGCCGTCGCCTTGCCTTGGACCGGTTGGTTGGGTTTCATCGGGCCGGCAGTGGGGGGGGGCGTTCTGGCCGGAGTAGGCGCCTATCATATGCTTTTGACCGCAGCGGAAAAAGAGAGGGTCGCAAATCAAGTCCGCCGAGCTTTTGGCCAGCGAAAGGCTCCGGCATGAAAATAGCCATCGTGACGTTCCACTGGGCCAACAACTACGGCGCGCTGCTGCAGGCCTACGGGTTGCGGCGGACCTTGGAAAAGATGGGCCATTCGGTGCACTTTTTGGATTACGCGCCACCCAATAAACGCGTGCCTTGGTGGCGTCCGCTGGGCTTGCGCCAAGGGCGGGGTATGCTGGCCATGCAAGGAATGAAACGTCGTTGCGCCCAATTTCGCAAGGAACACTTGCCCGCAACGCGCCGTGGCGATGGCCTTCCCAAAGTGGAGGCCATTTGCCGGGACGAAGGATTCGATGCCATCGTGGCCGGCAGCGATCAGATCTGGAACGGTTACGGAGCAGGGGGGCGCTACAATCCGGTCTATTTTTTGGACTTCGCTTTGCCGAAGCAGTGCCGGCGCATCAGCTATTCCGCGTGTTTTGGCCAAGCCGATCAGCCGGAGGAGACCTGTTCCCGGGGTGGACCTGCGCTCCGCCGCTTTAATGCCTTGTCCGTGCGCAACGAGGTGAGTCGCGAATGGGTGCGCAAACTGTCGGGCCAGGATGCCTGTGTCACGCTGGACCCGACGTTGTTGCATGATTATTCCGAACTGGTGCCCGAACCGGCGGCATTGGGAAACTATATTTGCGTGTACAGCCTAGGCCAAGAATTCCGCGAAACGGGGGAAAGAATAGCGGCCCGGGCTCGGCAACGCTTGGGGTTGCCGATCGTCACACTTTATCCCGATGGCCGTTTTCGGGGGGCCGAGCGGCGGGAGTTGTCGGCGGGGCCCATCGAATGGATGCGGTGGCTGAAAGGAGCCGGCTTGGTCGTCACGAATTCGTTCCACGGAACGGTGTTTGCGCTGAAATTCGGCAAGCCGTTCATTTCCTGGGCCGGTTCGCGGCCGGAGCGGTTGCGGGATTTGCTGCAGCGCACTGGGGCGGGCGAGCGGTTGGTTGTCCAGTTCGATCCCGGCGCCATCGATGCTGTATTTGATCTGCCGGTGTCGCGGGATGGCTTGGCTGCGGAGCGTCGGCAATCGCAAGAATTTCTGGAGGACGCCTTGTCGTGAGAATGTTCGGGCAGCGACTGCTTGGCGATCCGCAGGAAGCCTGGATGCGGCAGCGGCCGATCGTGGCTTTTTTGTTGCTCACGGCTTGGGGTGCCAGCGGCCTGCTGCAAGCGATTCTGCCGGGTTGGTCCGGGTTGGTTGCCGCATCCAGTTTGACTGTGGTCGCTTCCCTGGGCGCGGCAATTTGGGGGTGGCGGGGGGCGTGGTGCCGCACCTTGTATTTTTGGGGCACGGCAGCTTTCTTTCTCGTCGGCTTCGCTCTGAATACGCTGTTGCTTTCGCTGGGCTGGGCGGCCAAGCAAAATCTTTTGCCGGAGGATTACGAAAGCATTGCGCTGAGTTTCCGGATTGGCTTTGCCGGCTGGGTGGCCTGGAGCATTGGTTTTCTTTGGCATGCAAGGGGGGCAATACCGGCAATTCCAACCCAAACCGAGGAAGCCCGCGAACCGACGCTGTCGTTGACGGCCCTACTGGTTCTGGCCGTCGCCGGAATCGGCGGGCAGTTTGTCGTCGGCTTGTTCCTGCATTCCCAGGCGGGCAACGAGCTGTTTGGAAAGGCGGGCACCTTATTCTCGACGGTGGGCGAGTTTGGATTGATTGCCATCTGCGCGATTTTCGCCACGGGCGATCGGCGGCAGCGGATGGTTGCGCTGGGGCTGTTGGCGCTTTCGGCCGGATCGGGTTTGCTGACGGGACAACGCGCCGAACTATTCAAAGGAATTTTGTTGTTCATTCTCTTCCTGATGTTGCGCCGCGACAATGCGGGGCAATCCTTGCGCCGGCCGGCCTGGGCCTTGGCCGGAGTCGTCGCGACTTTCGTCATCCTCTATCCTGTTTTGTCGCAGTATAAACTGATGATGTCGGGCTCGCGCCAACAGGACAGCGGACTTGACCGAGCCTTTTTACTGATGGAAACCCTGCCTTCCATCGGCGGGACAACGGCGGAATCCCAGCAAGAGAACGTCAGCCGCTTGTTGCTGAGGTTGTCCCAGGTTCAGTTCGGTGCGCATTTGGCGACCACGGGCCGGGAGCAGTGGGGCTTGCTCAAGGGACGGTCGCTCTACGAATGCCTGATTCTGTTCGTGCCGCGTTTTATTTGGCCGTCCAAGCCGGTTCTTGGGCTGGGGCCAGAGGGGTATCTCTTGTTGGGCTATGCAGAAGGTACCGGATCGGTTGTCGTGCCGATCGCCATCGAATGGCATCTCAATTTCGATTGGCCTGGCGTTTGGATCGGCATGTTTATGCTCGGCGTATTCATGGCGCACGTTCATCCTCTCTTGGGCGGAACCGGAGTGCTGCGCAATGCGGCCTTGGCCGTCATGACGTTGGAAGTGTGCCAGGCCGGTACCGGCTTGAAGGGGTTGATCGGCCCCTTGGTCATATTCGGCGGAGGCAGCATATTGTTGGAGAGATTTTTGGCCCGCGAAACGACTTGCCGTCCAGACCGATCCCACCGGGAGACGGAATCGTGAAGATCCTGCACGTTGGTTCGTGGTTTGGCCCTCCTTATGATGGCGGGCGAGTGTTCCGATATGAATTAATCAAGCGGCTGGGGCGCACGCATCGCCAATATTTCGTCGTATTGGGCATTGCTTCCGATTTCGAAAACATCACGACCGCAACGCTGGCCAAACTTGGGATTGCCGCGGATGGCGTCCAGGCAATCTTGCGGCCTCCGATGGGAAACCTGGACCGGCTGGGGGGGCTGCTTTTCAGCCGCTTGCCGCCGGGGGTGGCTTTTTTCGAACGGAAATTGGGACCCGCGTTGAGGCAGATGCTGCAGGAAGCTTCGCAGCGGTTTTCACCGGACGCGACCATCGTGTGGTCGCCCAATCTTGCGAGCCTTTGCCGGACGGCCTTGATGGGCAAGGCCATCCTGTTTGCATGCGACGCCATGCAGCTGGTGAACCACAGCTTAGCCGAAAAGTGCGCCAATCCGCTGCGCCGGTATTACCACCGCCGGGCGGCCCGGCGCTACAGCCGCTGGTCGGCCCGAGAATACGCCTTGTACGACCACGTGGTATTCATCAGTCCACGCGACCGGGAGTGGTGTCCCTTGTCGGATACGCCGGTATCCGTTATTCCGATGGGGGTGGATTCCGAGCGGTTTGCGCCCCAGTACGACAGGGCGGAACCGGTCCGCCCCGTTTTGTTCTTCCACGGCAGTTTCAACTACGAAGCCAATGCCGATGCCGTGAATTGGCTGCTGGACGAACTTGGTCCGGCCTTGGTCCGGCGTTATCGCGAGGACGGTTTCGAACTGCGGCTATGCGGGAAAAACATCTCGTCGGCCCAGCGCGAGAAAATAGCAAAGCATTCCTGGGCCCACTATCGGGGCTACGTCGACGATTTGGCGGGCGAACTGAACGCCGCCACTTGCTACGTGGCGCCCATCGCGATGGGCGGGGGAATGAAAACCAAGATTATGGAGGCGATGGCCTGTGGGCTGCCGATTGTGGGAAACCCGGAAGCTTTTTCGGGATTGACGATCGAATCGGGTGGCGAAGCCGTTATTTGCGATCGCCGCGATTTTGTTTCCGCCGTGTTGGCCGTGCTGGAATCGCCCGTAAAGCGGGCCGAACTGGGACAAAATGCACGTCGGTGGGTGGTGGAGCACGCAAACTGGAATGAGGGGGTCCGTACCTTGGAAGGCATATTGAAGGCAGTGGTTGGAAACGGATCCGAAGCCGATCGTGGAAAGGCGAGACGATGAGTGGCACAACCAAAGCATTGCGAAGCGGGATCAACAAATGGGTCAAGCGGGTGGCTGGCTGGCCTTATGCCGGCCGGGTGCGGCGCGCCTGGACGATGACGGCGGAGGAAATCGCGGATTACCAGCGCCTGGTGCTGCATCGGAATTATGCCTATGCGCGGCAATGCGTCCCGTTCTATCGCGACCAGCCAAAACTGTATCCGCCGTTGGAGAAGACCTTGTCCGCGGTTGAAGTGCTGGCGCGGCTGCCGATTCTGGAAAAAGCCGTCTTGCGCAACCAAATGGAGGACTTTCACGCCCACCCGTTGCCGTTGTTGACCAGTTCCCACACCACCAGCGGCACCAGCGGTACGCCGTTGCGATTTCATTGTACGATTTGGGAAAGGGGCGGCACAACGGCCATTTTGGACAACTGGCACCGGCGCATTCTGGGGCGCTACGGGCCGCTCACGCTGAATCTGACCGGTTTTGCCACGCCGCCGCCTGGTTCGCGCGAACTGTACTGGCGGGATCCGCTGACCGGCGACGTTTTTCTCAGCATCTATTCCATCAATGAAGCCAATCGCGCAACCATTGCGAAGTTCATCCGCGAAATGCGCCCGCAACTTATCTTCGGCTATGCTTCGGCCGTTCACAATTTGGCGCAAGTGTTGAACTCGGACATAGCGGAGGACAAGCATTCCCGGGTGGCGATCGTCACGTCGGAGATTCTCTTCCCCAACTGGCGCGAAACCATCCAGACCAATTTGTGCCGGAGGGTTTATGACCAGTATGGCTCCCAAGAGGGGGCCCATCTGGCCCTCGAATGCGAACACGGCCAAATGCATTTGCATCCGCTGGTCGGCCTGCTGGAAATCGTGGACGACGCCGGCCGTCCGGTGCCGGCGGGAGCCTCGGGACAGGTGCTTGTAACCAGCCTGATGCGCCGCACGACGCCGGTGTTCCGTTATCGCCTGGGCGATACGGTCGAATCCACCGGGTTTGCGACGGATTGTCCCTGCGGATTGGCGTGGCCCACCATTGGTTCCATTGGCGGCCGGTCTGAGGATTTGGTTGTGACGCGGGATGGCCGGCGCATCGGCTACCTGTGCTTCCACGCCACGAAAAACCTCCCGGGCATTGCGGAAAGCCAGCTGGTCCAGACCAGTTACGAACGGTTCGTTTTCAACCTCGTTCTGAAAGATCCGACCGTAGAGCGTTCGGCATTGGAAGCCGCCATTCTCGGCCAGTTGCGCCTGCGCCTGCAAACGGAAATTGCGGTGGAGTTCCGCTATCTGGCCGAAATCCCGCGTGAGGGCGGGCGGGGCAAGTTCAAATCGGTCGTCGTTGCCTTTGCGGGGGAATGTCCGTGAACATACTGATCGCCATCGATCACCGCTTCGACCGGACCCCGGATGGCGCGGTGTGGAGTTGGATCTATGACCGGGCCTTTTGGCAGCGATATCTCGAGGTGTTCGACGAAGTGCAGGTGTTGGCGCGGGTCCGCGACGTGAGCAAGGCCGCCTCCATTGCGCGGAGATCCGACGGGGATCGAGTTTCATTCATCCCTGTCCCTTTTTACTGGGGGCCCATTCAATACCTGCGCCGCTTCTTCGAGGTGCGGTCCGTCGTAAGGAGTGCGGTTCATCCGGAAACCGCGGTGATCATGCGAAGCGGACAAATCGCCAACTGTCTGGCTAAAGCATTGAAACAAGATGGGCATCCTTATGGGTTGGAAATCATTGGGGATTTCTACGATGTATTCGCACCCGGGGCCAATGACCATCCTTTGCGCCCTTTTCTGCGCTGGTGGTACCCGCGTCAGGTGAGAAAATTGTGCAAAGGGGCCGCCGGAGTCGCCTATGTCACGGCAGAGGCTTTGCAAAAACGCTACCCATCGGCCCCGGGGGCATTTGCGACGCATTATTCCAGCATTGAGCTGGCGCCGGAGGCATTGGCGGCAACTCCGCGCATGGCGCCAGGCGATGTTCGCCACTTGCTCGCGGTTGGAACAATGGATCAGCCTTACAAAGGGCACGAAATCCTGTTCCGAGCCCTCGCAGAAAGCGTTCATCGGGGTCGCGACTGGTCGCTTGCCATTGTGGGGGATGGCCGGGTAAGGCCGGTTTTGGAACAGCGGGTTCGCGAATTGGGCCTTGAGAATCGGGTTTCTTTTTTGGGCCAATTGCCGGCAGGCCAGCCTGTCCGAGATTGCCTCGACCGATCGGATTTGTTCGTTCTGCCGTCTTTGACCGAGGGGTTGCCCCGCGCGTTGATCGAGGCAATGGCCCGCGGGTTGCCTTGCATCGCCACTTCCGTCGGCGGAACGCCCGAGCTGCTTCCACCGGAAGACCGGGTTCCTCCCGGGGACGCAAGTGCATTGGCACTTAAACTGGAGGAAGTTGCCACGGACATCCCTCGACTAAATGCTATGTCCTTGCGGAATTTACAAAAAGCTCGGGAATATTCGGCGGACATTCTTCAGAAGCGACGAGCTCGATTTTATCAATATTTAAAGGGTGTTACACAGGAATGGCAAGCCGGCCGACACCCGCCAGCGGGGAGGGCACATGTGTGAGCTGATGTACCAACTACGCTGGGCCTTGCCGATCTGGCTGGTGGGCCTGCTGACGAACTGGTGGCCCGACACCCGAATTACTCAACTGCTGCGGGGTCTGCCGGCAAGACGGAAGTGTTTTGTCGCAGTGGAGCAGCGTCGCACGATTGAGCGCAGGCTGAACTCCCGATGAATTTTACGTTATCCAACCCGGAACAGGAGGCTTGCGAGGCGGGGCTCGTCAGCATCGTCACGCCGCTTTACAACAGCGAGGAATATATCGAGGAAACGATCCGCTCGGTCCAGGCCCAAACGTATGCGCGTTGGGAGATGATCATCACGGACGATGGTTCGACCGACGGCGGTTTTGCCAAGGCTCAGGCTTTGGCCGCGCAAGATTCGCGGATCATCGTGCAGAAACTGGAGCGCAACGGCGGTTCCGCCAAGGCCCGCAATGCGGGGCTGAAGCGCGCCCGCGGGCAATACATCGCTTTTCTCGACGCGGACGATCTGTACCGGCCGGATTTTCTGGAAAAGCAAATCGGCTTTCTGCGTGCGCACGGCCCGCTGGTATATGCCTCGTATGAACGCCAGGCACCCAATTCAACGACGCCATTCAAGGTCCGCGAGCGGATCGATTATGAAGCATTGTTGCGCGGCAACGACATCTCCTGCCTGACGGCGATGTATGATGCCGGGGCCTTGGGAAAACGCTATTTCCGTGAGGATTTGGAAAAGCGGGAAGATTATGCCTATTGGTTGGCCCTGCTGAAAGACACGCCGTGTGCGTACGGAAATCCCGAGATATTGGCGACGTACCGTATTTTGAGTTCGTCGAAGTCCCGCAACAAATTCAAGGTCATAAAATATTTCTGGAGAGTTTTTTACGGGGTCGAACGACTGGGCGTTATTAAATCGCTGCTATGCATGTACGCTTGGGCATGGTATGGGACAAAAAAATATCGCAACGTGCGCTAGGAACGCCGGGGTGGATTCAATCGCATGAGTTTATCGGTTAATTTATTGAAATATCCGGCCGTTTTCGCGGCGTCCGGCGCGGTTTGCGGGCTGGCGCTGGCGGTGTTGGGGCGGTGCGCGGGGCGGTGTGGGTTGCTGGATCGGCCGCGGGAACGGCACATTCATGTCGACCCGATTCCCAAAATCGGCGGACTGGCCATTTTTGCGGGATTTCTGGCTGGGGCCGCCTTGCTTTTGCTGGTTCCGTGGGGCGGAACAAAGGGCAGTTTGGACTGGCGCTGGGCCTGTAATTTTATCGCCATCGGCGGACTCTATCTGCTGTTGGGCGTTCTGGACGATAAACGGGAACTGAAACCGCTCCAGAAACTGGCGGGACAGATGCTCGTCGCGGGCGTGGCCTATTGGTTGGGTGTGCGATTCGGGAAATTTCTCGGCCGGCCGGTGCCGCTGGGGCTGGATTTGGTTGTCACGGTGGTTTGGTTCGTGGCGTTCGTCAATGCGTTCAACTTGATCGACGGGATGGATGGCGTCGCAACCGGTTTGGCCATTATGGGCGGGCTCGGGCTGTTCATCCTGTTCGTATTCCTCCGCCAGCCGGGCAGCGTGTTGATGGTGCTGGCGATGCTGGGAGCGTGCGTGGTTTTCCTGCGCTACAACTTCCATCCGGCGCGGTATTTCCTGGGCGATGCGGGCAGCATGCTGCTCGGGGCCTTCTTCGCCACCGTGGCGCTGGAGTCGGCCACGAAGACGATGACGGTGGCTTCGTTGGCCTTCCCATTGCTGCTGGTCGGCGTGCCGCTGCTGGATTCGGGCTTGGCTATTTGGCGCCGCATTCTCAAGGCCTTTATCGTCAAGGTGCGGGGCGGGGCGGCGAATGGCGCTGCGCAGGTGATGAACGGCGATTTGGAACACCTGCACCATCGGCTGGCCGAGCGCGGTTATTCGCCGCGCAAAGTCGCCTTGGTCCTCTACGGGATCAGCGGTTTGCTGGTCGCGCTTGGCTTGCTGGTTTTTGTGCGTCACTCCTGGAACGTGGGGTTGGCGTTTCTAAGCCTGATCATTCTGGCCTATCTGCTGGGCAACTATCTGGCGACGGTCGAACTGGGGTTGAGCGGGGATGCCATCGTGGCGGGAATGCATTTGCCGGTGTCAAACGCCTTCGGCACCGTGTTTTATCCGGTTTTCGATTGCGTGGCGCTGGCGATTGGATCCGGCTTGGCCTTTATCCTGGCCCGTCCGATTTTGCCGATGGAGGTGCCGTTGCGGGTGGGGTGGCTGTTCAGCACGCCGATCTTGATCACCTTCCCGTTGTTGTTTCTGTTTGCGGGCGGGGCCTACCGCCGCTTGTGGAGCCGGGCCCGCGTTTCCGAATATGCCGCGCTGTACGTTTGCGTGGCGGCGGGCTGCCTGGCCGGGGTGGGCGTGCTGGTCTTGTTTCGGGGTTGGCCGCTCTATCCGGCCGTCCTATTTGCCATTTTGTTGCTGTTTTTCAACGGCGGGATGGTGGTCGGGATCCGGACGTTGCCCCGGCTGGCTATGGACTTGGCGGGCTGGAACCGTCGCCGCCATTCCCGGGCCGGCCTTCGCCGGGCACTCGTCTACGGCGCCGGCTACAAAGCGACGCTGCTGCTGCGCGAGATGACCTTTTCCAAAATGGACAGCGGGCAGGATCGCTTCCATCTCAAGGGCCTGATCGACGACAATCCGGCGGCGTGGGGCCGCATTATGCACGGCTACCGGATCTTGGGCGGGTTCGATTACCTCTGCCGGGCCATCGAGCGGCAAAGCGTGGAGGACATCATCATCGCCTGCTCCTTGGTCCCGGAACGTCTGGCCCGGCTGAAGGAAAAAGCCGCCGGCAAGGGCGTAGCCGTGGAACGCTGGCACGTCGTCCGCGAGCCCGTCACATAGAAAACGCCGCGAAAATGGTGCTCGGGGGGGGGGGCGAACCCCCACGGGTTGCCCCAACTGCCCCTAAAACATGCGTGTCTGCCATTCCACCATCCGAGGATCCGGGCCAGAACAACCTCGTAGTCCATTCGCCGGGAAGACACGCATTCGCCAGCGCTCCCAAAAATGTTTTTGAGGCTTCGAATTTAGGCGCGAATGTTCGCGCGGCTGTCGCGCGGCTTGCAATCGGGCGGCCGATTTGGTTTTCTGCCCGCGCATTCTGTCAGGAAAGTCGTCACATGAGCGAGGCTGTCGGTCACGACGAGTTGAAAAACCGCGTATTGGAGTTGATGGGGAACGAAGGGGCCGGTGCCGGGAAATGGCTCGCCGCGCTGCGCGGCGGGGGTGCCTGCTGCGACGCGCAAATGGGCAGGCCTGGCGCAGGAAGTGCTCGCGAAGGCGGGCGACATCGAAAGGGGCATCGATTTTTTGGAGCGGCGCATTTCGCCGGAAACGAATGTCCGCTCCCGCTCGTCGAACGGGTGGCGGAAATGTCCAATGCCTCCTGATCCGGCAACCGACGGCCGCTGGCGCTGGAGCCTGATCGTTCTGGCGGGCCTGGTGCCGTTTGCGGCGGACATGCTGCGCAATTTCCAGCTTTTCGCGCCGGGTCAGCTGGCGGGGTCCTTCGCGGCCGTGCTGGGCGGGACGACGGTCGTCTATGGGCTCTGCGCGCTTTCTATCGCGGTGCTGGGGCGGCGGTGTCCGGCCCTGCGCCGCCGGGCCGGCGCGGTTTTCGCGGGGGCCGCCGCGCTGGTGTTCGCCGCGTTTCTCTGCGACGCCAACCTGACGGAACTGCGCCAGGTCTTTGGTTGGCCGCGGCCGGCCGCGCTGGGGGCGGTCCTGGCGCTTTTCGTTCTGTACTGGGCCGTGGCGTCGCGGCTCGGCGCGCGGAAAACCAGCCTGCTGCTGCTGGCGCTGCTGGCCTTTCGGGCCGGCCAGGCGGGATGGGCCGTGGCGTCCTCCGCCCGGCGCGGAGACGATCTGCTTTCGGCCCGGGAAATCGGACTCTACGAGCAGGTGAAGCTGGCGCGCACGCCGAATATCTATTTTCTCTGCCTGGAGTCCTACCACGGGTTCGATGCGATGCGGGAGCTGTACGGGTTCGACAACGCGGACTTCCGGGCGTTTCTGGAGCGGACGGGGTTTGTCGTCGTGCCGCATGCGCTTTCGAACTACTCGTTCACGATGACCAGCCTCCAGTCGTTTTTCCAGATGGGACATCATTACGCGGCGGGGGCCTTCGGTAACCACGATTCCCTCTATGCCCGCGGGTTCATCTCGGGCAGCGGCACCTACTACAATCCCGTGCTTCGGATTCTGAAGCGCAGCGGCTATGACATCGTCTATCTGCTGCCGTCGGACTATTACTATCGTCCCGGCGCGGGCCTGGTGGATCACTCGCTGCTGGACCGGTCCTGGCGGTTTGCCCCGCTGAAGGTCAGTCTCGCGCGTTTCATCGGCCGCGAGCCGGACACCCTGGTGCCGGAGTACCCGCGTCGCGTGGCGGATGCCCTGGCCGGCTGGCCGCTGGACCGCCCGGCCTTCTTTTTCGCCAAGCTGGGGGCGGAGCATTCGGCCCGCGGCTACGACTACCGGACCGGGCGGGAGGCGTTTGTCGCGCAGTACGTGGAAACCGTGATCCGGGAAAACCGGAAAATCGAAGCGCTCTGCCGCCAGATCGCGGAGCGCGACCCGCAAGGCATCATCGTGCTGGCCGGCGATCACGGCGCCTAGAGCTACCAGTGCCGCGACCGCGGTTTTGCGGCGACGAAGCGGGAGGACGGGATTCCCGCCGACCGCCTCGTGCGGGATTGCCACGACGTTCTGCTGGCCATTCGCTGGGGGACCGATCCGTCTCCGGAGCCGTATCCCTGGCAAAGCCTGGCCAACGTGATGCGGTTCGTATTCCTTCGCCTGGGCGGGGGCGAGGCCCTGCGTCAAACCGCCGCCGCCGATGACGCCTATCTGCTGGACGCCGAAGGCCTGTTGCGGACGGCGGCGGACGGCCGTCCTCTGGCCGACTGGCCGGTCGTGCCGCGGAAAGGCTGGCGGTAGCCGCCGTCAGGTCCGCGCCAGCGCGATTCGAACCGGACGGCTCAGCCAGTACAGCCCGCGCAGCGCAGACGGCAGGGAGAGAGCCCGGAAATCGTTGTCGCCGGGAATGAAAGCGCGGCGGAGATGATAAACCGCCCTTTCGCGGCGGGTCATGAAGGCTCCGTGGAACCCGGGCAATGCGCGGCCGACAGGCCATGAACCGTCCGCGGCAGGAACGCCCGCCGGAACGGCTCCCGGATCCGGGAGGGGCGTCGGCGACAAGCCGGGGCCGAAGAGGTGATCCGCGAGGGCACAGGTCGCGGCCAGGGTCTGCCGGGCAAAAGGGCAGCCGTCCGCCAGTTCCCCGGCGGCCGGCACGATTCCCGGATGGCGCACCAGCAGGCCGGCGACGTCCGCAATCCACGCCAGCCGGTTCCAGCCATGCCAGACCGCATGTTCGCAGCACAGCAGCAGATGGAGTGCCGGGGCCGGTGCGCGGAGGTCCGCCGCATCCAGTCGCTGCAGGATGAAGTTTTCCGGCCGGGTCACACTCAGCCGGCGGGGCCAGGGATACTGCGGGGGAAAAAAGCGGTGGTTCGCCTCGACCCGGAACCCCTCGGGGTGCCGGAAGGCAACACCCCATCCGAAATGCCAGAGGTGTTCCATTTGCCGCGGATCCGACGCTTCCGGCACATAGCCGGCCTGCTGCATGCCGGCCAGCAGGAGCGGATAACCGGAACAGGGGCAGACAAAATCCAGATCATCATAACTCCGCAGTCCCGGCTGCGCCCAGGCCTGGGCGGCCAGCGCCGGGCCCTTGATCAGGCTCACCGAAGGCAGACGGGAAGACAGAAGGGCATGGATCCGTTCGGCTTCGCGGGTCAGAACGGCGGCATGCCGCGCCCGGCCGAAAGCCTCCCGGCGCAGCACGCCGTTCGGATCCGCCAGAGCCGTCGCCATCAGCCCGGTCAGGCGGTGGCGCCGGGCCCAGGCGATCCATTCCGGATTCCTCTCCGGCGCCGGCTCCGGCGCTTCGGCGGCCGGCAGCCCGTGGCTGGCGCGAAAGAGCTGGCGGGCAAGACGCAGAAAGAGATCCATGGCCGGATTCGACAGGCCCGGGCCCTTGCCGTCAATGGCAAACCGCGGATGCATTTTTCGGGGGGGAGATTGGGGCTTGACGGTGGGAGAGGGGCAACGGAGCCGGCGGGTACTGCCCGACGAGCGCGAGGACCTTGAGCGCCTGGCCCAGTACATCATCAGGAACCCCTTTGCTGTCGAGAAGATGCAGGTTGCGGAGCCCAACCGCGCCAACCCGGA
>Ga0255345_1001507_pt1 | contig 33375 bp, 21 predicted proteins | sample wastewater_treat_6_FD_192415 | JGI IMG/M metagenome (GOLD analysis project Ga0255345, IMG submission 192415) | Wastewater microbial communities from Lulu Island WWTP, Vancouver, Canada - plant20 | ecosystem: Engineered > WWTP > Wastewater > Unclassified | place: Canada: Vancouver, British...
CTAAGAACTAAGAACTAAGAACTAAGAACTAAGAACTAAGAACTAAGAACTAAGAACTAAGAACTAAGAACTAAGAACTAAGAACTAAGAACTAAGAACTAAGAACTAAGAACTAAGAACTAAGAACCCCCTTCGCGAACCTCGAACCCCAATTGCTCCTCAACTCTCACTCCTGGTTTAGCTTTTACTACGGGACTTTCTCCGTAGAGAATTTGCTTTTAGAAGCGCAACGTTGCGGAGTGAAAAAATTGGCGCTCACCGATATCAATAATACTTCCGGTGTTCTCGATTTTATTCGCCTCGCACCAAAGTATGATGTTGAACCTGTTGTGGGTGTTGAATTTCGAAATGGTACTGTTCTAAAGTTTATCGCTATCGCAGCGAATAACGAAGGCTTCGAGGAAATTAATCGCTTCCTCTCTTCTTGTCTCGTATTCGCTTCTTCTGAAGGTGAGTCATCGGGAAATCGTGATGCAGTAGTCCCGGATCGTGCGCCCCATTTTAAAAATGTTTTTGTTGTTTATCCTTTTAATGCTCCTCTGTTTTCAAACGATCAGTTAACGTATTCCGCAGCTTCAAAACCCGGCTTGCGCCTGCAGAAAGGCACTACCATGAAGGTGGCAGGACGATCGTCGTCGAAAACGAAGAAGAAAACAATCCCTAACGTTCCTTTCGATCTTCAAGAGCATGAGTTTGTTGGCGTTAAAACGAAAGAGCTGAATCGACTCCCCTTTTCTATATGGAAAGATCACTTGAATAAATGTGTCGCCCTGTGGCCCGTTACCGTCCGACATAAAACCGATCATAACGTACATCGATTGCTCACCGCTATCGGACAAAATTCGTTGTTAAGTAAAGTACCGCAAGAAATATTTTGTGATACCGATGAACAAATGATGCCAATTGCGGATATCCATCAACGTTATGAACAGTTTCCTGAACTTATAGAAAATACAGAAAAGATTCTTAAAGAATCGCATATCGCTTTCGATTTTCATCAAAGCAAAAACAAAAAATTATTTACCGGCAGCGCAATCGTCGATAAAGAATTACTGCAACGTGAAACATGGAAAGGCGTTTATTATCGCTACGGCGAGAACCCTTCCGAAATTATTAAAGAGCGAATCCGAAAGGAATTGCAGATGATTGTCGACCTCGGCTTTTGCTCTTATTTTCTTATCAATTGGGATATCGTTCGCTATGCCCGACGCCAAGGATTTTTTTATGTAGGACGAGGAAGCGGCGCAAATAGTATGGTGGCTTATTGCTTGCGTATCACCGACGTCGATCCCAATGAACTCGATTTGTACTTCGAACGCTTTATTAATCCTTATCGCCAAAATCCCCCCGACTTCGATCTCGATTTCTCGTGGAAAGATAGAGATGAAATTACGCGATATATCTTTCGCCGCCACGGACAAGAGAATGTTGCCCTCCTCGGAACGTATACTACCTTTCAGTCGAATGCAGTAATTCGTGAACTCGGAAAAGTTTTTGGTTTGCCTAAAGCAGAAATTGATTCCCTGCAAGCAACAAAAGATATTTCATCAATAGGCGAAGGCCTCGGAAAAATTATTCATCGCTATAGTTTACTACTGCAAGATTTTCCTCATCATCTTAGCGTTCATGCCGGAGGAATTCTTATCAGCGAAAAACCTGTTGTTTGCTATACCGCACTCAATCACCCGCCGAAAGGCTTTCCTCTCACGCAGTTTAGTATGCTCGAAGCAGAAGATGTTGGCTTGTATAAATTTGATATACTCAGTCAACGGGGCCTCGGACATATTCGCGATGCCGTTGATATCGTGAAGGAAAACAGAGGAATTGATATCGACATTCATCAAGTAAAAAAATTTAAAGAAGATGAAAAGATTAAAGCCCTCATTCGCGATGGGAAATGCATGGGCTGCTTTTATGTAGAAAGTCCCGCAATGCGGATGCTGCTGAAAAAATTACGCGTCGATCAATATATTCAATTGGTGGCCGCCAGCTCTATTATTCGCCCCGGTGTAGCACGCAGCGGTATGATGCGCGAATATATCGTCCGTACCCATGATCCCGCAAAACGTATCTACGCACATCCTGTCATGAAAACATTGATGGAAGAAACGTATGGTATCATGGTGTATCAAGAAGATGTGATTAAAGTGGCACATCATTTCGCTGGACTCGATTTATCGGAAGCAGATGTGTTGCGAAGAGGGATGAGCGGAAAGTTTAGATCACGAGAAGAATTTCAGAAAATAAAAGATACGTTTTTTAATAATTGTAATGAACGAGGATATGATCCGAAAATTACGGATGAAGTATGGCGACAAATTGAAAGTTTTGCCGGCTATTCGTTTTCAAAAGGACACTCAGCAAGCTATGCCGTAGAAAGTTATCAAAGCTTGTATTTGAAAGCACATTACCCTCTCGAATTTATGGTGGGCGTAATCAATAATTTCGGTGGATTTTATCATACCGAATTTTATGTGCACGAAGCACGAATGACAGGAGCAACAATTCATCCGCCTAGCGTAAATAAAAGTGAGTATCTAACGATTATCGAAGGAGTAGATATCTATTTGGGATTTGTTCATATCGCCGGACTCGAATATAATGTGGCAACGCAAATTGCAGAAGAAAGAAATATAAATGGCGATTATATCGACTTGCCCGATTTTATGAAACGTATCGCCATTGAACTCGAACAATTGAGAATACTTATTCGCATCGGAGCCTTTCATTTTACAGAACGAAGTAAGAAACAATTGCTGTGGGATATTCACTTGCATATGGATGGAGGAAAAAAGACAGAAGTTAAAGCGGAGTTGTTTCAAGTGAAAACTCCTGAGTATAAAATGCCCGAATTGCATCATCATACCCTCGAAGATGCTTTCGACGAAATTGAAATATTAGGATTCGCACTGTGCTCACCATTTAATTTGCTGAAGCGAAATTTCCCCCATCTCAACAAACAAAAGGCTCCAGTACATTATACGTCATCGTTTGTCGCGGAGCCGACAACAGTAAAAAACATTCGAGTAAAAGAACTCGAAAAATATATCGGTAAAGAAGTTGAACTTACAGGTTACCTTGTTACTATAAAACCTACTCGTACCGTTAAAGGTGAATCAATGGCCTTTGGCTGCTTTATAGACGAAGAAGGATTCTTTTTCGATACTACTCACTTCCCTAAAATTGCTAAACAATTTCCTTTTAGAGGAAGAGGTATCTATACCGTACGCGGCCGCGTTGATGTCGAATTCGATTTCTGTAGTATAACGGTAACGTATATGGGAAAATTAGAAACAATAGGTGTGGAGGATTTAACTGTTTGAAAGCTCACATGCAATTGAAGCAAGAGATATTTAAGCAGATCAAGTTTGGGCCAATGGATAGATTAAAGGCTGAATAATTTGCAAAACAAGTAAAATTTATTATTCCTCTTTAGAAGAAACAAGTATTTCGACACGCCTATTCTTCGACTTGTTTTCAGGATTATCGTTCGGCGCAATAGGGAAACGACTTCCAAATCCTTTAAATTGTAAACGATCTCTTGATATGCCCAAAGAAGTAAGAATGTTATACACAGCCTCTGCTCTTTTTTTAGATAGTTTTTCATTTAAGATTGAATCTCCCGACGAATCAGTAAACCCTTTTATAAAAAGTTTTGTTGAATCAGAGAGGATAGAATGAGCAAATGAGCTGAGGAGAAAAATTGCGGAGTCGCTTAACTCAAAACTATTTATTTTAAATGCAACATCATTGGGAAGAACGAATTTATTTTCAATAGGAATTGTTGATTCAATAGGAATATTTTCATTAGCAACAATTGTATTCGTACTATCAAGACATATTATACTAAAATCGTCAATGAAAATATAATTGATGGGTGCATTTGGGTTTTCCTGATCGCTCGAAACAACAAAAAAATTCGCGTCATTTAAACAGGTAAATTCCGTTGAGAAAAAATTCCAATCGGAATGTTTACCTTTTAACTTGAATGGAAATGAACCATTAAAGAATTGGGGCTGTAGAGAAGGTGTATCTGAAAAGAATATACGTAATAATATTTCGCCTTTTAATTTAGCAAAGGACCGATATGAAAATGAAAGCTTATACTTATGTTCTTTTCGAATTGGAACAGATAAGCTACCTCCTAATTTCTCTGATTGTAATTTATTGCTAACGCTGAAGCCCGCAAAAATATTTCCACTTGAAGCTTTAAATGGAGGATTATAGGGAAAGGACATATAAAATCTGCCAATGTTTTTCTTTCCTCCATAAAAATCGACAGAAGGGCCACGCCAACCAGATAGAAATTCAATAGAACCATAATGAGCAATTAATGAATCAGAACTGTACTCTTCAAAACCTCCGTTAACTACTAAGTTAGGTTGTTGCCCGCGAGATTGGAAAGCAAAACAAAACTGCAGCAATAAAAGCGCTGTAAAAAGACAAATGTATTTATTGCCGCAGTTCATATGTTATTCAATAATTAATTCATCATTCGATTTAGCGCACATCTTAATTGTAATAACGAAAATTGACCAGCGGTAACAAAAACGTCCCCTTTACTTATGCCCTAAACTATCGTTAATTTTCTTCTTTGTTATTTAACTCATCAAATTTAGCTGTCATTGTAGGATTTCCTCTGGTCAGTTTTTTTATTGTTAAGTCTTCTGCCTTGTTGTTCGCTAGTCGCAAGTTGTTAACCGATGAAAGCAATGCATCTTTCGTTTTTTGTAAATGATCCATCGTTTTGTCAATCTCGTCAATAGCAGTTTTAAATTGCCTACTTGCAAGCTCATAGTTTTTGGCGAACTTTTCTTTGAACTCGTTAATGTTGTTCTCAAAGTTCGTAATATCGATATTCTGACTCTTTACGATGGCTAACTCTGCTTTCGCCTTCATTGAATTCATCGCAGCATTGCGAAGTAACGTAATCATCGGAATAAAAAACTGTGGCCTGATAACATACATCTTCTCATGTTTATGTGAAACATCTACAATTCCGGCATTGTATAATTCACTTTCTGCTTCTAAGAGTGATACTAAAACTGCATACTCACATTTTTTCTCTACTCGATCTTTATCGAGCTCTTTGAAGAAATCTTCGTTTCTTTTCTTCGTTGCAGTTTCATCTCCTTCATTCTTCATCTCAAACATTATCGAGATGATCTCAGTGCCTTGATCGTCGTGCTCACGGTAGATATAGTCTCCCTTACTTCCCGACCTTGAATCATTGTCTTTTTCAAAGTAGGCTTTTTGAAATGCTGTTGCGCGTAATCGGTTAAATTCAATTTCACAATGCTGCTCTAATGTCTCGCCAATCATCTTAGTTGAAAGCTTTAACTTCATGTCTTTTCGTAAAGCAATCTCCTCATCTTTCATTTTGATGATTTCGTCTTTCGTTTTTATTTCCGAAGCAAATTTTTCACTTAATGATTTTTCTAGTAATTGCTTCTCCGCTTCCTTTAATTTTACTTCGTTGGCATAATGATCCCGTTCTTTCTCAAATTGCTGAATGGCCGATGTAACCGATAACTTACGCTCCGTCTCAGCATTTTCAAGCTTGGCCTTTAATTCAGCCAATAAAGTATCCTTAAGCGAGATCTGTTCTGTCAATTTTCGCTCACTTAACGCTTTAGTTTGTACTAACTCGTTTTCTTTCTGCGCTAATTGTAATTGTAATGTATTCGTTATCGTCGCTTCTGCTAACTTTACAGCACTTACCTTTTCTTGCTCTGCCAGCGATAACCTGTTTTTTATCTCCTCTTCGAATTTCGAATCCCTCACTTGCTTTAAGATATCGGCATACCCCGCTTCATCAACCTTAAATGCTTTATTGCAATTCGGACAAATTATTTCATGCATAGTAACTAGTGTTTTTTGTTAAAAATAACTCCAACAATCTCCGCTTTATTACAGAAAACTATTGGCCTTAAAGAATCAACTTTGATTATTCAAAAATAGTATTTTATTTAATAGTCGAACAATCTCTTTTTTAAATTCCTCTTTTGTCAAGTGAAACTTTCCTCCCGTATCTTTAATCTCGCTACTCTAGAGCTAAAAAGTAATGTAAATGGGAAATTCGTTTTTTATTTCGAGTTGTTTTTAAAAGAAGACAGCAGATTAATAAAAGGAGTTTTACTATTCTACAACTATTATTTTCTCTTTAGCTATAGTTTTATTTCTTTCTGTTAGCATTAGAAAGTAAATTCCACATTCTAAATTGTCTCTGTAAAAAGTAAACGAATTTCCTGATAGATTTCGCAATTGTTTAACTTGTTGCCCAAAGGTATTGTAAACATGTATAACTGCGTCATTTAGATTTCTGCTCGCCTTCAATGTGGTTTCTAAAGACAAAGGATTGGGATAAATCGCTAACGTGGTTCCTCTATTATTTAAGTTTAATCCAGTAGAAGTTAGTGAGCAACCCTGTGCTGAAACATTAGCACTATAAAGTACCGAAACACTATCTTTCATGCAGATCAATTGCGAATAACAAAATCCTGATTAATTAATATGTTCTAGCAATCCGTTGTCAGACCCAAGGCCTTGTATTATATACCCAGACCCCTCGTTACAGGTGTTAAAATTCCATCTTCTTCTAAATTCGGAACCAACGATTACAGAATCAATAGAGGAAATTATAATATTACACCCACCGTTCATATAACCCTTTAGAGTATCCCCAATATTCAAGTTATAATCATAAAAGAGAGAGTCGTTTGAGAATCCGGGGAAAACAAAATATGTTTTGTTGTTTAATGAATCTTCTTTTAGTGCACCCATATACCCCGAATATGAGGCCCAAGGAAATAAGAGACACGGCGGACCTCCAATGCCGGTTAAAATAACAGAATCTCAAATGATTTGTTTATGCAGACTTCCATTTATTTAAGTGTCTCCTGCTAAGTGGTATTCGTAGTAATAATATTCATTGCAATTTGTTTGAGCATATTGACAATGCGTATCAACTCTCCAAAAGAATGCTTTCGAGAAGAAATGATATTTACCAGCTTGTCCGTTAACCAAGTTGGCTGACAGCATAAAAAGTATTATAACGGAAAGTCTATTTTTAATGAGATTCGAATATTGCTCCTTTTAATGAAACAGAACGCCCTTGTTCTCGATCTTATTTACACAAGCTCATTACCTCTTCAATCCGTAAAGGAATTTCTTTCTTCGGAATTGTACCGTTTTTAATGGCTATTTGTAATTCGTCATATTTCTTCCCATCAGGAATGACTTGAGATACCTTGTCACCATAAAAAACTACTCGCTGATTCCCATCTTTTGAAATAGCTCCATATTGCCATATCACTATGTGATTGCTGATGCTGTCGGAGTTAAAGTCGGCTCCCAAAGTGTCAATTTCTATAGGTGCTCCCACTAGTTTTATTACGTCACTTCGTATCATACCTTCTTTTACAAACTTACATGGTTGCGAGTGAACAGTCGTGTGTAACACGATAAAAGCGAGTACAAATAATATGCGTTTCATAGTTTTAAAGGGATATGTTTAATTGATATTTATGGTTCTTGAGACCTTTTCATTTATTCAAATATAGACATTTATTTAAAAGTGGCAAGTTTCAAGGCTAAAAGCTCATGATTAATGATGCAAGACACAAGATACAAGTAGATCTCGAAAGTTTAATATTTATCTCTATACTTTAAAAAATCATCCTGAATCATGCGTCCTGTATCCTTCGTCTTTTTAAAAGACTCAAGACTCAAGACTCAAGACTCAAGACTCAAGATACACGATACAAGTAAATCTCGAAAGTTTAAATTTATCTCAACACATTAAAAAATCATCCTTTATCCTGCGTCCTGTATCCTTCGTCTTTTTAAAAGACTCAAGACTCAAGACACAAGATACAAGTAGATCACGAAAGATTAAAATTTGTCTCTAGACTTTAAAAAATCATCCTGAATCTTGCTCCCTGCATCTTGTATCCCCCAACAAAAAACCCCCGCACATTGCTGTACAGGGGGTTCCTTATATGATTCGAAAATTAGTACTTAATCAATCTTAAGTTCTTTGATTCGTTTCCGCTTTTCAAGCTTACAATGTATGTTCCGGCAATTAATTCTTTGCCGATCACTACTGAATGCATATTTGAATTAATAATTTGTTGGCTAATTAATTTTCCTTCTACTGTGAAAATTTCTAAGCTAGCCTCGTTCTCATTAGGTAATCCGATTTCTATTTCAGTTGAACCAGTAAATGGATTTGGTGTAGCTGTTAGAATTAATTCATTGCTTTGTTCAATATTCGCTAAACGGCAGTTTACAACAACTTGTACTCCTGATGATGTTTTTGAACATCCAGTTGCAGTATTTGTAATGTTAACACGATAAGTACCCGCTGTTTTTGCCATATAATCTGCAAGTGTTGCTCCAGCTACATTCACATTGTTTTTTGTCCATTGGTATGTTAAACTTGCTCCTGTATTAGCCGATAATTTTACGCTGTCTCCGTTGCAGAACGATGTTGGTCCACCCGCAGTAATATTCGCTGTTGTTGTGTTTGCTGTTACTGATATCGCATTTGATGCTGATGTACATCCAAACGTGTTTGTAACATTTACTGAATAACTTCCGGTTGCTGATGCAAGGTATGATGCTGATGTGGCTCCAGAGATGTTTACATTGTTTTTACGCCATTGGTACGTTAATCCGGGATCTCCAACTGCTGTTAATGTAACACTTCCTCCTGTACAAAAACTAGTAGCTCCGTTGGCAGAAATACTTACTGCTGGCAATGGATTAATGGTAACTACTTTCGCAGCCGATGATGTCGATCCACATGAGTTCGTTACTTTTACTTTGTAACTTCCCGATGTGTATGCTGTGTACATCGAGTCCGTTGCTCCATTGATGTCAACATTGTTAACTTTCCATTGGTATGTTAATCCTGCGCCTGTATTTGCTTTTAGGGTTACTCCGTTACCGTTACATACCGTTAATGCTCCTTGTGCAGTTACTGTTGCTTTAGGGGTGTTAACTGTTACGGGAATGATGTTAGATGATTTCGTGCAACCAAATGCGTTGGCTACAACCGCAAAGTAGTTACCGGTAGTTTTCGCAGAGTAATTAGCTCCAGTTGCTCCTGCAATTAATACATAATTTCTTTTCCATGTGTATGTGTAACCGCTTCCTGCATTCGCTGTTAACACTACCGAATCTCCAGGACAAACTGTTGTGATTGGTCCTGATGTAAGTATAGCCGATGGTTTTGGATTAGAAGTTACTGTCACTGTTGCTGATGTTGCACTACATCCATAGCTGTTTGTTTCAACAACTCTGTAGTTTCCGGTTGCAGTTGCTGTATAATTAGCAGCTGTTGCAGCAGAAATATTGTTGTTGTTCTTTTGCCATTGGTATGTTAATCCTGATCCCGTATTTCCTTTTAAAAGAACATTGCTTCCACTGCAAAATGAAGTTGGTCCGTTAGCAGTTACCGTTGGTGCAGGAGGCGCGTTTACTGTAATAAAGCTGTTTGTAATGGTTGAGTCACTTCCCGATGCACTTGTTGTTACTAATGCTACAGGATATGTTCCTGGTGCTGCATAAGAAACTGTCGGGCTGCTAGCTGTTGATGTTAAAGGTGTACCTCCGTTGAAATACCATTTGGTTGTTAATGTAGTTCCCGGTGTTGTGTTGGTGAATGTTGTTGATTGTCCCGGACAAAGTGATGTTGATGTAGCTGAGAAGCTAGCTTGCGAATATCCGTAGCTTAATGTTAGGTTGTTAACCAATGGATCGTTGTAAAAACTACATCCGGCTCCCGCAGGACAAGGATCTGAAATGTAAAAATGTAAAGTAACTGATCCGCCTCCCGATTGAATGGCAGCATTTAATGTAGCCATAGGAATCGAATACGAAAACGGAATTAATGAGCAATAACTTGCTTGAGATACCGATGTTAGTGTTTGGTAAGTACCATTTACGAAAATCGAAAAATACAATGTCGGATTCGACATCCCCGGGTCTTGACAACCCAGCCAGTTGCAACTTAATGTTCCATTTGTAGAACTTGCCGGTGTAGAGGTAAATGTCGCAGAGGTAGTTGAATACACGCTCGACATATTCGGCTTGGTTTGTGAGTAAGAGCCTGTTTGTGCGAACGTTGCATTGCTAACAAAGAGCGAAACCAACAGGATAAATCGTAGTAAATTGTTTTTCATGTGTTTTGGAATTTTCAGGCATGCAAGGTAGTGGATTTGCATTTATACTCCAAAGAAAAAGATAGGAATGTGAATTAGTAGTTATAGTGCTCATGAATCAACAATTATAAAAAGGAAAGGAGTTGCAAGCTGATTTTTTTCTAATTTCATTTTCTAAACTTTTACCAATGCAACAGGATATCAATAACCTCAAATCCATCGCCCAAGCTTTTTTAAAAGCTGTTTCTTCACAACAAGTTTCAGAGGGATATGATTTATATGTTTCAGATAAATTTGTTCATCATAATATTCATTTCAAAAGTGATGCTCAATCGCTGAAAGCAGGAATGATGCAAAGCGCAGAATTATTCCCCAATAAAATTTTGGAAGTGAAACAGAGTATTGCCGAAAACAATATGGTTATGACATACTCACATGTTCGTTTAACTCCTAACGATAACGGTTTCGCCTTAATGCATTTGTTTCGTTTCGAAAACAACAAAATTGTTGAACTGTGGGATATCGCGCAGCAAATTCCTGAAAACTTCGCGAATGAATTAGGTGCGTTTTGAAAAGCAATCGCTAAATTTATTTCTTCTTCTTTTTTAATTCATTGTACAGAATTGCTTGCTGTATCAATTCTCTAGTGCTGTCTTTAAATGCATCTTCAATGTTGTAAACATATAAATGCCGAATATAAGCTCGATCAAGGGCTTTGAAAACACCCGCTTCGTCATGCAAAAATGCTCCATTGCAAAATCCCATTTCAACATAATCTTTTCGAGGATTGAGAAAGAACAACAATCCGTTGAATGTGTAAAACGGTAGCTTGTATTTTATACTTTCTTGTATCTGCGGATGAGCATTTATAATCACTTCACGCAATGCATACATGATTGGTTGTATTCCCGTATCACAATCTGAAATATACTCCGCAACATTCATTTAGCGAAGATAAATATTTTAAGGAAAAACGATTATCGACTTTAGGCAATCGACGTAAGATGTTTACTTCAAGGTGGTTTCTTCAATTGAAATTAAATTCTTAATGCATTTCTGATTACGCTGGTCTCGTCTTACGTCACTCCATGGATTTATTGTAATCTCGTTTCGCTCCCCATTCATTCATTCACTCACTCATTCACTCACTCATTATTTTTAATTTCCCTTTCCAGCATCCGAAATCACATCCTTTATCCTGCATCTTGCATCATTTTACAATAAATCAGATTTCGTTTGGACCCTCATTCAATCATTCAATCATTCTCTCACTCAATCATTCTACCTTCACTCATTGTTTCCCTTCGCCCATTACAACTTCCTAAATCAAATCCTGTAACCTTCGTCTTGAATCCTTCATCCTTTTTAAAAGACGAACGATACATGACACAAGATACAAGTAGATCTCGGAAGTAAAAAAGTGTCTCCAGGCTTAAAAAAAATCATCTTGTATCCTGTATCCTGTATCCTGCATCTTTTTACAAAAATCAGATTTCGTTTGGACCCTCATTCAATCATTCAATCATTCAGTCATTCAATCATTCTCTCACTCATTCACTAAACAAAAAAGGGGCCGCGAACTTCGCGACCCCGGCGGCTTATACCGCGCTAACCAATCTTAACTAACGGAAAAACATTTTTAAACCAAAAAGGGATGTTTTCCTTTCTATCCGCCGAAGCCATTGAATGAACATGAAAAGTGGTTTTATGGATTCATCGTTTTGTTCATTCAATGCTTCAGTGTTCAATTTTTTAGTCTTTTAGAACAACTAAGTATTTCGACGATTTCCAAAATTTATCAGGATCTGTTATCTCTAAATACGATACTTCTTTTCCTGTGGTATTCTTTACTAATTTGTAGCTGTCAACCGGATGTGTAGTTACTACTTCTGCATCTTTACTGTTTATGGCAATTGTTGATGTTTGAGTAATATCTATTTTGTTGAATGCTTCTTCATTTGCTCCCGGTACTAATTCTTTTTCAGCTCCTATTCCTAATACGCCACCTTCTTTTTTTACTACTTGCTTGTCGCGAAGTTGTTTGTAGGTTCCTACTGCTACATAAGCAGTATGTAATTTTGTTGTTTGATCATTAATCACTGCAGCTTGTTGATCTTTTTCAGTTTGTAACCCCGTAACTTTTGTATTTAAATTCGCTACTTGTTCGTTCAAGGCTAATAACTGATTGTGTAAGTCGGCTAATTCAACATCTTTCTGCGCTAGTTGCTCGTTTAATGTGGCAAGCAATTTTTGTAGTTTCACATTTTCAGTGCGCGAACTTTTTAGTTTTTTATTGATGGATGCCATCTTCGATTTACTTTCATCCATCAGTCGGTTGATCTCAGCTATTTGTGCACTGATTCGTTCACGCGACGATTTAGCTTTTTCAGGATCATTGCTGATCGTTTCTTTAATGTTTCCTTGCTTTTCTGTAATTGCCGATAAATTATTCTCAATGTCCGAAACAGCATTTACAAATTCGCCGAGCTGCTCGTCTTTCTGCCCAACTACCGCAATTACACTGTCTTTCTCTTGCTTCAATTGTTCAATTTGTGCAGTGTAGTTTTCGCATCCGGTAAAGGCAAAGCCTGCGACGGCTAAAAGGATGATGAGCTTTTTCATGGGATATGTTTTTAGTTTTTATCAATTTGTTTCCTACCCCATTCGAATAATGATGCCGTATTTCCCCTTTTTCCATAAAAATCGATACAAATGATTGATTAACAAGTAATAATGCGATATAAAAACCGCAAAATGCAGCGTGCCAAACTTAAAATTGTGTCATTTTGAACAAACTATTGTATCATTTTGATACAATTTTCGACTAGTTTATTAGTTTTACTCTTTATTCAACCCGCATAATCCGGGAAATCATGGAGAAAGGTGCCCTTAAGTTGTTCGCTTTGGTGTTGCTTGCAGCTTTGCTTGTGGCCGGCTCCGTTTTTTTTAGTGCCCGAATCACCGATCGATTTATTGCTACCGCCGAAAAGGCTACCCAACCCGATAGCTTGAAAATTAATCTCGATCGTATGTTGTTTCGTTTGTCGCTTACCGAAAATAATATTCGTAGTTATGTGATTAGTGGCGATGAAAAATTTCAATTCACTTTTGAAGCGTATCTCGATTCTCTTACACGCGATACTGTTTTACTAAACAACTTTGCAACTGATCCAATCGCGCAAAATAAAATACACCTTATCAATAGTTTGTTGTTTAAGAAAACAAATCTTTATGCTGAGTTGATGTCGATGCGCTATACTCAAGTGCTCGAGGAAACTTTAACGAATATCGATTCTCTTCAAAAAACAGAAACCACAATTTCAACTCCAGCAGAGAGAAAAAGTTTTTTTAACCGATTGTTTAAAGCACACAAGGATCGAGAGAAATTATTAAGTGATTCGATTTCTTCTTCTAAAAATACCATCGCGCAGCTGAAGGATCAACTGAAATCGGTCTCTACTAAGAGCAATGAGAAGTTGCGTACTTATTCTGATCGCGAGCTATTCCTTCTCAAACAGGATGAAGAGATTTCTATCCTTCTCCAAAACGAAATCAATGATCTTCAACGATTATCCGTAATTCGTATAGCCGATAACGTTAGTAGAGTTAAACGCTCCGGAGATGAGCTTAAACAGCAGTTGCTAGTTTTGTCTTCGGCAGGAATTGCGTTTTTATTGCTTTTGATGATTGCCATTTATCGCGATATGCAAAAGTCGCGTAATGCTCGAATTGCACTCGACACAGCACGTATTAAAGCGGAGCAACTGACAAAAGCTAAAGAGGATTTTTTATCGGATATGAGTCATGAAATTCGTACTCCCCTTTCTGCCGTTAGCGGATTGTCGTCGATCTTGCTAAAAAAACCTACGCATGCTCAGCGTGATGAGTTTGTTAAAGCGATTCATCAGTCTTCTTCTCATTTGTTGTCGCTGCTGAATAATTTACTCGATGAGGCTTCGCTGCAATCTGGTGCTTTAAAATTATCTTCTCATCCTTTCTTTGCTCACAGTATTTTGGAGGAGGTTTATGCTATCCTTTCTCCGAAGGCGAATGAAAAACAGTTGCAGCTAATTGTTAAAAATACTATTTCCGATTCGGTGCAGTTGTCGGGCGATGCTTTGCGCCTTAAACAGATTTTGTTAAACCTCGCAGGTAATGCTATTAAGTATACCGATAAAGGTACTGTTTCAATGCAATGCGATTTCTTTCCTATTAATGATCATCAAGGAATTCTTGAGTTGAGAATTATTGATACCGGCATAGGTATGTCGATTAAACAACAAGAGAAGTTGTTTGGACGATTTGAGAATAAAGAATCACTTCAATCTGAAAGCACCGGACTAGGCTTGTTTATCACGAAGTCTTTAATTGATTTGTTAAAAGCAACTATTGATGTAAGTTCTATCCCAAATAAGGGCACAGATATCATAATAAAAATTCCATACCCTTATGAGCTGATTGTATCGCAACCTTCAGCAGAGAATAATTCAGTAACAAGTCTTCATAATGCAAATATTCTTGTTGTCGACGACGATGAGTGGAATCGCTATATCACGAAGGAGTTGCTCAAGGATGCCGGTGCGAAACCGGATGTTGCGATTGATGGAGTTCGTGCTCTTGAAAAAATTGCTAAAGAGAAGTATGATATTATTCTTCTCGATTTGTTAATGCCAAATATGTCGGGCCACGAGGTTATGCTCAAGATTAGAGAAAAGTATCCCGATGTAATTATTATTGCTCTTACTGCCGACTTACTCAAGGTTAATCGCACTCAACTTATTGCTTCAGGATTTACTGATGCATTGTTGAAACCACTCGAAATTGATCAACTAGCACAGCTTATTGTGCAATTGATTCCCGATAATAAATTAATGGAAACGCAAGATTTAGTATTTGATCTTTCTGCCTTAAAACAACTTACTAAAGATGATAGCGCTGCTCTGTCGCGCTTTGTGGAGTTGTTCTTGAAGAATTTAAAAGCCGGAATGGAGGCGATGCAGGACGCCCGACGCGATGACAATCCTGTCGAAATGGGAAATATTGCTCATCGTATGATTCCTAGTTGCAAACAGTTTAAAGCACTAACGGTTGTGGATATCCTAGAATTAATTAATACATGGAAATCGGAACCGCCTTTAGTGGAAAATATTGAACCGGTTTATTCGCAATTGATGAGTGCAGTTAATAACTTGATTTCTGCGCTCAATAATTATCAAAAAAGTTTAAATAAGTAATAATAAAATGAGCACTGCCACTTCTAACCCTTTTAAAGTTTTCGTTGTTGAAGACGATGAATGGTACAGCGAGTTTCTGAAATATTCTATTGAATTAATTCCTGAGTTCGAGGCCGAGGTTTTTCGTAGCGGAAAGGATGTTCTCGCTCATTTGCATGAACAACCTGCCGTTATTACACTCGATTTTAATTTGCCCGATACCGATGGTATGTCGTTGTTGAAAAAGATTAAGTCTTTCAATAAGGATATCCAGGTTTTGATGATTTCAAAACAGGAAAAAATTGAAACGGCACTCGAATTATTGCGCGAAGGTGCATATGATTATCTTACCAAATCAGATGACTTACGCGATAAGTTAATTAATACTTTGCAACATCTTTTTAGAGAGCGCTCTCTGCAAAATCGTATTTCCCACCTCGAACAGGAGGTTACGAATAAGTTCGATGCGCATAAAAATATTATCGGTAATAGCGATGTGATGAAGCGCATTTTTATGATGATCGATAAGGCTGCTCAGTCTAATATTATCGTTAGTATTACTGGCGAAACAGGAACAGGAAAGGAGGAGGTTGCTAAGGCCATTCATTATAATTCATCGTTTAGCAAAGGTCCTTTTGTTGCAGTAAATATGGCCGCGATTCCTAAGGAGTTAGCAGAAAGTGAATTATTCGGACACGAGAAGGGAGCATTTACCGGAGCTCTAAATAGTAGAACAGGAAGGTTTGAAGAGGCTATCGATGGGACTTTGTTTTTAGATGAAATTGGTGAACTCGATTTAAGCCTTCAAGCAAAATTATTACGCGTGCTTCAGGAAAGAGAGGTAACAAGAGTAGGAGGGAGTAAACCCAAGAAAATAAATTGTAGAATTCTTGTAGCTACACACCGAAATTTATTGGAGGAGGTGAAAACAAAAAATTTTAGAGAGGATTTATATTATCGTTTGTTAGGACTGCCAATTCAACTTCCTGCTTTGCGCGAACGTGGCTCTGATATTATCTTGCTCGCTCGACATTTTATTGCGAAATTCTGTAACGATAATAAATTTGATGTGAAGGAGTTGTCTAGAACTGCCGGCGAAAAGCTTATGTTTTATAATTACCCCGGAAATATTAGAGAATTAAAATCAGTTGTGGAACTGTCGGTTGTCATGAGTTCGGGGTCAACAATAGAGGCAGAAGATATCATCTTGAACTCCGCCGACCCTATTGCTGTGGAGGAGGAAGTGACGCTAGATGAGTACAATAGGAGAATAATTCAGTTCTATTTGAGCAAGTACGATAACAATATTTCAGTAGTCGCAGGTAAGCTTAATATTGGCCGATCTACGATCTACCGAATTTTAAAGCGTGAGCCCGAATAGTAGAATTTAATATTTTTGAGAAACAATAATTCAACCATTATAAACCATTAACAAAAAATACTGTGTCAACATTCCCTTCCGACTTAGAGATTGCGCAAAACGCACCTATTCGTCATATCAAAGAAATTGCAGCCAAGTTGGGCATCGACGCCGATGATCTTCATTATTATGGTAAGCATAAAGCTAAATTGCCATTGAATTTAATCGACGATGAAAAAATTAAAAAGAGTAAATTGATTTTGGTTTCTGCAATTAATCCTACTCCCGCAGGTGAAGGAAAAACTACAGTATCTATCGGTTTGAATGAAGGGTTAAATAAAATCGGTAAAAAATCGATTGTTGTTTTGCGTGAACCTTCCCTCGGACCAGTTTTCGGAATTAAAGGCGGTGCTGCGGGTGGAGGTTATTCGCAAGTTATTCCGATGGAAGATATCAACTTGCATTTTACTGGTGATTTTGCCGCTGTTGAAAAAGCGAATAATTTATTATCTGCACTTATCGATAATAATCTTCAAAGTAAAACACGTTCGTTAAATATCGATCCTCGTACCGTAGTTTGGAAACGTGTAATGGATATGAATGATCGCGCTCTTCGTCATATCGTAATTGGTATTGGCGGAACTGCTAACGGAATTCCTCGTGAAGATGGTTTCAATATCACCGCTGCTTCTGAGATTATGGCTATTCTTTGTATGTCGAAGAGTATCGATGATTTGAAAGAACATCTCGGAAATATTTTCATCGGATTTACTTTCGATAAAAAACCAATCTTCGCGCGCGACTTAAACGCTCAAGGTGGAATGGCGTTGTTGTTGAAAGATGCTATTAGACCTAATTTGGTTCAAACATTAGAGGGAAATCCTGCAATTATTCACGGTGGACCTTTTGCGAATATTGCTCAAGGAACAAATACAATTATCGCTACTAAAATGGGATTATCATTAGGCGATTATGTTGTTACGGAAGCCGGTTTCGGTGCCGATTTAGGCGCGGAGAAGTTTATGAATATTAAATGCGGTTACGCAGGATTAAAACCTGATACAATTGTATTGGTAGCTACTGTTCGTGCTTTGCGTCATCATGGTGGTGCTAAAAAAGATGAATATAATACAGCAGATCTCAATAAGGTGAAAAAAGGTTTTGAGAATCTTGAAAAGCATATCGAGAATTGCAAAAAATTTGGCATTACTCCAGTTGTTGCTATTAATCGCTTCGCGAACGATTCTGTTGAAGAGATGGATTATATCACTGCTGAATGTGCTAAACATGGCGTGCAAGCTGTCGTGTCTGAAGGATTCGCTAAAGGCGGAAATGGAACAACTAATTTGGCGGAAGCTGTTGTTGCAGTGATCGAAACCGGAAAGAATAATTTCAAACCTCTTTACGACTGGAATTTAAGTGTTGAAGAAAAAATTAATACCATCGCTAAAGAAATTTATGGTGCTGATGGAGTAGAGTTTTCTTCTACTGCTAAATCACAAATAAAAACGATTAACGAACTAGGCTTTAATAAACTTCCTGTTTGTATGGCGAAAACACAGAAGTCGTTTTCTGATGATGAAAAGAAAATCGGTCGCCCTCGTAACTTCACTATTACTGTTCGTGAATTTGAATATGCTGCCGGCGCTGGATTTATCATTCCTGTATTAGGAGAAATTATGCGCATGCCAGGATTACCTGCTATTCCTGCATCAGAAAATATGGATATCGATAATAATGGCGTAATTACCGGATTGTCGTAAGAGAAGGTTGTAGTTAGCATTAAAAATGAATCCCCGAAGAACTTTGTTTTTCGGGGATTTTATTTTTGGCGATCGATATCAGTCGATCGATATTTCGTTAGTGCGATTCATTCACTCTTTCACTCACTCACTCTTTCACTCACTCACTCATTCACTCATTCAATCATTCAATCACTCTCTCCTTGATCCCTACAGGTGCTTCACATTCCCGCCTCCCATTATACTCTTTTCTAAATGCGCTTGCCCTAAGTATGAAACATTTCCACTTCCCGCTATCATCACTGATAAATTTTCACTGCAATTCACCGATACATTTCCGCTACCATTTATTGATACAGCTGCCGACTTAAACTTTGTATCAAGTGCTTTAACATCTCCACTTCCATTTATTGCAATATTAGCTTCATTAAATGTACTGTTGTCTATTCTCACATCGCTGCTTCCATTAATCGCCATAATTAATTTATTTCCCGCTTCAAAGCCTTCTATCGTTATGTTGCCACTGCTGTAACTTTTTACAGCTTGAATTTCAGGAAGAGTAATGTAAACCGTAATATTCGATTTGTAGGATTTACAATCACTCTTTTTTGATTTAATGGATAACTTGTCTTTTTCAACCGATAGCTCGATGCGATCCAATTGTCCTTCTTCGCCCTTTATTTCAACTTTTTGCTTTTCACCGTATTGCACGTAAATGTTTGCTCCGCCATAGTTCGATATTTTTGTGAAGGCTTCTAGTTCCTTCTTTTCTGTTACGATTCTGTCTGTTGATTGTCCAAAAAGGAATATGCTTAATAATAGCAAAGAGGTTGTAAAGATGAAGTGTTTCATAGCGTAAATGATTAAACGAGGTCTTGTTTTTTGAATGGGACGATCATAGCTGCCCGGATGTTACAGCCTCCATCTAAAAAAGTCCACATTTGGCCATTAATTGACTTATAGGGTATATTTGAACCATGAAACAACTCCGAATATTGATTTTGGCGATATGCCTTGTAAGCTCGTCTAATGCCTTCTCGCAGGATACAGCCGCAATAAATAATTTGGTAAATGGATGGCACAAAGCTGCCGCCAAAGCCGATGAAGTTATTTTCTTTGGTTCGATGAGCGATGATGCTGTTTATTTAGGTACCGATGAATCGGAACGCTGGCTGAAACCGGATTTTATGGCTTGGTCGAAGAAATATTTCGATCGGGAATCAGCGTGGGACTTTAAACCTCTTTCTCGTAATGTTCAGTTTTCTGACGATAAAAAAACGGCTTGGTGGGACGAAAAATTGGATACTTGGATGGGCGTTTGTGCCGGCGCAGGCGTCGCTACATTAACAAAGGATGGATGGAAAATCAGACACTATCAATTGGCAATGATGATCCCCAACGAGAAGGTTAAATCAGTACTCGAGGTGTTGAAGAAGGAGAATTCTAAACCTGAACATAAGGAATAAAAAAAGGGAATCATTAAGATTCCCTTTTCTTTTATTCTTTAATTATTTTGATACTGCTCCTTGTTTGATCTATTCTTTCAATCGATAATAGATAAATTCCATTTGCTGCGTAGCTTATGTCTATGTTTTCGTTGGCGTCGCATGCAAATATCGTTCGCCCTTCGAGGTCTCTAACTGTTATTGTTTTTATCGGTGCATTTAATAATCCGTCAGCTATTCGGAATTGACCTGTTGTTGGATTCGGATATACATGAACGTTAGTAGACTCAGTATTTAACTCTTCAGCAATCCCTGTTACCGCACTTCCATATTTAATAGTCACCATGCGATATAGATAGTTGTTCATGAAGTCTAAAGCACTTTGTCCGGTAACAATGTAGCTGCCTTGACTGTCTCTTGTTAAACAATTTAAAATATCCGGATTGTTTGATGGCGATGAATAGCTGTTTACAAATAGCTGTGTTCCTGTTGAACTATATCCGTTTATTACATAGTTAAAGTTTGTGCTACCTGTTACTATTTCATATCCCGCAGTAACAACTCGTCCCGATGGATCAACTAAAAGTTGTTTGGGCTCTCGATCAGATGCCGCTTGATTATAAACTTTAACCCATTGTAAAGCACCGTTGGTTCCGTTGTACTGTGCAATATGATATTGCGAAACAAATCCGGTGTAACCTCTACAGATAATCGCAACATCTCCACTCGGTGTAAATGCTGTTTTTACTCCGTATTCCGATGGCACATTAGGATTGTAGATGCTCCTCCACAATTGACTTCCTGTGCTTCCTTCAAGTTTTAATATTGCTGTTGTTGCTCCCGATGCTCCGGTAATAGCGATGTTTCCGGCATTGTCAATTGCAATTCCTTTCGCATCATCACTAACATTTACAGAGTCGATTGTGCTCGCCCAAATAAGTTGTCCGGTTCCATTATATCGTTGAACTGCCATCGATGATGTGGTTCCGCTACCGGGTTGAATATATCCAGCGACAGCAATATCATCATTCGAAAATATTGCTAAACCGTTAATTGCTGATGGAACAAATTGAGTTGAATCGATGGTTAAGGCCCACTCAAAATTTAGCTGGTTGTCCCATTTCACAAGCAACCCTCTTCCGTCTCCCGATTTTCCTGATGCTACTATACTATTATCACTTCTAACTTTTAAATCGTTGGCAAATGCATTTCCGCTAACGGAAGAAAAATACCAAGCAGTGTCAATAAAATTTCCGTTGGCATCCATCTTTACAATCGACATTTTATATCCTGTTCCTACACCACTTGTATCAGAGGAAATACTTAGTATAGGGTCACCGTTAGTATCTAATACCATTCCTGTTAAGGTATCGTTTTTCCAGGCTTTAGTCGAATAATATGATTCCCATAAAAGTGTCCCGGCTGAATTGTATTTTACAACCGCAACATCCATCCCTCCTTGATATAATCTGTCGACTGTTGCAGCACAGTACACATTGTTTTGTGCATCCGTGCGAACAAATTGCCCTTGCGTGATTGCATCTCCAACTCCGTTGTATATCCATTCATGTTGAACCGTTCCTGTCGTATCGAGTATTACAGTAAATAAATTTTCATCGGTCGCTGCTGTGTCACATAAAAATCCTCCTCCATAAATTTTATCACCGCTGCAGGTAATGGCAAATCCCATCGCACTCGTAGCAGGCTTTTGCGCACGATAGGTCCATACCGAATCTCCCGATGCCGAGAGCTTTGATATCACCATATCATCTGTTCCTTGGTTGCCATAGTATGCGATTCCGGGATAAATTCCTCTTCCTATCGTATATACGTTACCGTTAGGATCTGTAGTGAGTTCAAAGGGTGTATCGTATGAATTGTTTACTGGACCTCTCCATCGTTTCCTCCAGCTAAAAACTCCCGAACTACTAACTTTACTCGTAATAAAACTGCCAAAATCGTAAGTTGATAATAGAATATTATTATTGGCATCTAATTTCATGTCTTGTAACATAATATCTGTCGATGCACTATCGGGTACTATCAATGTCCAATTGCGAACTCCACTCGAATTGTAACTGATAAGCAAAGGATCTTTATTAAAGTTAGTAGCATTATTCGTTTCTCCTGCAACTATTAAATCGCCGTTTGTTGCATATTTTAATTTCATCGCTTGATCGGCTCCAACAAAATTCGGATTGGTATATGTATCCTGCCATGCTATTGCTCCACTAGGCGTAAATTGTTTCACTTCAGCATTGATATAACCGCCGGCGACATTGTTGTACATGTATCCGCAAACGCTAATATTTCCATTTGGTGCTAATGCTAAATCGTATGCTTCGTCATCACCATTCAATGTACTATTAATGACATTCGTGAATTGCGGTACTCCATTACCGTTATATTTAATTACCAACCAATCTTTGCCCGCCGATGGAGGATCAAACCAACCTGCTACATAAACATTTCCTGAATTATCTACATCAATTGCGTTCCCTTGGCTATCGCCTCCTCCGGTGGGTGAATAACGCACTACCCATTGCTGTACTCCGGCAGAATTTAGTTTGATGGTAATCATTTCATCCCATCCCGTTGTTGCCGCTCTTGATTTCCCCGTTAAATAAACGTTTTCATTCGCATCAATGGCCATTGCATATGCGTAGTCATCGCTAAATGCAGTTCCGTCGTAACGATAGGTCCATAGGGTATCGCCAATGGCATTATATCGCATCGCATATGCATCGGGAAAACCTCTTCGTCCGGAAGAATAGCCAGAAACGATGACGTCGCCTGAAGTAGTTACTTTGATTTTTTGAATGCGATCTGCGCATTTTCCGCGTGCATTGAATGTTCTACTCCATTGCTGTGTTAATTGAGCAGATCCTTGAAAGCACAATAAAATTAAGAAGCTAAAAATAGCTGCCGAATGTTTGTATTGCATTGTTTTGTGTTTGTGTAGAACAAACCTATAAAAAATCTTTTTATCATCAGCCGATTTCGGATTTTATGACATTTTGTTTACTGATAATTGAATGGAAATAGGAATATTCTCGACGAGATGTATAAAAATAAAAAAGCTGCACCTTTTCAGATACAGCCTTTCTATAAACTTAAATCGTATTATTTTATCGTTGTCCTTTCATCGGTTTCGATGAAATCATTTTTAACATTCCAATTTCATTTTCATTAAGTACTCTCCATCTTCCGCGAGGTAAATCTCTTTTTGTTAATCCGGCAAACATTACTCTATCAAGTTTCATTACTTGATATCCTAAGTGTTCGAAAATACGTCGCACAATTCGATTTTTTCCTGAGTGAATTTGTATTCCGATCGATTTTTTATCGCTTCCGTCACCATCGTATGTTACTTCGTCGGCACGCATTGTTCCGTCTTCTAATTCAATACCTTCAAGTATTTGTTTTAAGTCGCCGGCTTTCACGTTTTTATCTAATTCTACGTGATAAATTTTACGAACCATCGAACTTGGATGCGTTAACACTTTCGCTAATTCACCATCGTTGGTAAACAATAATAATCCTGTCGTATTTCTATCTAATCGTCCTACTGGATAAACACGTTCTCTGCAAGCTCCCGAAATTAATTCCATAACTGTTTTACGAGCTGTCGGATCTTCCATCGTAGTGATGTAGTCTTTCGGTTTGTTTAATAAAACATATTTCAATTCTTCGTTACGTAAACGTTCTCCGTTGTAACGAATATCATCTCCTGCTGCTACTTTCGTTCCTAGTTCTGTTACTACTTCTCCGTTTACTGAAACTACTCCCGCTAAAATCATTTCATCTGCCTCACGACGAGAACAAATTCCTGCCATCGAGATGTATCTGTTTAAACGAATGGGTCCGTTTTCAGTGAATGTTCCTCGCTGCGATTTCTTAGATTTAAATTCTTCTTTCGCTCCTTTGTATGCTCGTTTTGATCGATCACTTTTATCAATGCGTCCTTCAGTTTTTCTTGCAGGACGATCGTCTCCTTCTTCTCGCTTGTAACTGCGTTTAGGTTTTTCTGTTTCGTCTCCGCCAAAAGGTTTTCTGTCGCGCGAGTACGGACGATCACTTTTTTCTTCTCTGTTGTAAGAACGTTTCGGTTTCTCATCGTCACCGAACGGTTTTCTGTCGCGTGAGTACGGACGATCGCTTTTTTCTTCTCTGTTGTAAGAACGCTTTGGTTTTTCATCGTCACCAAAAGGTTTTCTATCGCGTGAGTACGGCCGATCACTTTTCTCTTCTCTGTTGTAAGAACGCTGTGGTTTCTCATCGTCACCAAAAGGTTTTCTATCGCGTGAGTACGGACGATCACTTTTTTCTTCTCTGTTGTATGAACGCTTCGGTCTTTCATCATCGCCGAATGGTTTTCTATCACGTGAAAATGGACGATCACTTTTTTCTTCTCTGTTGTAAGAACGTTTCGGTCTTTCATCGTCGCCGAAAGGTTTTCTATCACGTGAAAACGGACGATCACTTTTCTCTTCTCTGTTGTATGAACGCTTCGGTCTTTCATCATCGCCGAAAGGTTTTCTATCTCTTGAGTAAGGACGATCGCTTTTTTCTTCTCTGTTGTAAGCGCGTTTCGGACGATCAGAACTATCGCCGAAAGGCTTACGGTCTCTTGAAAATGATCGATCTCCTCCTCTTTCTGATGGAGCATCAAAATCATCCCAACTTGAAGACTTAGGCTTTGAATCGCCTCTTTCTATATTTCTAGGACTATCGAAGTTATTGAAATTAGAACGACGGCCTCTCGGTGCCGCACTTCCACTGAAATCATCTCTTTTTGGCTTATCAAAAGACGGACGGTCATCTTTACGTCCGCGGAACCCACCGCTTCCTTTCTCGTCACTTCCGGTTCTTTTACGATTTCCGGTACGCTCACTTTTTCCAGCTCCACCGCGGGAATTCTTTCTGCTTGAATTATCAGGCCTTTTCATGGTAATAAATTAGGTTGCAAAGGTCGTAATAAAAAGTAAACCAACCGTTTAAAATCGTCAAGGATGAAAAGCGCCTTCAATATGCTCGATTTTTGACTCATTTTCCTTCAAAATGATGGTAATTATGTCAAAACGGACCTCTAAATTGCCTTCCAGCTTTTCAATATAGGCATTGGCTGCGTCTGCTAAAAAACTCACTTTTCGGTAGGTTATGAAGTCTTCGGCACCCCCAAAAGCATCAGAACTGCGCGTTTTTACTTCAATTATTGCCAAAAAACCCCTGTCAAGGGCTATTAAATCGATTTCTTTGTGCTTAAACCGCCAATTTTGTGCTAAAACGATAAAACCCTTTTCTTCGAGGTATTTCCTCGCAATTTCCTCGCCTTGTTGGCCGAGAATCAAATGCTTTGCCATTTTTAAAAATTTTAATCGGGCGTTTGAAAATCGACCCGGTAATTTGTGATAGTTTGTTTATTGCAAAGTCAAAGTAACTTCTACGGCTACTTCTAACGTTACCTCAGTACCGAAAATCAGCGGAAAATTACGCGGAATATGTCCGGCAGGAAACCCAAAGCAAACTGGGAATTCTGTACCTTCTAATGCTTCGGTAATAATTTCTTCTGCCGTTTTTCCATACGGAATTGTATTGTCGCGCATGTCGTTCATGCCGCCGATTATAAGTCCTTTTAACCCTTTTAATTTTCCCGATCGCTTAAGCTGCTGCATCATGCGATCGATATGGTATAAATACTCGTCGAGATCTTCTAAAAAGAGAACCTTTCCGTTCGTATCAATATCTGAAATCGATCCCGCTAAAGAGTAAAGAATCGATAAATTGCCTCCTACTAATTCTCCTTTGCATACCCCTTTTTTATTGAACTTTTGTAATGCTTCCGGTGTCGAATATTGATAGCGGATAGGCGTCCCCGTTAGTATCTTTAAGAAATGCGCGGCCGTTTCTTCGTTGATGCGGTCTTTCGAGTAGTTAAAGAGCATCGGCGCATGCATCGTAGCGATACCGAAATGGCGATGAACATGTGAATGAAAAACAGTAACATCACTGAACCCAATAATCCATTTTGGATGTTTACTGAACATCATAAAATCAATACGATCGATGAATCGTACACATCCATAACCCCCTCTCGCACAAATGATGGCTTTTATTTCGGGATTGTCTAAAAATCCTTGAAAATCTGCCGCCCTCTCGTCTTCCGTTCCCGAAAACTGATGATGATCTCCGTAGAGGTTGGGTGCTTCAAGCACTTCGTATCCCTGCGCTTTGAGCATCGCTATTCCATCGGCCATTTCTTCGCGACTCACCTTACGGGCGGGAGCGCAAATGCCGATTTTATCTCCAGGTTTAAGAAAGGATGGTTTCATAGTATCTGATGGCGAAATTAAAGCAATATTGCTGAAAACAAGCGAAAATCGGGATGTGTGAATAAGTTATTTCAAGAATGCGGTAATAGTGAAAAATACCGTTCTAAAAACTACCTTTGCAGACTATCCCGAAATAGTGTTTTGGGGAAATGAAAAATCGTATGTCTAAATATTTAGTTACAGCAGCATTACCTTATGCCAATGGTCCGTTACATATCGGACACATTGCGGGCTGCTATTTGCCATCTGATATCTTCGTTCGCTACCTGCGTTTGATGAATCGTGATGTAAAATTTATTTGTGGTAGTGATGAACATGGAGTTCCAATTACTTTGCGTGCAAAGAAAGAGGGTGTTACTCCTCAAGAAGTTGTAGATAAGTATAATGCTATCATGCACGATAGCTTTAAGGAATTTGGTATTTCGTTCGATATTTATCACCGTACGTCCGATAAAGTTCATCATGAAACGGCTTCAGGGTTTTTTAAGAATTTGTACGATAAAGGTGTCTTTACCGAAGAGGTAAGTGAGCAATATTTCGATGAGTCCGCGCAGATGTTTTTGGCCGATCGATATATTACTGGTACTTGTCCGAAGTGTGGAAATGCTAATGCCTACGGCGATCAGTGCGAGAAGTGCGGATCAAGTTTAAGCCCTAGGGAATTGATAAATCCTCATTCGCAATTAAGCGGACAACCTCCGGTATTAAAACAAACTAAACATTGGTATCTGCCGCTCGATAAAATGCAAGAGGAGTGGTTGAATAAATGGATTTTAAGTAAAGAAGATAGTTGGAAAAAGTCAGTGTTCGGCCAATGTAAAAGTTGGCTCGATCAAGGATTGCAACCACGTGCCGTAACCCGCGATCTCGATTGGGGCGTTCCTGTTCCTGTTGCCGATTCGCAAGGGAAAGTTTTATACGTTTGGTTTGATGCTCCTATCGGTTATATTTCTGCTACCAAAGCATTACTGCCAAACGATTGGGAATCCTACTGGAAAAATCCCGATTGTAAATTGATTCATTTTATCGGAAAAGATAATATCGTTTTCCATTGCATCATTTTCCCTGCAATGCTGAAAGCACATGGCGATTATATCTTGCCTGAAAATGTTCCCGCGAATGAGTTCTTAAATTTAGAAGGAGATAAAATTTCTACATCAAGAAATTGGGCGGTGTGGTTGCACGAATATCTTATCGATTTTAAAGATAAACAGGATGAATTAAGGTATGTATTGGCCTCTATAGCCCCAGAAACAAAAGACAGTGAGTTTTTGTGGGCAGATTTTCAAGCAAGAGTAAATAACGAATTAGTAGCTATTCTTGGGAATTTTGTAAATAGAGTTGTCGTATTAACAAACAAATACTTTGATGGCGAAATTATTTTAGAAGAGAGAGATTTGAAAAATTATTCTTATGCGTATGAAAGAGAAGTAAATTACAGGCAATTTGATAAACTAATCATGGGATATCGATTCCGAGACGCCCTTAATCTTGTTATGGAAATTGCAAGAGGTGGGAATGGATATTTGTCTGACACAGAGCCATGGAAAATTTATGATAAATCGAATGAGTCCTCAATAAATGAAGTTCGGAACATTTTAATGAATTGCATCGACCGAATTCAAGACATAGCGGTATTAATAGCTCCGTTTATGCCGTTTACTTCTGAAAAATTATTTAAGCTGCTCAATTTAGGACAGGAGGATGTGAAATTGCATACTTCAATTACTAAAACAAATGGTAAAGAATCTGAAGAATTAAATGCTGTTCAAGTTCTGTATAACATTAAATTTAGTGTCAAATCATTTATTCTCTTCAATAAAATCGAAGATGATGCTATCAATGCGCAAATTGAAAAGTTAAATGCTACTAAAGCTGCTAAAGCCGCAGAAGAAAATTCGAGCGTAGAAACAGCTACTTTAAAGCCTTTGAAAGAGGTGACTACTTACGATGATTTCGTGAAGATGGATTTGCGCGTAGGAACAATTCTTACTGCCGAAAAAGTTGCAAAAGCCGATAAGTTGTTAAAGCTTACTATCGATACAGGTATCGATCAACGTACTGTTGTTTCAGGTATCGCAATGCATTTTACTCCTGAGGAAATTATTGGGAAACAAGTAACATTGTTGGCAAATCTTGCTCCAAGAAAAATTAAAGGTATCGAGTCAAACGGTATGATCTTAATGGCGGAAGATGCTGATGGTAAACTTGTCTTTGTTCAGCCTTCTCGTGCAACAACAGCAGGAAGCACGATTGCTTAATTCAGTTTAAAATAGAAGGGGAGACATTTAATTTTGTCTCCCCTTTTTTTATTGCTTTATAAATTTCTGATAACTGCTTCGTTTGTCGATATCTGTCATTTTTATCAAGTACATACCGGATGATAATTGTTCTACAGGAATTTTTATTTCAATATTATTATTTATCGTCAGGCTTTGTGAAACTAATTCTCCCGTTAAAGTTAATAACTGAATCGTTTGATATTTATTCGCTGAATTGCTGAAGTTGATGTTCAAATAGTTTTCTGCCGGAACGGGAGATAAAATGATAGCACTATCAAAATGAAGTTGATTTATTGAAGTAATAATTTGAGAAGATGAATATTCTTCACATCCGCCTATCATCGCTTTAACTCTATAATTACCTCCGGCAACCGGTGTGTATGAAAGTCCGGTTACTGCCGGAACAATATCATTCCATACTCCCGATGTTTCTACTTGCCAAACGTAAATTGCATTCGGATCGGGATTGCTTACTGTCATAGTATTTCCTGTTGTTTGTACTGTTGGCACCGAAAGGTTAGCAGTATGAATAGTAATCGTTGAGGTCACCGTAGCCCCGTTCGTCGCACATAAAGGATCTGTTATTACAGTCAATGAAACTTGATCGCCTTCATTGTAGTTTGGCAGCGTTAATGTTGTTCCTGAATTCGCTACTGCTACGCCATTCACTTGCCATTGATATTGCGGTACTGCACCAACGTTAGTGGTGTTAGCAGTTAAAGTTACCGGCGCACCATTACATCCAAATGCTGATGATGGCGTAAAGGTAATTTCAGGTGTGCCCTCAATATTGTAAATACTCACTTTATGAGAATATTTATCGCCAGCTGAGGTGAAAATACCTCCGGCGAACAATTGATTTCCGTTTTTTACTAATGCCATTACTGCTCCTGATCCAATCACATATTTCGGCCCTGTTCCCGATCCTAATGATGACCATGTTGAACCATCCCATTTCGCAATGTTGAAAATGGAATCTGTTCCAGCTTTTGAAAATGCTCCTCCAATGTAAACGTTGCTGCAATCAAATGCAAAGCTGTATGCAGTCGCCGAAGTATTTAATCCTTGTCCCATCGCTACCCATGCAGTTCCATTCCATTTGGCAACATGATTAATTAAATTTCCATTTACGCCAACATCGAATTGTCCTCCAATGTAAACATCATTACTCGGACTAACTCCAATAGATGTAACAAATGCATTCACTCCCGATGCCATTGGCGACCATGTTGTGCCATTCCATTTCGCAATGCGATTTACTGTGGTGCCTCCGCATACAGTAAAATTCCCCCCCGCATAAACTGTACCTGCTGCATCAATTTTTATTGTGCGCACAATATTGTTGGTGCCTAATCCCATTGCATGAAATGAGGTTCCATCCCAATAGGTAATATTATTTACAGTTGTATTGCCTGCCAATGCAAAAACACCGCCGATATATAAATTATTGCCGTAAGATGCTAAGGTGTAAACGTCATCGTCAACATCATCGCCTACCATCGCCCAATTGGTCCCATCCCATTGAAGAAGATTATGACCAACAACCGAATCTTTTAAAACTAAATTGCTTCCTCCAACATACAAAGTATTCCCGATTTTTTCTATCGCACGTATGGTGCCGAATTCAATATCGTTGTTTAATGAGTCCCACTGCGAACCATTCCATTTCGCAATTCTGCTTGCAGCAAGTCCTCCCGCTCTCGAAAAAATTCCCCCAGCGTAAATCACACCGTTGTCATTGAACAAGCATTCAATTGTACTATCAACTCCATTTGATGTTACTTCCCAAGAATTGTTTTTAAATAGTGCAACGTTGTTGAAGTCTAAATGGGCTAAAACATTGGATGCGCCTCCTACCATTGACATTGCAGGTGAAAATGTCATGGCACTAGTTGAAATATTTAAAGCATCACCAACGCTTATCCATGATGTGCCATTCCAGCGTGCAACATTCTTCATTGGCGTCGAACCTGAATTAAGAAATCCACCACAAGCATACAGATCATTACCATTAAATTTAATATCATTCACAGTGCCATCAAATCCCGAACCTAATGCACTCCATGTAGTTCCATTCCACTTAGCAATATTATTTACAACCGTACTTCCTGCACTGGAAAAATAACCTCCGACATAAATGTCGTTACCTTTGGCAATCATGCATTGAGGTAGCCCTGTTCCTGATAATCCGCTACCAACTGCCGACCAAGAAAGTCCATTCCATTTTGCAACCATGTTTGCAGCAACGCCGCTAACTGAAGTAAAACTTCCAGCGATATAAACAGAAGATCCAATTGTTGCCAAGCATTCAGGATGTATTGCAACTGATGTAATATCTACTCCTGTTCCCAGAGCGTGCCATGTTGTTCCATCCCAACGTGCAATTCCATTCACCGTAACTCCGTTAATAGAAATAAAACTACCGATAACGTACAAATTCCCGTTGATGTCCTCATCAATATCTGTAACATATAGAGAATTACCAATTGTACCGGCAATGGTTCCTAAATTGGTCCATGTCGTTCCTGACCACTTATAAATACCTGTAGTATTTCCTGCATAGAGCCCACTGCTTAATTTATTAATTGTTAGGACCGGGTCTGATGCATTGCCTACACTTGTCCCAAGCATATTCCATTTATCTCCATCCCACATTGCTACATTGGTTGGGATGTTGAGGCCAGGGATACTAATTCCAGATCCTCCAGCAAATATGTGACTCCCATCGTTATCCAGAGATTGAATAAGACCGTTTATTCCGGGAAGTTCGAAATGCTTCGACCATTTTTCGTCGCCGGTAACAGTAATTTTTGCAGAATTTCCCTGATAAGATGAAATATTTCCGGCGATACCATTTTTTGCCGAAAAGAATGAAATTAAGAGTAAAACCAAGAATAAATTCAGTTTGTATTTCATAAATTTTAGGATGATGTTTTCACAAACTTAAAAAAATCAAACTGAATACAAAAAGAGATATATTCTCAATGGAAGATTATCTTTATCTTTGAAAAATGAAGAAAAGTAATATTATTTGGGCATTGCTGATGTGTGTGGCGAATACTGTGATGGCCCAATCTTTAACAGTTCAATCGGCGCAAATTAATTTTGGTTCAGTAAATGAATTAAATCCCGATAGTGAATTGGTGGTTTTGACAAATAACAATAGTTATGATGTTCATGTAACGGGATATCATTTTTATACTACTTACGGATTATCCGCTTTTTCTACTTCAGCAGGAAATTTTACTGTGCCGTCCGGTGGGAATTATTCCATTTGGGTGAAGTTTTCTCCTCGACATAATATTCTTCATAATTCAGAATTAGTAATTGAATGCGACGGACCAAAAGGGTTTGCACGAGTTGATTTAGTTGGTCAAGGACATTACTCTAACAGCTATTATAATGCTTCTGAAAATTTGAGCGAAGAGGCATTAAAAACACAACTGAAAACAATTACAGGTGTCGGATATCGATCTTTAGGCTATTCTCCTCCTCAAACCGGCAACCAGCCTTGTGCTCGTGATACGATGTTTATGATTATTGATAACAAAAAAGTAAACGGACAAGGCGCTACTCAAAATACCATTGAATGTGTTTATACAGGTCGTGAAGCAGTAGGATACGTTGATCGTACCCAATGTCAGGATTTAACCGATCCGAATATGAGTTTCAATACCGAACATACATGGCCGCAAAGTTTGTTTTCGCAATTGGAGCCAATGCGATCGGATATGTTTCATTTATTTCCTACCGACGAAACAGCAAACGGTAAACGATCAAATTATCCATTCGGTGTGGTTACAAATCCTACGTGGAGTAATGGAGGAAGTAAATTCGATCAGAATAGCGGAATTTTTGAACCTCGCGATGATCACAAGGGAGAAACAGCTAGAGCGATGTTCTATTTCGTAATGCGTTATCAGAACTATAGCAATTTCTTAGATACACAAGAGAGTATATTGCGTCAATGGCATTATCAATTTTTGCCAACTGCAATAGAGCAAAAGCGTTGTAATGATATTCAGATATATCAAAAAAACAGAAATCCTTTTATAGATTATCCTCAGTTTGTAGATCGTATTAATTCTTTTTCTACTACTTCTGTTGCTCCTGTGGTAAATACTTTCGATTTACCTACCGATTCAATTCAATACGGATTAATTGATGCAAGCCTGAATAATGTATATAAGTTCTGGATCGTTAATAACGGTAACGCAGTGGTGAATATTTCAAATTTAAGTTTAAACCCATCATCTGTACTTTCATTTGCTAATGGTACAAGTGCTAATGCGTCAATTCAACCGGGAGAAGCGTTGAATATTGATGTGAATCTAGCGAATGCTCCACTCGGAAATTTTAACGGGACATTGAATTTTACAGCATCGGGAACAAGCTTGAATGTAAATAAAGTGGTTCCTATTAATGCATACTTATCGTTAACAGGATTAAATGAAGTTAATAATGAGCAAGCGCTGAGAGTTTATCCTAATCCTACGAACGGACAAATTCATTGGAGCGAAATATTTACTGGAACAATTTCTATTACTGATATCGAAGGACGAATTGTTTATTCTTCTTCTCTATCATCCGCTACGCAATTTGATATTCCTGAATCTGTAAGTGCAGGATTTTATACGATGCAATTGTCGAATGCCGTAAAAGTTTTCAGAGCCATTATCGTAAAGCAATAACATAAAAAATAATAGTTGAGTATGTCAGATTTCCATCAAATCATGAATGCCGTAAAGGAGTTTCATCAAACCTTCGGACTCGATTTTCAAAATTCGCCTAAAACCGATATCGGAGATCGTACGATCGAATTACGTCATCGATTA
>Ga0255345_1001508_pt1 | contig 33374 bp, 32 predicted proteins | sample wastewater_treat_6_FD_192415 | JGI IMG/M metagenome (GOLD analysis project Ga0255345, IMG submission 192415) | Wastewater microbial communities from Lulu Island WWTP, Vancouver, Canada - plant20 | ecosystem: Engineered > WWTP > Wastewater > Unclassified | place: Canada: Vancouver, British...
AAGTTTCTCCCAAAGCCCAGGCTGCGGCAAGGTCTGTTGAACCTACTCCTGTTGCGAGAGCTCCCATGGCTCCATGCGTACAAGTATGACTATCCGCTCCCAGTATTATTTCTCCTGGGAGCACTAAGCCGTTTTCATGCAGAAAAGCGTGTTCTACTCCAACTCTGCCAACATCCCAAAAAAGCATTTCCTGCTCCTTTGCGAAGGTCCTACACTCTTTAATTTGTTCTGCCGAAGCTATGTCTTTTGCCGGCGAAAAATGGTCCGGCAAAATAGCACATCTTGTTGGGTCAAAAACTTTGAGAGCACCCATTTTTTTAAATTCTTTTATTGCCGGTGGTCCCGTGATATCATTCGCGAAAGCAAAATCTACATTTACTTGGCAAATAGACCCCGGTTCAACTTTATCCTTTGTGTGTTTTGCAATAATCGCTTCAGCGAGAGTCTTAGGCATCTAATTTTATCTCCCTTGCAGCGGCTGTGGCATACAGTCTGTTTAGCGCATCGACGTAAGCTCTTATTGAGGACTCTATTACGTCGGTACTAGTTCCTCTTCCTTGTGATTGGACTCCGCCGTGATGGAGGACGACTCTGGTTTCGCCTAGAGCATCAGAATGTTCGCTAGTTGCACCGATCCTAAATCCTTTAAGTTGGGGAGAGAAGCCTAATATTTTCTTAATTGCATTATAGGCAGCATCAACAGGGCCGTTCCCGACAGAAGCTTCAGTGTGTTCAATATCTCCGGATGTTAAAGTAACGCTTGCTGTCGGCTTACTCCCAGTTCCCACATAAACGGCATAATCTTTAAGAACATATGTCTTTTCAGGTATAAAAGATAAAACCCTATCAAGAATTAGGGCTTCTATGTCCCCATCGCTAACGTCTTTTTTCTTATCGCAAAGCTCTTTAAAGTAAGCAAACCCTGTTTCTAATTCTTCATTCGATAATTGGTATCCTATACTTTCTACTTTATCTTTAAAAGCATGTCTACCGGAATGTTTTCCCAAAACCAAATCGGAAGAAGGCGCTCCAACTGATTCAGGCGTCATAATTTCGTATGTTGCTTTATTGCATAACATCCCATGCTGATGTATTCCTGCTTCGTGAGCGAATGCGTTTACGCCGACTATAGCTTTGTTGGGCTGGACCATAACACCGGTTAAATGCGATACCAGTTTGCTTGTGCTGTAGAGTTTAGTGGTGTCAATCAAAGTTTTTACCGGATATTGGTCGGTTCTTGTTTCCATAGCCATGACAATTTCTTCCATGGAAGCGTTCCCGGCGCGTTCTCCAAGCCCGTTAATAGTGCACTCAACCTGTCTTGCACCTGCTCTTACTGCAGCAAGAGAGTTTGCAACTCCCAAGCCCAAATCGTTATGGCAGTGTACAGACCATATAACGTCTTTGTCCGAGTTTACTTCTGTGATAATTCTTTTTACAAAAGTATAAAACTCGTCAGGCTGAGCATATCCGACAGTATCAGGAATATTTAATGTCGTAGCGCCGCAAGCAATCGCTGTTTTGTACACTTCAACTAAGAAATTAATATCAGATCTGCTTGCATCTTCAGCAGAGAACTCCACATCTTCTACGAAGGAGCGAGCAAGCGTTACCCCGTTACGGACTTCTGAAAGCACACCCTCCTTATCCAACTTGAGTTTATACTCCATGTGAATAGGACTGGTAGCAATAAAGGTATGTATTCGAGGATGTTTCGCATTTTTTAGTGCTTCGGCGGCAGCCTTGATATCTTCAGCCCTCGTTCTAGCAAGTCCTGCAATAATCGGACCTCTTATATCACGGGCTATTGCCTGTACAGATTCAAAATCACCTGGTGAAGATGCAGGGAAGCCAGCTTCAATGACATCAACTCTAAGTCGTGCAAGCTGTCGGGCGATTTGTAGTTTCTCTCCCTTATTCAGATTGATTCTTGCAGCTTGTTCTCCGTCTCGAAGCGTTGTGTCAAAAATACGTACGTGATTAATCATGGCTTTTTCTCTCTCCTTTAAAAAGGTGGTCTATCGGCTGTTTATTCCGCGATATATAAACGTGCTATGAACGATTAAAAATTCTTCGTTCGGTTAAAATCAGTGCCTGCCGCCCCTACAATTGTTTTTAAAACTTTGGAGCCTCTTTTTGTTCCATCCAAGGCATCATTTTGCGAAGTTCTTTTCCAACTGCTTCACAGTCAGCTTCTTGTACTGCTTTTGCCCATTTTTTCATGCGTGGACGTCCTGTTTGATTTTCAAGGATCCAATCACGTGCAAAAGTTCCGTCCTGAATCTCGGTAAGAAGCTCCTTCATTACCTTTCTTGACTCAGCTCCTATTACTCTCGGTCCTGCCGTCATATCTCCGTATTTTGCGGTATCGCTTACCGAGTAGCGCATCCAACTAAGACCGCCCTCAAAAATCATATCGACTATCAGTTTGAGTTCATTGATACATTCAAAATAAGCCATTTCAGGCTGATATCCCGCTTCAACAAGAGTTTGATATCCTGCCTGCATAAGTTCACTTACTCCGCCACAGAGAACGGCTTGTTCTCCAAAAAGATCTGTTTCAGTTTCTTCCTGGAAAGTTGTTTCAAGAATGCCGGCTCTACCCCCGCCAATACCAGAAGCATACGCTAACGCAAAGTCCTTAGCTTTGCCTGTGGCATCCTGATAAACAGCAATCAGACAAGGGACTCCTTTCCCTTCTTTATACATGTGTCTAACCATATGGCCAGGCCCTTTGGGAGCAACCATAAAGACATCGTGGTTAGGCTCGGGGACGATTTGGCCAAAGTGCACTGCAAATCCGTGAGCGAAGGCGAGCTTTGCGTCTTCTTTAAGGTTGGGAAGAACTTCATTTTTGTATACTGAAGCCTGGATATGATCTGGAATTAAAAACATCATGACGTCTGATTTTTTTGCTGCTTCTGATACAGTACAGACTTCAAAGCCATCCTTTTCTGCAACAGCCTTAGACTTACTTCCTTCATGAAGAGCGACTAGAACGTTTGCTCCGCTATCCCGAAGGTTCTGAGCATGTGCATGCCCTTGGCTTCCGTAACCTATAATTGTTATTGTTTTCCCCTTCAGAAGATTGAGATTTGTGTCACAGTCGTAATATACTTTTGCCATTGAAAACACTCCTTCTGTCCCTTTGGACGTTTAAATATGTAATTTTATTTAAATTGAAACATTTAAATATAAACTTTAATTCTAGCTACGATAACTGTTTATTCTCCGAAAACTTTGTATCAACAAATTCTCCGAAAGAAAAACCACTTCTAGAAAGAGCAACTTGACCGGATCCTGCTGATTCAATTATTCCATAAGGTCTAAATGCCTCCATACATGCATCCATCTTTCCCTTATCTCCGGTTATTTCAAGAGTTATTGCTTCTGCCCCTAAATCTACTACTCGGCATCGAAAAACTTCGGCAGTTTGTAGAATATCAGGGCGCTTATTAAGAGGAGCTCTCACTTTAACAAGAGAAAGCCAGCGTTCGACAAATGGGCCTTCTTTGTTGAGGTTTATGACGTCAATGACTTCAATGAGCTTAAGGAGTTGATTCCTTATCTGTTCATATACGCCCTCCTCTCCATCTATAACCACAGTAAATCTGGAAACGCCGGGAATGTCGGTTCGTCCTACACTTAGGCTCTCAATATTGTATCCTCTTCGGTAAATCAATCCTGCTATCCTCATTAATACTCCGGGATTGTCTTCAGATAAAATGGTGAAGGTGTTTTTCATGTAATTTCCTCCTAATATTTGAGTATAAAAATGCATATAAAAAAAACCGGAGCCCTGATGGGCCCCGGTCCGAAAATAACACGACAGCTAAGCGTCGGTCAATTCGGGGGACCCATCGCTAATAAGGAGTACTATTACGTTTGAAAGTATATCGTTATGCAAAGTTCTCATAAATGGGTCTCCTTTCTTGGCCGAAGCCACTTACTAATGCTTACTTAATTTACAATATGTGGAATATACAGCACATGTTTTGATTTGTCAATGAGTTGTACTAAATTTTTATGTATTTAAATATGTGTAAGAGTAACAAATACCACAATCTTACTTCATATCTTGTAAAACAGCTCTTACTCTGTCTGCTTGTTTTTGGGGTAGCCACTCGTCCAATAGGTAATCGTTGGTTTTTAGGAACCAAACGGCAGTGTCTTTGTGGGTTGCTTTATTATCGTCAAGATACGCTAAAGCTTGGCTTATAAGCTTGCTACTAGTTCGATATTTTCCAAGAAATTCCAAGAGATCAGGTGCTTTTTTTGCAAAATATCTTCCACTGACAATTTTTAATTCTTGGAACGGGAAAGCGCAAGCTCCTTTTTTATAAAGGTCTTTGTCATATGGTTCATCTTCTAACAAGATAAGGTCAAGCTTTCCCGTTACCCAAGTTGGTTCAAAACAATAACCAACCCAAGCCTCACCTAAGTTGTATGCTGATACCAGAGAGCCAAAAAGAGCAGCCTCGCTCCCTGAACGTCTATAATTATAGAATTTATCCAAACCATAAAGCTTATGTTTTTTATAAAGGATCTCATCAGATCTCCAGCCCGGCAGAGTCCCGTGCACGATGCCTTTCTTTTTATCTTCCTTGTCGGGAAATAGTTTACTGTACTTAAGCAAGTCTTTTACAGTTTTGAGATCGGGAGCCATGGGTTTTATTCCTCTTTTAGGGTCTCCCTCAACGACATACCTTGGAACATAGTATCCCTGTTTTGTTTCGTCAGTAATAACTCCGACGTTTATTATGTCACCATTTTCAACATCTTTAGGATAGGAGAGAATATTTTCTGTCCAACTTTCAAGATCTAAGTCTACATCCCCGGCTATTATAGCTTGCCAATTCATGTGTGAAGCAGCTGTAGATGTTTTTAAAATATAATCGTCGTAAATGCTTTCGATTACTATCTTTGCTATTTCGTTGTGAAGTTTCTGACTGTCCCAGCCGTTATCAGCAACGATTATTTCGGTTTTCGCAAAAGCAGAATTTGGCATCGCAAAGAGAGAAGCACCCACAATAAGAAGTAAAAAAACTTTAAATAAATTTTTATTCATTTATACGCCTCCATCCCTATAATAGTAACAACCTATTCATTATTATAAGTTGTTGCTTTTGTTAAATAAAGTCAGTTTATCTTAATTGATAATATTCGTCAATAAGTCGCATTATTTTGATAACATAGATATGAAGGTTAATTGCTGATAGCGGGAGGAGAAAAGTATGAATTTTCTTAAGTATGGTTCTGCTGAGACATCATATCTTTCTAAAAAAGACATAAAACTTGGACAACTTATATCAAAAATAGGATATATAAAAAGAGAGGTTTATGACGATCTATTTGATTCACTCATCGGTTATATCGCAACACAACAAATATCAAACAAAGCAGCAGTTACAGTCAGAGCTAAAATTTATGATAAATTTAAGATAATTACTGCGAAAAAGCTTGATAATGCCACAGATGAGGAAATACAGTCAGTTGGTATTTCAATGAAGAAGGTTCAATATATGAGAAATTTATCACGCGCAGTATTATCTGGAGAGCTTGAAATGGAAACGCTCAAAGATTTCTCAGATGATGAGGTGAAGTCTAAGCTGACTTCAATAAAGGGAATAGGCAATTGGACCGCCGAGATGTTTCTAATATTTTCTCTAAAAAGAATGGATGTCGTTAGCTATAAAGATCTGGCTATAAGAAGGGGAATGATGTCTCTTTACGGGTTAGAAAGACTTGAAAAGAAAACATTTGAAAGATATAGAGAGAATTATTCTCCATATGGCACTGTAGCTTCTCTTTACCTTTGGAGTTTATCGAAGGAGATTTAAATAAAAGGGACAAGAGCGTGCCCTACGAGTACACTCTTGTCCCTCAAGTTTTATGAAAGCGAAGAGAGAACAGATGCTCTGCTTACTATCCCTTTCAACTTTCCTCTGTCTCCTACAACAGCGATTGGAAATTTCGCCTCTACGGCTTTCGGGATTATATCTTTTAAATATATTTCTTCTCCTGTTACCGGAATTCCTTTTGTGAGTAAGGAAAAAAGAGGAATTTTTTCTTTTCTGGCTCTTATCGCGTTGTCTAAAGTTATAATTCCCATAAACTTCATGTCATCTGCAACGGCATAGGCACTGGAGACCTGGTTTTCTCTCATTTCCATAACGGCATTAGCTGCGGAAACGTTTTCTCTGACGATACAAAGAGGGGTAAACATCACATGCTTTACTTTCAAAACAGCACTCATATCAGCACCCTCAATGAAGTTTTTTACGTAATCATTTGCCGGATTTGTAGACATCTCTTCGGGCGTGCCGGATTGTACTATAACGCCATTATGCATTATCGCAACCCTGTCTCCTAATTTGAATGCTTCATTAATATCATGAGTTATGAATATTATTGTTTTTTCTAGTTTTCTCTGTAGAGAAAGGAGTTCGAACTGCATTTCTTTACGAACTAGAGGGTCAAGTGCAGAAAAGGGCTCATCCATTAGCAAGACGTCCGGAGAATTCACTAGAGCTCTAGCTATTCCAACTCGTTGTTTCATGCCACCGGACAGGCTAGAAATCTGTTGTTCCTCCCAGCCTTCAAGACCTACCATTTTTATAAATTTTTCTGCCTCTAACAAACGTTCTTTCTTGGGGACACCTTTTATTTCAAGTCCATAAGCTACGTTATCGATTACATTTCTATGGGTCAATAAGCCAAAATTTTGAAATACCATTGATATTCTTTTGCGTCTCAGATTAAGGAGATCTTTACCTTTAAGCTTTTCGACATTCTGTCCTTCAAAGAGTATCGTGCCCGAAGTTGGCTTTAGAATTTGGTTGAAACATCTGATTATTGTAGATTTGCCGGATCCAGAAAGTCCGATTATAACGAATATTTCTTTTTTCTTAACTCTAAGGGAAACGTCCCAAAGGGCGACAGTCGCTCCGGTTTTTTTATATACTTCATCTTTTTCGCAACCATTTTTCATCATTTTTGTCGCTTCTGTTCTGTTTTTACCATATATTTTTGTTACATTTTTTGCCTCTATAATATAGTTATTATCCATTATTCTGTCGGTGCCCCTTTCTGTATCATTCCCTGTGTAAGCCGGTCAAGAATAATCGCTAAAAAGACAATTGATATTCCGGGCATTAAGGCTTTCCCCATCTCAATTCTGTTTGTGGCTAACAGAATTTGCATGCCTAAACCTTCTGCCCCAATCAGAGCACAAGTTACGACCATTGACATTGCCATCATTATGGTTTGATTTATTCCTGCCATTATAGATGGCATGGCCTGAGGTATCTGTACCTTAGAGAGCAGCTGTAAAGTTGTAGAGCCAAATGATGAGGCCGCTTCCAGCATTTCTTTATCTACATGTGTAATCCCCAAGTTAGTCATTCTTATCATCGGAACGATAGAATATATAGTGGTTGCGATGAGAGCCGGCGTTTTCCCCGGACTAAATAAAATAACTGCAGGTACTAGATAGACAAAAGCAGGCATGGTCTGCATAAGATCAAGAATCGGTCTGATTACTGTGGATGCTTTTTTGTTCATTGCAACCAATATGCCAAGCGGGAAGCCCAGTAAAATTGAGAGAGTAACAGCGACTACGACCATACTAATAGTTTGCAACATACTATCCCATAGACCGCACATACCAATGAAAAATAACATCGCACCAAAAATTAAGCCGACATATTTTTTCTTGCTGGCTTTCCATCCAAGGTAAATAACAATCAGAATTAGAATAAACCAAGGAATCTTCTCTAGAGAGAAATATACCGAATTGACCGAGTTTAATATAACAGTTCTTATAATTCTAAGTGTTTCTCTATGATTTCTACTAAAAGCTTTAACGGCGATATCTATGGCTTCCCCACTACCTAAAATGAGACTTTCGGGAAATTTAAGAAAATATTCCATTTGTGGACCTCCCAAAATTTAAAAATATTTTACATTTGTACCCTTTGAACAAAACGTAGAATTTCTAGAGTGTTTTTTTAATTTTTTCGGCTTTATCTTTTGGCAGCCACTCGTCTATTAATTCAGGATAGGTTTTAAGAATCCATATGGCAGCTTGTTTATGAGTTGCATTTTTGTCATTTATATATGCCAAGCCTTTTGCTATTACATTGCTGTCGGTTCTGTATTTTTTTAGGAAGTCTATTAACTCAGGTGCCTTTTTTGCAAAATATCGGCTGCCAATGATATGCAGTTCTTGCGGGTTAAACTCTGTTGCTCCTTTTTTAAAGAGTTCTTTATCAAATGGTTCGTCTTCCAATCTGACGATATCAAGTTTGCCACTTATCACAGTCGGCTCAAAGCAGTAGCCGACCCAAGCTTCCCCCAAGTTATAAGCAGCTTCCAACGATGCAAAAAGAGTAGCTTCGCTTCCCAGTCGTACATAGTTGTAGTGTTTATCAAGCCCATAAAGTTTATATTTTTTATATAAAATTATATCTGCTGCCCATCCCGGGGTTCCGCCGTAAAATCTACCCATTTTATTGTCCTCTTCATCAGGAAATAGGTGGGAATATTTTGCGAGATCCTTAACCGTTTTAAGACTAGGAGCAATCGGTTTGATTCCTCTTCCTGGATCTCCTTCTATAACATATCGAGGAACATAAATTCCCTGATTGCTGTTAGGCACACTAATTCCGATTTCGACAACGTCTCCATTTTTAACATCTTCAGCAAATGTCGCCATGTTTTCTGTCCAACACTCTAAATCAAGATCGACATCTCCTGCGATTAGGGCTTGCCAATTCATGGGTGTGGACGCGGTAGAAGTTTTTAGTTTGTAGCCCCCGTAGGCTTTTTCTACTATATGGCTAACTAACGCATTATGTAGTTTTTGGCTATCCCATCCGCTGTCTGCCAGTACCAGTGTAGTTTTTGCGAAAGCTTGTGTAGAAAAGATTGTAGAAAGCAAAACTATTCCGAATAAAATATTGTGAAACTTTTTCGTTACTATTGTTAATCTCTTAAAATTCATGACTTTAAATATTTCCCTCCAATATTAATATTGCAACACTCTATATACTTACATAAAGTTGTTACTTTTACAAGAAGAACTTTATTTCTAATTACTTTAGGTCAGTGTTTTGGGGAAGAGTTTTAATCTGGCGTAGAGTTTTGTTTTTTCAAAGTTTTTAGAAAGTCTTTCACTTTTGCGTTGCTGTTTTCATCCCCCACAAAATAAAGGACGTCTCCCTGTGCAAGCACAGTTTCACCGCCTGGTGAAAGAATAAGCGAGCTGTTCTTCTTTATAGCGACAACTGTTGCAGATGTTGATTGCCAAAAGCTTAATTGAGATATTTTTTTACCTAGAGAAGGCAAGCCCTCTTCAAGGGTTATTTCAAAGGGGATGAATGGATTTGTTGACCTGAATCGTTCTGTCATATCGACAAGTTTTTCTATCTGAGCTTTAAGTTCAGTCATTTCACGCATTTGGTTCTCTAATTTTTGCAGAATACTACTCTTGAGGTGAAAAAGCGTCTTTGCATCTCGTCTTCTTGATATATATAAAAGGGCATTTTCTCTGGATTTAATGGTAACTCCACTGCCTTTTAATGCTTCAACTATTCCTAGCTCAGAGAGAACACAAATTGCTCGTCTAGCTGTTTCAGGAGAAACACGATACTGGGAGGCTAAAGAAGATCGTGCAAAAATCTTATCTCCTTCTTTATAGCTCCCCTCGGCAATCCTCGAGGCAATATCAGCGGCAAGCTGTTGATATCTAGCTTCGTGCAATACCTTTTCGCTCATTGTGTTTTTTCTCCCACAGTTTAGCTTTTATTTTATACATTAATATATATTGCTTTAATTGTAGTTGTTTAGAAGTTTGGTTGCAACTTTTAATAGAGTATAATTGTCAACATAATATTATCAATGCAGCAAGAGATTTTTATATCTAATAAGATATAAAAACAGTGTAGAGTTATTTTAAAGCTTATGTAAAAAAGCTTTAAACTCTAGTTTTATAAGTGTGTGACAGCGTTATTGGGGACCTTGCTGATGTTCTGCACTTGTATTTTTATGACACAAAGCTATAATTAAATGAGATGCATAGAGGATGAACTCCCCTGCAAGGTTAGTGAAATATGGGTACGGTCTTGATCCAACAAACAAACCCGTGCAGTGCTTTTTCGTGTAAGCGGCGGAGACTTAACGGTCGACCAAGTTGGACGCGAGGAGCTCTATCTCTTTGAGAAGCGGGACAAGACCTCCTATACACGGCCAAGTGGGGGTTTTTAGTAAGGGAACAGAAACATATTAAACAAATTGGGAGCATGACTATGAAAATAACAAAGCCTTTTTGGCATCCATCCAACTCAAAAGCTTTTATACTTGATTGGGATGGTGTTTTAGCAGAAACTCAACTTGATTTTTCCGACATAAGAGAGCGTTACTATGGCGGCAAGAAGGCCTTGTTGCTTGAAGAAGCATTTACATTGACCGAGTCCGACAGGAAATCTTTGATGAAAGATTTGCATGAGTTAGAGATGGCTGGTGCAGAGAGAGCGACAGCTGTACCTGGTGCAATTGAGTTAACTGAAAAACTGTATTCAGAGGGTATCCCTTTTTGTATTGTTTCTCGTAATAGTGCAGAATCTATTCAGTCTGCAGCAAAAAATATAGGGATAAAACTACCGGAACATGTATTTGATAGAGATAATTCGAAGTGGCTAAAGCCTGATCCTCGCTCATTTTTTCACGCATCGAAGATGATGGGTGTCGCACCAGGGGATTGTGTTGCGATTGGCGATTTTCTATATGATTTACAATGTGCAAGACGTGCAGGGATAAGAGCTGTTTTAGTGCAAAGAGATGAGCCTGAATGGGAAGAGTGGGCAGATGCCTCTTTCCCAACACTTTTAGATCTTATCAAAGATTTTGAGGATCCTACTCCTATAGTGCCTTGGGAATACAGAGAAATACATGCCAAGCGAGGAGATAAGTGGATGAACTCGGCTAAAGAGCTGATTTTAACGTTACCGGAAAAGGTCTCTCCAAATCTCGACTGTTGGTTATGTCGTGCGGCCGCCTTGGGAATTGATGCGATTCAAGTGTCTTCTGATGCGGTTTTTTCAGTCACAGATTGGAAAGATAGCCAATCGTTCTCTCCTAAATATATGGGGCATCCTATGGCAGAAGTAATTCAAGACTTTCTGGCCGTACGCTATCCTATGGTTCGTGTGGTCACAGATCCCGAAATAGAGGGGCTCAGATCCCCCAAAAACTCACTTGATTTAATGAGATTTTTGGAGAGAAAAATATTCTAAGCAAGTACAAGTGAGAAAACAAGACAGTTTCTCCCCTCAATACGGTTTATATATTTCAGAAAGCTCAGATTCTCGACTAAAGTTTGAAGTCCCTCTTGCTGAAAGGATGCGCCCCGCATCTTTAGATGAGTATTTAGGACAAGATCATATACTTGGAATTGGGGAGCCACTACGGACTCTTCTTGAGAGAGGGCAGGTTCCAAGCTGTATACTTTTTGGTCCTCCCGGAACAGGGAAAACATCTCTTGTACGTCTTATTGCCAAAATAACTGAGAGAGAACTTTTAGAAGTAAATGCTGTTAGTGCAAAAGTCGAAACGCTTCGTAATTTGCTCGATAAGGCTAAAGAGTTAAAGCGCCTGACAGGGCGTTCTTCACTGGCTTTTATCGATGAAATATATCATTTCAACTCAAAACAGCAAAATGTTTTACTTCCTGCAGTAGAAACTGGCGATATTATTCTTATAGGTACAACCACAGAAAATCCTTGGTTTGAAATTAATAAAACTCTTCTTTCCCGAATGATAGTTTACACATTAAACCCTATTTCTGAAGAAGCTATTTATGAAATACTAGTGCGAGCTCTAAATGATAAAGAGCGAGGATTGGGGCTATTAGAAGTAAGTGCGGAAGAGGAAGTGATAAAGAAAATTGCATCTCTGTCTGGAGGGGATGCTCGTCAGGCGTTAATGCGTCTTGAAACATCAGTATCTTCCGTAGCTTTATGTGGTGGAAAAATTTTAACAGAAGAGATTGTATCTAAAAGCACTGGTGTTGCTACACAGCGTTATGACAGAGTGAAAAACGATCATTATGAGGTTATCTCCGCTTTAATAAAAAGTATACGCGGCTCAGATCCGGATGCCGCGATTTACTGGTTAGCCAGAATGCTTGCAGCCGGTGATGATTTGCGTTTTATTTGTCGTAGGCTTTGCATATCTGCAGCAGAAGACATAGGGTTAGCAGACCCTATGGCGCTTATACTTGCACAAAATGCGGCAGCTGCGGTTGACAGAGTAGGTCTTCCTGAGGCGAGAATAATCCTTGGCGAAGTCGTAATATACTTGGCTTCGGCACCAAAGAGCAACTCCGCCTATACAGCAATTAATAATGCAATGTCAGATGTTCTTTCAGGAAATATTATGGAGGTTCCTCGGCACTTGCGTAATAGTGAAGAGGGATACTTAAATCCTCATGATTATCCTGATCACTGGGTAGCACAGTCATATGCACCGGAGATTAGAAGATTTTATAAACCTGGAGAGCAGGGTGCAGAAGCAAAAATGAAACAACGCCTCAAAAGGTTTTGGAAGAGATTCTCTGAAAAAGAATAAAATGTATCATATACAGTATATTTTGATTTCAAAAATCTGTTGAATTTTATGTATTCTAATAAGCAAATATTTTCCAAAGTATTAAAGTAAAAAAGTCGTAGATGCTACTTATAATCATGTGGTGTCTTGCGTGTAAACGCATAAAATGATATATTAATCAACGTTTATTGAACGTTGACTTTTGAAGAAAAGCCGAAGTGGCGGAACGGTATACGCAGAGGACTCAAAATCCTCCGGGGTAACACCTATGGGGGTTCGAATCCCCCCTTCGGCACCAATTTTTACATATAGCCCCACGTCTTAATATGAAGATGTGGGGCTATATGTTTTGTTTAAGCGTTAAAGTGAAAAAATAAAGGATTTTTTAACGGAGATTAAATTTAAGGGATAATATTGAGTTTGTCCGCCACAGATTGTCGACTCTATCGTTTTTATGCTATTATAAGCTGTCAGTTCCGAGGACTAAAATCTTTAGGGGGTATTGTAATGCGCAGAATAATGTTTTTGGTTGTCGGTTTAATTTTATTAGCTTCGTTAATTTTTTATACAACAGTTCGTTTTACCGAGAACACGATAAAAATAGGAGAAATAGCAACGCTTACAGGGGACTTTGCAGCTTACGGAGTTGCTGAGGTTGAAGCTGTAAAAATGGCGGTCAATGAGATAAACGCCGAAGGCGGTATTCTCGGGAAGAAAATTAAACTTATTATGTACGACTGCCGTACACGCAATGAAGATATGGTTAATGCTGCACGTCGTTTAGTGCAACAAGACAAAGTAGTCGCAGCAATTGGTCCTAGCGGTTCAGGTCTATGCATAGCAGCTTCGCCTATATTTAATCAGGGTAAAGTCGCACATTTGGGAACTCTTCCTACAAACCCGAAAGTTACAGTTGATGAAAAAGGAGATGTCAGGCCTTACAACTTCCGAATCTGTTTCCTAGACCCATATCAGGGTAAGATTCTTGCTGTTTTTGCACGGGAAGATTTAAAGGCACATAAAGCTGCCATCCTTTATGACGTTTCTAGCGATTATTCGCAAGGACTAAGAGAATTCTTCACAGCTGATTATGAAGCATCAGGTGGAGTGATTGTAGCAAACGAGGGACATAGAGGAGAGGACGTGGATTTTAGAGCACAACTAACTAAAATAGCGCAAGCTGAACCAGATGTCCTCTGTATCCCGACCATGGGTAAATGCCTTCCTCTGGCAGTGAAACAAGCGAGGGAGATGGGGATAACAGTTCCTATTATCGGCGGCGACGGTTACGGAGACTTTATGTGGGAAATTGCTGGCAATAGCATGAATAATACATTTTGGATTAGCCATGTTGCGAAAGAAGATCCAACGCTAAAAGAGTTTTTTGAAAAATATGAAAAACAGACGGGAACAGAGTGTCAAGAATTTATGAATGCTGTAATGGCATACGATTGCGTCTATTGGCTTAAAAATGCTATAGAAACTGCCGACAGTGATGATCCTATAAAAGTTCGCGATGCACTTGAGCAAACAAAAGACTTAAAACTTATGCATGCGACTTTGACAATGGACGAGTTCCATAATCCAAAAAACAAAGATGGATATATCTTAGAAGCAAAAGACGGCAAAGCTGTCTTCTTTAAGAAAATTAAAGCAGAATAATATATTTCTGAAGAGTAACAACAAAATTGTTAATAATTAGTAAAAAGCGGGACCTTAAACTTAAGGCACCGCTTTTTATTTTACAAGGGCACTAGCGAAATTCAGCAGTTTGCTCATTTTGCACATTTACTAATATTGTATAATCATAATGTTCGCACTATAAAAACATTTTTCTCTTTTCGAAAACGGGTAAATGAGGAAAGTGCAGGAGGTATGAGTAATGAAAAAAACGATTATCATTGTCATGTCATTCTTAATCACAACAATAATTGTCACTCCCTCTTTGTCTTCATCTCGATGGGATGAATTTGTAACGAAATCCATTGAATATGAAAGAATACAAGAGCTTGGTATCCCGGTGATAAATAATCTAAAAGAAGCAACAGTGCAACAAAATGAAATAGAGCTTTGGGAGCAGCTTTGGCAAGGAGATCCTGCCCTTCGCTGCAAAGCAGGGTTAGCGCTAATGGATAGGATCTTTCCTAATGGAGATCCTTCTCGCTGGCAGGAGGTGGATGGTTTCCTTTCAATCTCTAACAGGCAACCGAGACAATTAGCTGGAATAGATGCTTTTTTTGTAGTGGTTTCCGCGATTAGAGATCTCCCGGATGGGGTATGGGCTTCGGCCTATATTTTAGAAAAATTCGGGAAGTCGACAAGAGGAAGAATGTATTTTATTGACGATACAACCCCAGAAATTAGAGCGGTTTTAGATGATGTTATTAATAAAACGGGGTTAAAGGGAGATTGGTCAAGCACAATTATTAGAGGGCATACACCATTTTTGCCTAGATATAATGGTTATATTAGTATGAGCAGGGCGATGGACAAACATATGGTGTTTATAAACGGCCACGGAGCAATTGCCGGTAATGGCAATTACTCTTGGGATAGGGACAACGGTTATATCTATGAGATAAGCGAACGGATGGGCGTTTCAAGCCCGTCTCGCTAAATTTTATTCAGAGAATAGCGCTTCAAGTATTGCGGCCGTTTCAGCTAAAGCGAAAGCATCCACTTCGTCTGGATCCTTAAGCTCTTCTTCCATTGCTTCAATACGTTTTTTTGCTGCTTCAACTTCGGGGAGTAATCCAACTCCATGATAGCCCTCTTTTAGTGCTTTAATTTCTTTTTTATCGTCAAGCCGTTCGGTTAAGAATCCAAAGAGAAACGTAGGAGCACTGATTGCTGCGAGCCTATCGTCTGTAGCACTCCAGGGAGCAGTAAGATATATTGAATAATTTACAGAGTCCTCTAGCTCTTCGTCAATCTCCTCCTCATCTTCTGGAAAATCCCAAAGATTTAAGACAAAGAAAGGCACATCTGGGGCAAGAGAAATCGCATAAATTACGGCATCTCGGATATCAGCCTTATCAGCCCCTGTCTCAAGTAAAGCAATTGCTCTGACGTGTTCTCCAATGACGGACTCTGAATTGCTGGCTTCTAAAGTGGCCAACAAGTCTTTATACTGTTGCAAACTCAACATAACTATATAAAGTAATTCTCGACTTGGGAAGAACCCTTCATTGTCAAAGGATACAAACTCCTGTGCTATTGAAAGTGCTTCTTCGTTGTCTCCCCTAGCTAAAAGACAGAAACCAAGATTCATCATAATTGTGCAATAGACATCAGAATCTCTGTCTTCGTCCGTTGTTGTTGTCAAGTTTTTCGCTTCAACAATTGCTCGTATTGCATCCAAAGCCTCTTTCAAAATATCGAGACTGTCGAGAGATTCTTCATATTCCAAACTTTGCCAAATAGCAAGTTTTCCGTACGGATTATTTGAGTCTAATTCGAGTATTTCCTCCCCTATACGGCCAATTTCTTCATTAGTCTGTGTATTGTCAAGTTCTTTTAAAAGCTGTTCGATATCCACTTATTATCCACCCTTTCAAGTTAAGACTTTTTCGTTTATTATGTTTTGTGTGTTATTCGCACAATACTAACATAATCGCGACTCCATTGGGTTGTAATCTTGTTATATACAAATAATCATCAACTGATTTGCTTCTTTGTACGCCATCAAAAATTTCACCCTGTATTCCTATTCCCTCAAGAATTATTTTTGCTTGAGCTGCTCTCATTGTAGGATGCAAAGAAAAAAGAATTTGCATACAAATATTTCTAAAAACGGTCTCATTGTTCTGAGAAGAGTGGTATGTATCACCTGTCTCAGGCTCTGGATCATTATAAAAAAAAGTAACTGCGATATTCTTCACTTTGTTGCTGTGGCTTTCTCTTTTTATAAGGAGCATCAAAGATGTGCTGTAAGGTATTATAAAGTCTCCTGTATCAGAAAGCATTAAATCTTTTTTGATTTGATCGCTCGTAAGACCATAAGGCACCCTAGCAGCAGCGAAGCTCAGTTTTTTTAAAAATGCATCGGTTGTGACAGTAAAACAGTTCTTATCAGAAGAATAAGCTAGAGGAGAGAGAATAAATAGAATAAGTATCGTAAAACAAAAAAACCTTTTCAAGTTGATCACTTCAATTCAATAGATATTTGCTATAAACATTATAATGCAAACCGAGTTTTTATTTTAATAATTAAACAATAGTTTGTTTACACAAGAATAAGTTAAAGGAGCGCTTCAAAAATGATAAAAAAAAGATTTATTTCTATATTTTTTCTTTACGTCATAAGTTTATTTCTTTTGGTTGGGAACTCTTGTGCAAATGAGGAGAATATCTATCTGCCCATATCTTTTGCTGACGGCTCTACGAAAATATCTCTAGGGAGTGCGATTTTAAAAGGCGAAGAACTGTGGGTGCCTGCGAACGCGATGGAAAAAATGGGAGTAAGTCTTATCGATGCGCAAAACAACAATAAAGGCTTTTATTTGAACATAGAGAATCCTGCAAAAACATTTGATATTTCGAGTTTATCAAATTTGGCGGGAGAAACGCTATCACTTTATTTTTCATCAAAATACGAAGAAGGGATTTCGTATTTTAATGTAGTGGGCATGGAAGCTTTAACAGGACTTGCGTTTGAAAAAAGTGAGACTGAAGTTACATTTTATAAAAATAGCTCTACTCTTGCCCAGCTGCTACAGAAAAGAACGGCAAAGCCTAGAATCAAAGAGAAGATTTCTCTTGTTTGGGCACATATTACTCGAGACAACCCCAATCTTTTGGAGGAAGAAACCCTTTCGGGGCTCGGTATTATATCGCCTACCTGGTTTAATCTCATAGATGGTTCCGGTTTGATGGCGAATAGAGCTTCTGTAAGTTATGTAGAAGCTGCACATAGCAAAAACTATCAAGTTTGGGCACTGGTATCTAACGGATTCAACCAAAACAACACAACTCAGTTTTTTAAGAACAATAAGGCAGTTAGTTTATTTATAGCCAGATTATTAGCCTACTCGAAACTGTATAACTTAGACGGTATAAATTTTGATTTTGAAAATGTGGATGTAAATGACAAAGATGCCTATGTAAGATTTATTTCCTTAGCTGCACCTTTGTTAAAAAAGGCGGGGTTAAGTGTGTCTGTCGATGTCCATATTCCATCTCCAAACAGCAACTTATCTAAGAGCCACGATAGGGGATTTCTTTCAAAACATGTAGATTATGTTATGTTAATGGCTTATGATGAACATTGGCGTACCTCTCCAAAGGCTGGTTCTGTAGCTTCAATGCCATGGGTGGAAAGAGCGGTACAAAACACTATTAATGAAGGTGTTCCGTCAACCAAGCTCATTTTGGGTGTTCCATTTTATATGAGAAGATGGGAAGAAACAGCAGTTAATGGAAAGACCATAGTTAAAGCTGTGACTTTGACTATGGATGAGTCCAACAGCATATTGGCCTCTAAGGGAATAAAAGCGAATTGGAATGATGAACTTGGACAGTTTTATTATGCTTATAAGGAAAATGGGAAGACATATAAGGTCTGGGTCGAAAATGCAGAATCAATTAAACGAAAGTTTTCATTGATAAAAAAATACAACTTGGCAGGAGCTGCTGGTTGGCGCAAAGGACATGAATCAGCGGATATATGGGATATATTTGATTCAGAATTTGGCGGTAATTAGAGTTATAAAGCTAAACGGAGGCATGCCTATTCTTAGACATACCTCCGTTTAATTATTTAAAGGGGCTGCTACCATCCGCTTCCTCCACCGCCGCCACCCCCACCGCCTGAAAACCCACCGCCACCGAATCCAGAGGAGCTTCCAGGAGCAAATGCGGTTGTTTGAGAAATCAAGCTGCTATTTATCTGATTAGCCAAGCTGGAAGAAAAATGAGCGAAATTTCCTCTATGAAAAAACAGATTAGGGTTAGGTCCCATATACCAAGTCGGCTGATATTCTTCTAGAGAGAGAATTTTTTCAAACCTATTGCCCCAAGTTTTCGCAACATCAAGAGCGAGTGCGTAGGGCATGAGTTTCTCAAATAATTCTGGTGTTTCTTCTGGAGGATTAAACATTTCCAAACGTTCTTTTTCTGCGGTTTTCATGTACATAGCCATCCCTTCCGCACGGTTTAATGCATCAAAACCTTCTACAGTTCTAGTAGATAACAGAGGGCGCAGCAGAGAACACGCTGTTGCAGATAACAGGAAAAAGATAAGTACAAGGGGGTTCTTTCCTGTAGAAGACATCATCCCAACAGAGAACACACCAACTGTTATGGGCATTATTAAGCGGACTAGAAATTGTATTAATTTATCAAATGGTTTTTTTTGCCTTTTATTAAGCAGCGGAATAGCAGGTAAGATTATAAGCAATCCAGTAATTCCACAAAAGAATAAATTAGTGGGAGTTTCTCCGCTGAAAAAATATAGCAAGGCAACTCCTAAGGCATAGATCAAAATACCCGTAAAACATTTGTCAAAATTTACTTTAAACAACTTCTCTTCACCCTGTTCTAAGTGTCTGCGGAGACTGTTCATGGTTTTTATCATCCTATCGGAAGTGTCGTTGCTTAACGAAACTGACTCAATTGTTCCCGGAAAAAGTTGCAACATCATTTTGTCTTCTTCCGGCTGCATTGATTTTAAATCTAGATTGTTTTTATGAAGATAGAATTTGCTTTGTTTCCTGCCGAATGGAAAGGAACTTGTTTGCTTTTCTTCTATTTTTATAGCGCCTTTTACCGCTAGATTTAGGATCGCAGCAGTAAGTGCTGTTTTATCAACAGCTATATCACGAAAATAGCGCATAGAAGCCGGAGATTCATTGTTGGGAGGGGAGAAAAGGGGAATAACAGCTTTACGTGGTGGTTCCTTACCCCATTTTATCCACGCAAAGAGAAACCAAGAAAGAGTGCCCAATAACGTAATAATTCCTATAAGCCCCTGCACTAAATCATTGTCTGTTGCAGGAGGAGGGGGGGAAGAGACCAATCCCTTAGCCCAAGTATATACTACGGTAAGCCCCTCACCAGCTCTTAACGGTCTTGTGGTCGTAACCTCGTTAAAATTTCCCAGCGACGCATAACTTTTTCCCCCCTTTTCTCCATATGCCCCAACATACCACTCGACAGAGTTAAAACCCTCGCCAAATTCTTTCTGGGGAAGAGCCACAGTACAAGACGCCTTTATGATAGGAAAGGGCCATTGGTTGCCCGTAACGTTCCAATATAGTTCATCATGATTATCATAAAAACCCAGCTGTTTTTTTGTGTTGTAGGTTATTGTAAAAGTATGTATTCCGGGGGGTATGATTTTGTTGGGATCGCCTATTCTTAGGTCTTTGTATCTTCCATTTTTCGATAATGTCCATTTTATGGGTTTATCATTAAGAGATACATATTCAATATCCCACGTAACATGAGTTGTCTGCCCTTTGTTATTTTCATAAGTAACGGGGAATGTTCGGACGATTCCACGTTTAATAGCCACATTTTCTATCCTGGCTCTGATCTTTTCAGTAACCGAGAGAGAACTGTCTTGGTTAATTTTTATCACGACATCATAACTCTCTAAGACCTCCATTGCCGTGGCAGAATGAAGGAAAGTAAAGAGCAAGAGTAACAAAGCTAGGGAAAAGAGCGACAATCGTTTTTTCATAATACTATCGGCTTAAAATTTAATAAAATTAAAAGGAAACTTTTGGTGCTTGTTTGCTGTCTTCCTCTGCTTCAAAAAATGGTGCTTCCTTGAACCCCATGTGACGTGCTATTAGAACCGCGGGGAACCTCTGTATAGCGGTATTTAAATTACGAACGGTTCCATTGTAGTAGCGTCTTGCCATTTGCAGAGCATCTTCGATTTGTGATAATTGCTCTTGCAGGCCAAGAAAATTCTGGTTTGCTTTGAGGTCAGGATATCCTTCAGCAACAGCGAAAAGGGAGCGTAATGTTCCACTCAAAGTATTTTCCGCCTTAAGCCGTGCCTCAGGGTCATTTCCCGCAATTGTTACTTCAGAACGGGCTTTTATGACGTTTTGTAAGGTCTGTTGTTCATGTGCGGCATACCCTTTGACGGTTTCTACCAGATTTGGGATAAGATCAAATCTACGTTTAAGTTGAACATCAATTCCACTCCATCCCTCTTGCATAAAATTTCTTAGTTTTACGAGACCGTTATAAACAGCCATAAGCCAAATGCCTATAACGGCTACTATAGCCAATAAGACCAATCCTATTTTCATTAAACTCACCCTTTCATAATTGAATTGTTCTTGATAAATTTATTTATATTATTTTACTTCATTTGATTAAAATGAGCACATATATATATGTGTGCTCAAGTCTGAAAGCAATTTTTTAAATTAATCAGAATCCCGGTTTTTTAACTTAGTATGAATGGTTTTGTGTTGTTTAGAGTTGCTTTTGTTATTTCTGTAATAGTAGATAGAGTTCCAACGCCAATATTATGCAAGCAGTCGAAGTGTTTGACAGAGAGTTCACAGATTAGTATCTGAGTATCCCTTTTTTCTAATCTTTTTAATAAGTTAAATTGCGGAGAGTCTTTTTGAGCCATCTTTACAGCTTCGTTCATTAAAACCAAAGTGGTTAGTGGCTCTTCTGCTTCCGTGATGGCTTTGAAGTACTCGTTCATGAGCTGAGCCCCGAGCCCGCAAGAATCGGCTCCTATTTTATTTGAAGTCAGAAGAAGAACGGGATGTGCGGTCGTAGTCTTTTTTGCCGCCTGTTTATATATGGACGCATCACGCAATGTTTTTCTTGCGTTTATGTGTATAATTCCTGCATCTTCTTTTAACGAAAAAGAAAAACTCTGTTTTTTTAGATATAGCACTATTTCTGAAACGACATTCTTATCATTTACTAAAACAGAAAATTCTTTTTCTCCACTGTTCACAGCCTCTTTTATTTTTATAGCAGAAATTGCTGGAGTTAATCCTTTTGCATCTATAACTTTCATATATTTGTCTCCATTTTTCTATAAGCCGTTTAATTTGAGCTTTCTTTATTCATCCTGTTTTTCTTCTAGCATGGAGATGAACTCCTCAACCATCTCAGGATCTAGCCTAGTTCCCTTTAATGCTCTAAGGCAAGTTTTTGCTTCGTCAGGAGAAGCTGTTCTTATCCCCGGTTTTACACGTGAGAGCTCACTCCATTCGTGGACAATGGCATATGCTCTCGCTTCTACTGGGATACTGTCTCCTTTTTTACCGTTTGGGAAACCTGTCCCATCCCAATTCTCGTTCCAATTGTAGGGAATCACCGTTGAAGAACGTAATAAATCGACAGATTTCATAATGTCTTTTGATACTAAGGGGTAATTTTGAAACTCTCTTAGCTCCTCGGTAGTTAATTCTGATGAAATATCGCGTTTATGTGGCGTACTAATCAGCCCAATTTTACTAAATAATGCACCTAAGTAAGAGAAGATTAGCTCATTGTGGGGTATGCCTAACCTACAACAAAATCTTTCGGTAAGTTTTGCCTTACGCGTTATACAACTCCGGAATCCTTCATCTCCGGGAGTTAGAGTCGTAGCAACTGTTTCTAAGGTTCTTAAACAAAGGTTTGTTGCGTGAGTTGCAAATCGCTCATAAACCATGAGTTTAATCTCGTCTATCTCAATATTCTTTTTACAGCAGTAATCTTTGTATGCAATTACGTCTGTAATAGCTCGTTGTAAATCCGTTATTTCGTCTTTGAAATGATCTGTAGTGATTCCCTCGTTTGTTCGTGGGTATTCTTGAATGGCTTCTGACTCTTCTTCCAATCGTTTTATCCTATCGTATAGAATGCGTTTTAGAACGAGATCGAATCCGCAGCATAGTAAAATAACACATGCAGCAATAGCCAAGAAAAGAAGCTGCATTTTCTTTTCTACATCAGAAGTATCTTTGCGAGGCGACGAAGCACGAATCCAAAAAGATGGTGAACCTGTGTGATCTTTAACAAGCATACTTCCTGAAACCAGTGGATTTTTATGTTTTATCCTATTCACAACTACATCTTGAATGAAGGGAGCGGTTTTTTCTTCCTTAGTTGTTGGCTCAATAGTAAAATTAAAGTTCAAGGTATCTACTATTTTTTTAGTAAACTCGGGATTAAAAGGTCTTGTCGCTATAAAATATCCGGCAGTGGGACCTCGCATGTCTGAAGTTAGTATCGGTTTTAGTGAAAAGAGGATAGGCTCATTATCGCGTAGCGCAATGCCACTTATACCTCCTTCACTTATATTCTCCACTATTTCTTTGTTCTTTGGATTTGAGAAAATAGTAAAAAGTTCGCTCTCAGGCGAGGATGGTTCATTAGGAGTGCTGTAGTCTCTTTGTAAACATACTTTTAACTGCCTATCAAGTAAGATAATCGAAGAAATACCTACTTCTTTTAGATTATTTTTGTCAAAAAAGGGGAGGGCAAAATTAGGGTTGTCTCCCATTAAGTAATGCCAGGTGGAATCAGAATAAGCCCAAGTGGCAGATATGGCGGAAAGAGTTTGTGCTTCTGCATTTATTAGTCCAACAACTCTACTTAAATCACGAATCATTCTTTCCTTGCTGGCCTGATAGGAGGCAGTTCTTAAAACGCCGGTAAAAATGAGGTCAAGCAAAAGCAATAAAATCAACATGGTGATTCCTAAAGCAACACTTATCTTTTTGCGTATGGTCATGTGAATACCTCCAAGGCATAGCTCAATTAGTATATATTAACAGATTGAGAGATATAGGACAAAAATGGCTATTCTACTCTTGGCAAAATAACACCACCAGCAAGTACAATCCCATCCTCTGTATACAAGACAAGACGCTGTCCTTGAGCTGGTGCAAAAGTTGGTTTTTCGAATTCTATCTTTAGCTGTTTATTGTTTGCTGTAATTATTTTACAGTAATTAAGAGGTGCTTGGGATCGAGTTTTTGCCAGGAATTTACAGCTCTTATCAGTCAGAAATTCTTGAACAAGAACATTTAAATTTTTTGCTCTGACAGTTTTAGAAAAAGCAAAATTTCGCTCTGCTACGGTAACAGAATTATTAGAATGTTCAATTTTTACTACATAAAGGGGTTTCCCCCCGGCAATGCCCAACCCTTTCCTTTGACCTAAAGTGAAGTTTTCTATCCCGTTATGTTTCCCTATGATATCCCCGGATAAATTTATAATATTGCCTCCTTTAGAAGGTGCTAGGAGATAGCGGTAGTTTTTTTCATTTGCAAAACAAATTTCCATACTTTCTTGCTTTTCTGCAACGGGTAATCCTTCAGCTCTAACAAAATTGCGGGTTTCTTCCTTTGTATGGACATCCCCCAATGGAAAAAGTATTCTATTTATACGTTCTTTTTTTATTCCCGCTAAGAAGTAAGATTGATCTCTTTCTGCACACATGGCTTTTGCCAAATAATAATTGTTATCCTTACACAGGATGCGAGCGTAGTGTCCTGTGCTCATGTAGAAACTAGGTCCCCACATTGTTTCTGCCAAATCCCAAAGATGTCCGAATTTTATTTGTTCATTACAATCAGCACAGGGATTTGGGGTCTCTCCAAGTATATAAGCTTCTCGGAATGGGGATGATACCCTTTTTTTAAACTCTCCTTGTATATCAACAGAAAAGTGAGGAATATTGAGGTATTCGCATATATCTCTCGCAGAATCTGATAGAGTCTTATCTTTTGATATCAGCATGGTAAGACCTAGCACATTATATCCACTCAGTTTTAGCTTTAATGCAGCTGCTGCAGAGTCAACTCCGCCACTCATCAAAACGACAACTTTATCCCTACCATCACTTTTCCAGTCCCCGTTATTATTTGTAGGTATTAAAATGTTTTCCATGATTATATTTTACAACAACAGTAGTTGATATAGTAAATATTGTGGGCAATTTGGAATTAAATTTTATTAATCCTCTCAAACAAATAATATAATAAGTAAGTTCTCATAAAAGTCTTTTTAGCATTTTTATGAACAGTGAATTCAATATAAGGAGGAGTTGTCTGTGGAAGAAGAATACGTTTACCCCGCCGTTATTTCGAATGCTTATGACGAGGGGAAGTTGTGGGTCGCAAATTTCCCTGGATTAAAAGGTTGTTGGGTAGAAGGAAACAATAGAGATGAAGTTATAAAAGAAGCCCCTAAAATTCTTCGCGAATACCTATGGTATTTTAAGAAAAACAACTTACCACTTCCCAAGCCAATGGGAATAAAAACGATTGAAAGAGCAGGGATAGGTGAAGTTATAGAAATAAAATGTAAATTATAATCAATCTGTAAGCAAATTTAATAACTATAATGTAATATTACTCTATATAAATAATGCAGTAACCATTGTTAGGCAATTCCGTTTTTGTATTTGTTATTTTTATTTTTTGATATCTACAACCTCTCCGTTCGTAATTCTTCTCAATTCATCAGGGGATATAGGAAAGAAGTGGTGGTCTGTACCTCCGGCAGACCAAATTGTTTTGTATAGAAACAAGTCTTCATCAATAAGAGTAATTGGTTGTTTTGGATAACCTATGGGAGGAACTCCCCCTGGACCAAAGCCTGACCATTTGTAACAGCTTTCCGCATCCAGAAACTTAACGTGCGATGCTTGTAGTCTTTTCTTTATTTTTTTTGTGTCGATCCTATTTGGTCCGGACATTAAAGCTAACGCAATATACTCCCCTCTGTTGACTTGCAACAAAATGCTTTTGAGAATTTCTGTTTCAGGAGCACCTACGGCTACAGAAGCATCAGAGACAGTAAAGATGGTTTTTTCAGTATGTATAATTTCTGCTGAGATTTCAGATTTAATCAAGAAATCTTTTACTGCTTTTACCGGGTCAAAATTGATATTGTTATTTTCTTCCATTATTATTATCCTTTTTAGTAATTTTATTCGATATAGTGCAGTTATTTGTAATTAAGGGATTTTGTAGAATCTCATAAAGAGAAAGAAATTCATCATCGGCATAGATTGCCCTGTAAAGCTCTCTATTTTCAAGAACAGATCTTACAAATTCTCGTGTTTCGGTATAAGGGATATTTTCTATCCATTCTGCCCAGTCTTTCGAATAAAGAGTGTCCCATTTGCAAACAACAGTTTCTCCCGCATTGTAAGCGGCAGTAACCCTCAGCAGGTCTCCGTTGAATTTTTTTTGTAAAAGAGCATAATACGCAGCTCCGATAATAATGTTCTCTTTAGGATTTGATAGGTCGTTCAACTCTAATTCCAACTGCTTTGCTACATTTTGGGCGGTTAAGGGCATTAACTGCATAAGGCCGACCGCTCCAGCTTTACTTACAGCATTATTTAAAAATCTACTTTCTTTCTTCATAACGGACCAAATTGTTGATTTAGGTATTCCTGTTATTTTTGAAGCAAAAATAACCTCCTCTTCCCATGGACGAGGAAAATGAATTTTAATTTTCTTTAATTTTTTTTCTGAAATTAGACTTGCTGCATTTGGGTACAGCATAAAGGTGTAAAAGTCAGCAGGAAACTTCCTAAATAGTTCTGCACGCAACTCCGCGGCTTCTTTAAATTGTTCCAACTCTAAAAGCGCCTGAATACTCCAATAATAAACACGTGCGGGTCTAGGAGTGAATATTAAGGTCGTTTTATTTCGAGTCCAATAAGAAAGAGCTTTTTTCGGATTCCTTTCCATCCAAGCAGTCCAACCACTTTTCCAATTTTGACATGCTCTCTCTCGTATTTCTGTCACGGCAAAAGCCAGTAATAATAAAAACGTAAAAGTAATTAAAATAATGGTAAGATACTTATTCATTTTGTTTTTTTTAAATGTTAAGCGAGGGCTTTTCTTGTTCATATACAAACACCCTTTTATTGAGTTTGAAAAAAGTATCCTTTAATTTTATGTGTAAGTCAAGAGAAAATAGGAATGGTAAAGAAGAGTATTGAGTATAAATAAATATTTTTAAAACATGTTTATCTTCTTGTCAACAAGTGGCTTTTGTTGTATCCTAATAGAAACAACATTAACAAAGAAAGGGTGCATATATAATGAGTTTAGGCAATAGGATCAAATCGCTGAGAAAGGCCCAACATCTTACACAGCAGAAATTAGCCGATAAAGTGGAAGTCAGTCGAATCTATATCCAAGCTCTTGAAAGCAATCGCAGACTACCCTCAATGAAGTTGCTTCAAAGGCTTGCTCCTGCACTGGAAGTAGAAGTTAACGATTTGCTTAAAGACTTTTCGACTCCAGGGAAACCAGGAAGGATACAGCTTGAATCGATGTTAGAAAGTGGCGAATTAGAAATTTGGTATCGCAGTAAAAAATTATCGGAAAAAGAATTAAAAAGGGTTTATCGTGTTATAGACGCAACTCTTGATGATTGGGAAGAGGCGGATGCAAGAGAAGGATAGTACATCCTGGGAGGATTTTTCCGAAGACTTACCTACTCCGCCTGAATCTATGCCTAAGTGGGCGTTAAAAGAAGGGAAGCATTGGCATCGTCTTTGTGATTTCGATATATTGGCACAAGCGGAAGAAATGACAGGACTTACACTCGAATTAAAATATGAGTCGCTTCCGGCAGCTGTTTGGGGAATACATATTGTTCGCGGACAGCGTGGAAGAGTTTATATTAACTCTTCTCTTTCTCTTTTTTGGCGACGCTTTGCTATTTTTCATGAGGTTTATCATTTATTGAACAACACTAAAGGGGTTAGTTTTTGGAAAAGAACATTTGTTTCTATGGAAGGCATAGAAAAAGCTGCTGATAATTTTGCATGGGCAGCCGTTTGGCCGGAATGGATTGAGGGAGATTATTCTGATTGGTCATGATAAAAAACATGAAAAAACACCCTTTCTTTTTACCCTTTGCTGGATGTAAAAATCGCTGCGTTTACTGCAATCAACGCACTATAACCGGTGTAAATAAAATACCATCCCCACAAGATGTCATTGAAGAATTAAAAGTTCTCAAAGAAGCGGTAGAAGTATGTTTTTTTGGCGGTTCTTTTTGTCGCTTAGGCATTGAAACAATAAAGGACTATTTAGATGCGGTAGTAAACCATGCACCATCAGGAAGTAGGATAAGATTCTCAACTTACCCTAATGATTTAAACGACAAGAAATTACGAGACACTGTGCTTTCTTACCCCATTGCTTGTATTGAATTGGGAGTTCAATCCTTGGATTCAGAGGTACTTTCTCTCTGCCACAGGGATATAGATCCCTCTGAAGTTTTGGATAGTTTAGCTGAATTGCGAGAAGAAAATATTCCCCTTGCTGTTCAACTTATGATAGGACTGCCGGGACAGACGGAAAGTAGTTCTATGAGCGACATATGTAAGTTGGCTAAAATTAAAGGAGCAGCAGAATGGCAAATTCGTATTTATCCCTGTCTTGTTATGGAAAACACAGAACTGTATACGATGATGCAAGAAAATAAATACACTCCACTTTCGTTAAATGAAGCTATTAGGTGGGGGGGAAAACTAATAGACAAGGCAACATCTTTTGGTTTTACATTAATTAAAGCAGGATTACAAGAAACCGAGGAGCTTGCGTTGCAAGTTAGAGGTGGTCCCCATCATCCTGCTCTTGGAGAATTAATGATTGGGGAGTCTTTCGTTTATAGATTAATAAGGTTAAACCCCAACGGTCCTTGGGTTATACCGGCAATTCACATGTCAAAACTTATCGGACACAACCAATATGGACTAAAAAGATTGGCAGAATTGTCAGATATGTCGGGGGAAGAGATTAGAGAGAAACTATCTTTCTTTCCATCAGATAAAACTTCAATTTAGAGCATTACTTAAAAACAATTCTTATCTTACACAGTCGTATAAATTCTTGCCCATAATAGCTTTTATTGACACAATATAAACCCCAGTATAGAATTCTCACATAAATGTATATAAATTTATTTTTGCCTGAATACTATTATTTAAAGGTATAAGAGGTGATTTTTTTGGATAACGCTCAGCTCCAATCCCTGTTACTCGAAAAATCTTTAGAAATGCCTAAAAAAGCACGACGTGTAGTGGAGTATCTCCTGTCAAATATGAGAGAGGCATCTTTTAGGTCAATAGGAGAAGTTGCTACCGAATTGCAAGTTTCGAAAGCACAACTTGTAAGAGTGGCACAAATGCTTGGTTTTTCTGGCTACGCTGAATTAAAGACCTTTCTTCAAAATAGCATATTGGAACAAATTAATCCTGCTGCATTTTTAACAAAGGAAATAAGCGAAGAGGATGCTCTATTCGATACAATTTTTAGAACTGAGCATGCTAATTTAGATGACACAATGTCACAGCTCAAGGGAGAAGAGATTGCAAAATTTTGTAGATCAATAAAAAAAGCAACATCAGTTTATTGTATGGGATGGGGCATCTCATCTTTGATTGTAGAGTTGCTTCAACTGCGTCTTGCGGTACTGGGCATCAAGGCTCATTTGTCACAAAGAGGAAGTCTTTCCTTGTGGGAACAAGCACGTTCGATAAAAACGGGGGATATCGTTGTTGTCTGTGAGCTTCCTAGTTATGCGGTTGAAGTAACGGAAGCAGTCGAGATTGCTAAAAATAACGGTGCAAAAATTATTACGATAACGGATAGTGCTGCTGCTCCCGTATGCAGGTTTGCATCTCTTTCTTTTTTTGTCTCTGCTAACAGCCCTACATTTGGCAGCAGTATTATTGGCCCCCTGTTTCTAATCCATGTTCTGACATCAGAACTTGCATTGTCAATGAATAAAGAAGCTGCTGAAGCATTTGAAAAACAAGTTGATTTCTTACATGACGAGAGAGTGTTTCATCCGATATTTGGTCTTAAGTACTGATATACCCCTTTATTAAGAATATAAAAATATCACTAGCAAGTAAGACGTATTTAGCCAACTTTTCGGAGTGTCTATTTCTCCCATCTGAGAGTGTCAATTTTTTGCATCTGCAAGTTTAATATTGTTTCTATACCAGGTGGTCGTCCTTCCGCTAAGTTGTTAAATTCTGAAAGCATTCTTACATAAGCAAGACGTTTCATGGTTGAGAGTTCTCCTCTAATGCTGGTTCTCAGAAGGATGCCAAGCTGTTTGTAAACGCTTGGAAGCGGAACAAAAGCGGGACCATCCGGAGTCAATCTTATGGTGTATATAAAAGAATAACTATCTGCACCCTTATACTGTTCTTTTACATTATCGTATAGAGGAACGCCCGGTGAAATATAAAGAGCCGTTCCCTTAGGAACAATTACTTTAGCGGGGACCGTATCCCATCTTGTGTAGTTATATGGAGTTACGGAAATAAATACTTTGGGATTGAAAGTTGTCAATCCAAGCCAAAGGTGTACCCCTTCACCATTGAAATTTATAAAAGAAAGTCTCCAAAGGAGATCGTCCTCTTCATCTTGGTCTACCTTAGCGATAAACGTTGTCTCAGATATAAAAGTCATTCCATCCATATTTTTTATTTCTTTTGACCCGGCAGGAGTACGCAGCCAACAAGACGTGACTATTCCTTCTTGCTCTTCTAAAATTAGCGTAAGAGGATACCCCTTTACCCTTATTGTCCTAAGATTTATTCCCTTTTCAGGAATTTGGGATGAGGGAAGAAAGTGGATAACTGTAGAGATTAGTGCAATAAGTATAAAGATAAGGAGATAAGCGGTTTTTCTGCTTGAGAATATCTTTGCCATTTTGTTATTTTTTTGTGGGGTATTATCGAAATCTTCCTTTATTAAAGCTTCATTATCCATTCCATTTTTTCCTCCGGCAGTGCTTCTAGAAGCTCTTTAACCGTTTTGTTAAGCTGCGGATGCAACATATCCGGAGCTATTTCGGCTAAAGGTCTTAGTACAAAGGCTCGCTCATGTGCAAGTTTATGAGGGATAGATAGATTATTATTCTCAAAAATCTTGTCATCGACAAAGATTATATCAATGTCGATTTCTCTCTCTCCCCATTTTTCAGTTTCTTTTCGTCCTATTTTACATTCTATAGCTTTAACTATACTCAACATATTTTTACATGCGATTGTAGTTTCCGCAAGGACGCACATATTTAGAAATCTTGGTTGGTTGAGTTTGCCCCAAGGGGCTGTTTCCCAAACCCTGCTTTTCCTTTTAATGTCAAACCCGTTTTCCTGTAACGACCGAAGAGCTGTATCAAGATAAAGCAATCTGTTCCCAAGATTTGAACCCAATGCAAATGTTACTATTTGTTTAGACATGTGATATTTCCTTTATTGCTTCTGTCATCATTATTACCCGTTTATTTTCAGCCACATCATGGACTCTTACTATATCAATGTTATGCCAAGAACATAGAGCAGTAACAGCAAGCGTTCCATCAAGTCTTTCTTTAGGATCTTCAGATTTTGTCGCAATGCCTATAGTGTTTTTTCTTGAAGCAGCTATGAGCATCGGCATTCCGAATGTATCAAAAGCGTTTAAATTACGTAATATACATAAATTTTGGCTATAATCTTTTGCGAACCCTAATCCTGGGTCAAGAATAATATTTGAGCGTTTTAGTCCTTGAGCCTCCGCCACTTCTATTTTTTCTTCAAAAAAATCAGATATTTCTAGGAGTAGGTTTTCGTAGTTACACATTGAGTTCATAGTTTCTGGAGTCCCCCTCATGTGCATTAAAACCAGAAGCGCATTGTAATCTGCCGCCACTTTCGCCATCTCAGGCTCGTATGTCAGTCCCGATATATCATTTATAATGTCTGCTCCGGCTTCAAGAGCAACGATAGCAACATTTTTCCTCGTAGTATCAATTGATATAGGAGTCGTGGGCAATATATTCCTTATTTCTTTTACGGCAAGAGAAATTGCAGCAATTTCTTTGTCCTCTGGAATCCGTTTCGCATTAGGTCTTGTGGATTCTGCTCCAATATCAAGTATGTCTGCTCCATTTTTCATAAGTTCTAAAGCTTTAGCTCTGATATTTTCTGCATCAATCTTTGTTCTGCTCTCGGGATAAAAAGAATCACTTGTGAGATTCATTATTCCCATAAGAGAAGTTTTTTTATTTAGTTCAATATCGTTTCCATGAGGAAGTTTGAGAAAATGTGGCTTGTCGGTTAGTAGCGTAACGGCAGTTTTTACTTCCTTCGCTATCTCAGGTAACCCCCACCAATCCATAGCTTTAATTTTATCGGAGAACAAAAGAAGTTGTTTTTTTGTACCAAATAAAATTATGTGGCTACGACTTGAAGAGCAGTCTATCGCACCGGAGTTTACTGCCGCGTCACCTCCGAGTGAAAGCATTTCTTGTTTTATAATATTTGCGGCACGCACGTCTACATCAGAAAGATAGAGAGATTTTATTTCTCTTTTATTGTCAAAAAAAGGCAAGCAACGTTTATCCGCTCCAATTTTTTGCAGCATATATGCAAGTTCCTCTTTATTTAAAAATCGCATTTGAAATATTGCCACAAGAACACCTCTATCAGCATAAACATTAATTGATTAAGCAGTATTGTTTTGTCACTATCTGTCAGTGAATTATCAAACATATAAAAATAAAACAACAAACTACATTATAGTACATTAACAATCTCTTTTACTCTTTTGAATTTTTTCAAATAAAAATACGTAAAAACTGCGAAATAATTTCTTTGACCTGTATTGACATATACTCGATTGACTGATATTGTTAGCCGGACAGAGAGAGTTGGCACTCAGCCAACGAGAGTGCTAAAGAGTGATGGGAGGTGAGAGTCTTGCTAACTGAAAGGCAGCTGGGAATAGTCTTATCTGTTGTTTATGAATATATTAAGAGTGGCGAAAGTGTAGGTTCAAAAACTATTTCACGTCGCTATATCACCAACAGCAGCTCTGCAACTATTCGAAATGAAATGTCGGAGCTAGAAGACATGGGCTTTCTAAAGCAAACTCACACTTCATCAGGACGAATACCTACTACTCTCGGATATCGTTTATATGTAGACTCTATGTTAAGCAAGGTTGATTCTGAAAAACAGTGTGATAAATGGATAAAAAATTTGTGCGAACATCGGAAAGGTATTGAAGGAGCGCTTGAATCGGCTTCTGATATATTAAGCAGGATGTCCAACTATGTAGGCATCGCAGCCTTAGCACCCTTGGAAATGATGAAATTCCAAAAGGTTGATTTTGTGAGAATAAGTGATAAACTCGTCCTTTTGCTTGTGGTTTTACAAGGGGGCTTAGTGCATCAGAAAACAATTAATCTCCCCTGGGACTTATCGCAAGATTATTTAGACGATCTTTCAAGAAGAATAAACTTTTTTGCAGGTCGTCCATGGTCTGAGGTTAAGGGGGCTTTCCAAAATTATATAAAACAAGAGCTCATAGAATACAGATTTGCTTGTAAAAAAGCTCTGAATGAGTTAGAACACATTATTTTGGATCCTAGTATGAAGGTATATACCGGTTCAATGAGTCACATGCTAAATTTGCCGGATTTTCAAGATTTAAGCAGAATACAGGCACTATACGAATTTATTGAGCAAGAAAGCAGTATGGCAGAACTGGTAAACAGTTGTTTGAAAAAGGGAATAAATGTAGTCATAGGAGAAGAAAATGATTCTCCTGCTATGAAAAAATCGTCCATTGTAGCTTTTTCTCTTGAAGCTGAAGGCCAAAGAGCGATTATTGGAGTAATTGGCCCGGAAAGAATGGATTACGAAAGAGCTGTAACAGCCTTAGATAGAGTATTGCATATATTAGAGCCTGATTCTGAAAGGAAGGGAGCAGATTAAATGAGTAATAAACGCAAAAAAACAGAATCCTATGACA
>Ga0255345_1001510_pt1 | contig 33330 bp, 26 predicted proteins | sample wastewater_treat_6_FD_192415 | JGI IMG/M metagenome (GOLD analysis project Ga0255345, IMG submission 192415) | Wastewater microbial communities from Lulu Island WWTP, Vancouver, Canada - plant20 | ecosystem: Engineered > WWTP > Wastewater > Unclassified | place: Canada: Vancouver, British...
GTATATGACCGACGCCACCTGGATCCGAAGTTATGGTAGTAAAAGTATCTATCAAAATTCTGGTATCCTAAGAACCGATGGCAACCTACAAGTCGGTAGTGGTGGTGGAACCCTCAATGTAGTCAGAGGTGGTAGTTTTTCCTACCGCACCAACGTTCTCTTTGCCAATACTAGCGGTAGAGTCGGTATTGGTACCACTGCCCCCGCCGCCGAACTTGAAGTCGCCGGCACCACCTCCCTTATCTCCAATGCCTCCGGTAATATCAACGTTCAAGCTGGTGGTTCCGGCGGCGTCTACCTTGCCCCCGGCGCCGGCGCCTGGGCCGCCTGGTCCGATGTCCGCCTCAAAAATATTACCGGCACTTTCACCCGCGCCCTTGATGATCTTATGACTCTTACCCCCATCCGCTATACCTGGAAAAATGACCCCACCAATGCTCCTCAAGTCGGTCTCATTGCCCAACAAGTCGACGCCATTCTCCCCGAAGCTATTTCTACCAACGAAGGCTACCTCGGTGTTAAATATACCGACATTATTCCCCTCCTCACCGCCGGTATTCAGGAGTTAAACCAGAAACTCGATGGTATTGCCATTACTGACACCGGCAGTATTAGTACCAATTATGTCACTCCTCCTCAATCCACCAATTATTTTACTACCAAAGATGAAATCGAAACCGCCGACTATTCCATCACCGATATTCTTGGCAAAATATCCACTAATATTTCTCAATTTGCTCAAATTGCCGCCGCCAAAATTAAAGCTGGTCTCGTCTCCACCACCAACCTTATTGCCGATACCGCCGCCATCAGGAATCTCACTTCCAATCGATTAACTTCTGAACAAATCATCTCCCCATTGGCCAACATTGACCAACTTACCACCCAAGATATTCAATCCACCTCCATCACCACTCAAAATCTAATCTCTGACCAACTGACATCTGATAAACTGACATCCAACCAAATGACCTCTGACCAACTTACTGCTCGCAACATTCATAGTAGTAATATTTCTACCGAAAATATTAATGTTTCTGGAGAATTCTATGCCGACCAAATCATTTCCAAAGACGGTCCTATTACCGATGTCATGACTCAAAAAATCAACGATCTCCGTACCGAACTCCAAAATCTGGTTTCTGCCACTTCCGAAGCTACTCCTAGCGCTATTCTCACTGCTTCCGACTCCTGGTCAACCGACATTGCCGATGACTCTGCCACCATCACTGGCAGTTTGTCTCTCACCGACAATCTTATTGTCGGCGCCCAACTTATGGTCAACGGTGATTCTCAGTTTGGCAACGCTTTAGTTACCGGTCGTTTTGTTGTTGGCGAAACCATCATCAAAGACAATCTTATTGAAACCAGTAACACTGCCCTCTTTATCCAACCCAGCCGCACCGGTTCCGTCCACATTATGGGAGATACTCTCGTCATCGCCGACAACGGCCAAGTTACCATCACCGGCGACCTTACCGTCACCGGTTCTCTTTTTGCCAATCTGCTTCAAGCCCAAGAAATTGCCACCGCCAAATTAACTGCCCAAGACATTCAGTCCACCTCCGTCACCGCTCAAAATCTGACATCTGATAATCTGAGATCTGATAAACTTAATATCGCCACCGACTCCAGTTCCCTTATTATTGCCTCCGACACCAATACCACCCTCCCCACTACCACCGCTTCAGTTACCTCCAACGCCACTGCCGGCACCACCACTCTCCCCGCTACTGCCACCGACTTGGTTATTTCTACCAACAAACTTACCGCCAACTCCATGGTTTATCTCACTCCGGTTGGCTCCACCAACAATCAGGTTCTTTATATCAAAAATAAAATTATCGAACCTGATCAACTGACATCTGATAATCTGAGATCTTATTTCACCATTGCCCTCGACCAACCCTTAGACCATGATATTAATATTAACTGGTGGATTATTAACTAGTTACAAGTTAATCAAGTTTTTAAAGTTATAAAGTAAAAATGAAAATAGCCAAATTTGAAGATATTCTTGCCTGGCAAAAATCACAAATTTTAGTTTTAAATATCTATAAACAATTTTATCCTTGTCATGATTTTTTATTCAAAGATCAAATTCTTCGAGCCGCCGTTTCTATTATGAATAATATTGCTGAGGGCTATGAAAGAATGTCCAATAAAGATTTCAAAAACTTTCTTTATATCTCCAAAGGATCTTGTGGTGAAGTTAGATCTATGCTTTATTTAGCTCTCAAACTAAAATACATTTCTCCTTCAAATTTTGATTGTTTACACCAACAATCTATCGAAATTTCCAAAATTATTTCAGGTCTCATCAAAACTTTATGAACTTGACTAACTTGATGAACTTTATGAACTTTACAAACTTGATGAACCTTACAAACTTTATAAACTTTATGAACTTGATAAACTTTATAAACTAAATATGTCTTTCAAAAAAAATCTTATTATTCTTATCTCCATAGGCTTTATCTTTGGCATTATTGGTCTCTACTTCCGTCACCTTAACTCTTCCCCAAAAACTCCAAAATTATCATCCTCACCCTCACAGCCGATAGCCAAATCAAACGATTATTATTCTTTCAAAAGCACTGGTGGTAATTTTACCACCTACTTTCCTGACAATCTTATTGATCAAAATTCAGATATCAAAGTCGAAAAAGACAACTCTTCTCTTACTTTTAGTCTCCTTTCCTCTCAAAATAAAAAAATTGTTGGTCAAGCTCAAGACAATCACATTACCTACTCCAAAATATCCCAATCTGGATCCGCTTTTATTGATCTCCGCTATACTGTCACCGGCAACCGAATCATGGAAGAATTTATTCTCAACCAAAAACAAACCTTTCCTACTTTCAAGCAAAAAATTAATCTTTTCAACACCTACGTTGCCAAATCTTCTGATTCAATTCAATTCAACCATCCCGGCACCGACAAACTCCTCTGGTATATCCCCGCTCCCTTTATGTATGAACAAAATCACCCCGAAATCAAACACTTCGGCATAAAATTTAACCTCGAATGCGAATCTCCCAATACTCCTCTCAAAGACTGTCGTGTTTTCATCTTAACCAAACAAATTACCCCCGAAGGTCAGGCCTGGCTTGACGATCCCGCCCGCAACTACCCCGTCATCATCGACCCGACTGTTGCCGACAGCTGCTGGGGGGTTGGTGGTTATTGTGATGATGGTTGTGTTTATGGAGCTGTCACTGGCTCTACTGTCTATACCACCTGTGCCAACGGCGCTGTCTGCGCCGGCACTAACTGCTGGTATACCAGCGCCGGCACTTGTAATGCCAGTTGCACCATTGCTTCTGTTACCGCTGTCACCGCCTACACCGGTTGTACTGCCACCTTTTGTGGCACTCCCGGTTGTTGGCAATACGGCTCATCCTGCAACTCTAATTGCAACTGGTGCAATGTTGGCTCTGCTTATTTCTATCCCACCTATAATGATTGTATTAATAAAACTAACGGCAACATTGATGTCCAAGGCACCAGTAACTGTTGTAGTTCCGATGGTAGCGGTAATTGTTATATCTTTCGTAACAAAAGAAGTCGTTATGGAATTTATCCTAACTGTACTTTACAACAAGTCTGGGACTATTATTCAACCTGTACTTGGTACAACGGCACAACAGAATATTCCTATGATGTTTCTAATTCCGGCACTTGGTATACCGGTTCTGGCACTTGCGCTGCCGGTTCCGGCACTTGCTATGTTCTCACCGGTGGGACCACCACTTACACTGGCAATGGCGCCTGCGGCGCTGCCAATTGCGCTGGCGCTGCCACCCGTTATCAACGGACTCAATGCTCCTGGGCCCCTGCCCAATATCCCAAAGTTGTTTCCAATGCCACCACCCGCTATACCGGTTCTAGCGCCTGCACCCCCGGTGGCGGTGGCTCCTGTTATAAATTAGTTCAGGATGCTGCCAATACCTACACTGGCAATGGCGCCTGCGGCGCCGCTGACTGTGCTGGTGCCGCTCGACGCTACACCTCCCAAACTTGCACTTGGTATGGTGAATTGGGTGGGGACAGCCTTCGTTTTTCCGGCATCCGCCTTGAGCGCATCCGCGTCAATTAACTCTATAACTTTAAAACTTTCAACTTTATAACTTTATGAACTTGATGAACTTGATGAACTTTATAAACTAATATGCTTACCCCCGACCAAATCCACCAACTCCAATCTCTCGGCATCAAAACTGACCAACCGACACCCAATCATCTAACACTTGCCCATCCGGCAGGCGGGTCTGACCAACTGAGAACTGACAAACTGAAATCTAACATCTTCCCCTTACTTTCCATCTCCGGTCTGACTATTCTCTCGTTTTCCGGCTTAATTTTGTTAAAAAACAAAAACCAAACCCTCCCCGCTTCCCCTCAGGTCACTCCCGACACTTCTGTTAATCATCCCACCCCCACCCAAGTTCCCAAATCCATCCAACACTATCTTTTGGCCTCCCAACAGTTCTTTTCCCAAGCCAGCCAAAACCAGGATATCGACGCTTTCAATCAATCTATTTTGGCTGCCACCGAAGCCGTCAAACTTTTTCCCCAGGATTATCGCGGCTTTTTTCAGCGGGGACGGATTTACCACAGCATTCTTGCCTCCCAGCCCCAATTTCTATCTCAAACCATTGCCGATTTCACCCAAGCCCAAAAACTCAACCCCAACAATCCCGAAATTACCCGATCTCTCGCCTCCGTCTATGCCCAAAAAGGTGACGCTTCCGCCACCATTGATTATCTTTCCCAAACCATTGCCCTCGAACCCACCAAAGCCCAAAATTTTTATGATCTGGCCAAAATCCAACAGCAAGCCGGTCTTCTGCCTCAAGCTCTCCAAACTTACACCCAACTCCTTACTCTAGTCACCGACCCCAACCAAAAAACCCAACTTATCGGTGAAAAAACTGCTCTCGAACAGCTCATCTCTCAACACCCCCAAACCTCGCCCCAAACATCCACCCCCAATCCCATACCCACCATCACCCTTCCCCAATCACTCGACTCCCCCACCATCCAAGCCTCTATCCCCAGCGGACTCATCGTCGCCGCCCCCGAACAGCTAAACCAAATTCAAATTTCCAATTTTACCAACTCCAACTCTCTTTCCGGCACCGCCGTCTTGCCGTCAGGCACCAAAGACATCACTCTAACCAATACTAATATTTCTCCTTTATCCCAAATTTATGTCACCGTTACCCGCGGCGGCAAAAATCAAAATCTTCAAGTCATTTCTAAGTCCAACAATACCTTTACCGTCGGTCTTGACACTCCTATTCCCGAAGATATTGAGTTTAAGTGGTGGATTATTAACTAGTTGTAAGTTTGTCAAGTTCATCAAGTTATTGAGTCACAAGTTTTCAAATTTAATTCTTTAACCTTATATCCCGTAAACTTATTCTGCTACCATCCTTATTTATTTTAATTTATCTCCTCATCACTGCAAAAAAAACAAAGAGTTTTTTCCTCCCCTGTTAAGGGGAGATGTCTCGCTAAACGAGACAGAGGGGTTTGTCTTCCTGATACCTGTCCGCCCACCGGCGGATCTGACATCTGACAAACTGAGATCTTACTCTATGGGTGGCGCTAAATCAGTTCCTGTCGGCACCACTACCTGATCCTCTTCTTCAATTGTTGGTAACGGTTGTGGAGTTGTCAACGCTGGCTCCGTTTCTTCAGACTTAACCGCTTCTTGTTGTTGTTTTAACACCTCCTGATATTTTTTAACCGCCTCATCCAACTCTTTTTTCCATTCCGTCAGTTCTTTATTTGCCTTTTCATAGTCCTCTGAATCTGCCGGCACCAGCTTTACCGATTGGTCCAGCCTTGTTACCGCCTCCTGAATTTTATTCTGCTGTTTGGCGGCATAAGCCCAGTTATACCAAGCATTAGCCAAATTCGGTTTAGCATTGACCGCGTCCTCAAAATATCTTTCTGCCGAAGCATAATCTTTGGCTCCATAAGCCAACGATCCCAACTCCATCTTTATATTTGGATTGACCGGATCAAACACTGCTGCCTGTTGGTAAGACTGAACCGACCAATCAAAAGTATTATCAATCAGGCCAATCAGCGATCGATAAACCGAACCTAAATTTACCCAATAACCCGACATTTTTTGGTCCAAACCTACTGCCGCCTGAGCTTCTCTGACCGCCTGCTGGATCAAAGTCGATGCTTTTTGTTTATTTTCTTCCGTCATTTCTTCACCCTTTGGCACCTCAAAATAATTCCTTGCCAACGCCAAATTGGTCTGCGAATACATTGCCCGATAATCAGCTAAATTCGGATTCATCCCAATGGCTTTTATTTGATTGTTATACGCCCCTGTAGCATCATTCTTAACCGTCGCTGTCAATGACTCTCGCCAATAATAATCAGCTACCACTGGTTTAACCATCTTATAACCAGCAAATCCAACTATTACCAACACCAACAACCCCACTATATAAGGCATAATATTCTTTTTAGTTTCACCTGCTTCCAAAATCATTTGTGCTTCTTTCGTCTCCCCCAAAAACGTCGCCATCACCCAAAACATCAAAAATACTGTCAAAAACACCGGCGGCGTCAATAATACCACCGACCCCAACAAAACCAGTCCCAGTTTATTTTTCTGCTTCCAACTCGACACCATCAATATCAATATCAATCCCAATCCTACCAATCCCAACTCTGTCCACCAATGAAATATCCCCATCAAAGACACCCCAAACATATTCACCCACATATCTGTCATGTTAAAACTTGCTGGTCTAAATCTGGAAAATGCCTCCACAAAATTCCCCAATCCCACTCCAAACAACGGACTGTTTTTTAAAGTTTCTACCGCAATCACCCAAGATGTCGTTAGATCCAAATATAACCATCCTAATTTCACCAATCGATATCCCGCCACTACCACCATCAATCCCAAAAACGCCGCCACTATTGCTTCTTTAAAATAATCCGCAAATTCTGCCCTATTTTTAATTTTCTTAACCAATCGTCTCACCCATTCTACTGTCAAAAATCCAAACAATACCACTTCCGACAACAATGACCCAGTCACCGACCAACTATTACTAATCGATATTACTGGATTATCTTTTGGCCAATTAAACGGTAATTTTGATTCTGGCATCACAAACACCACCAAAGAAGTTATTCCCACCAACACCGCCGAAACTGTCAACCAATTTAATTGCTTTTCATATTCTTCCCGACTTCTCACTTGTAACCACAAGAAAAACCAAAATATCAATCCCACCAAACTACCAATCCCCAAAGGTGAAGTTATTGACCTTGCCTGCGCTCCTTGACTCATTCTCAAAAACGACACCACCGACCAAACCCCCAACAATACTATCAACCACCAACCTTTACTAAATTTTACTTCTGTCTTTTTACCCCAAATTGCCTCCACCACCCAAAAAATCAAACCCAACCCCCCACTCAATACCAAAAAACTGACTTTCCCTAGTCCAAAACCATCATAAATAACCGGTAAAAAAAACAATGGCATCAATGCCAACACTAACCTAGTGTAAATTCTTAAAAATTTATTCATAATCAAATCCTATCAAAATCATCTCCTCTCGACAACCTTTTAAACCCTCTTTTCTCCGCACAATCCTTGCAACCCCACAATCCCTCTAAATCTCCCTTTAACAAGGAAGACTTGTTTTATAAATCTTTCTACTTTATAAACTTGTTGAAATTTTCAGGTCAAAATTTGGAATAAAATGACATAATTTTGCCTTAAAATCCAATCCCGATGAAGTTTTAGCTGAATCGGGAATAAACTTGATGAACTTGACAAACTTGACAAACTTTCCACTTGATGAACTTGATAAACTTTATGAACTATTTAAGTACATTCAGCGGATTCAACTTCCCTTTACTGCTAATCACCTCAAAATGTAAATGAGTTCCCGTCGACCGACCTGTACTTCCCATCACTCCCAACTTTTGCCCTTGACTCACCCTCTGACCAGCCTTGACCACTATTGAATTATTCAACAAATGAGCATACAAAGTTTTATAACCATTACCATGATCAATCACTACATAATTCCCATAACCACCAGCATTCCAACCCGCCGTCACCACTGTTCCCCCTTGTGATGCTACCACATCCGGATTTGATCGATTGGCAATATCCACCGCCTGATGATACCAAGCATACCTCTGAGAAATCGCTCCCGATGTCGGCCACATAAAATTACCCTCGCCCACCACCCCCGGTATTGGCGCCACCGTCCTCGCCGTATATCTAGTTTTATCAATCACCACCTCTTTCGGCTTAATTCCATCAGGAATAATCAACTCCTGACCCGCACTCAACGAAAAAGTTTCATCATTGGCAAAAGTATTAAACGGATAATCAATAATATTCTGAGCATCCACCTGAAAATCCTTGGCAATACTATAAATAGTCTCCCCTCTTTTAACCGTATGCTTGACTCCGCTGACTGGCAAAATTTTTAATATCTGTCCCACCTTGATTGCTCCTACCGACTTCAAATTATTTTCCCAAATAATCGTATCTATATTTACCCCGAATTTTTGAGAAATACTTGAGACTGTATCTCCCTCCTGCACTCGATATTCCGTCGTCTCCCCTTTAGGTAAATTCGAAATTAAAGTATTGGCTCCCGCCTGATTCGCCGCCGCCAACAAATAATTGCTCCCACTGGTTTCACTTCCCTCGCTGTTTATCACCAAATTCTCCAACGTTCCCGAAAACAAAATCACCAAAAAAAACAAAGTAAACATGGCCACATTTACAAAACTTTGTGAAAACCTCCCCCTTTGCCGATACATCAATTTCGATGTTTGCACTTTAATCCATTCCGCCCAGCCCAAAAATTTTTTAAAAAATTCCACCACAAACACCCCTTCATTTTTCAAAAATTCCTGAATTAATTTACCCTCCTCAATCAACCAATTTCTGAAATCAAACATGGTGCTTTTATTATACTAAACCCATTCAATCATTACGAATAGTATTCCACCGATTCACTGCTTTTTCGTAAGTCCTTGGCAAATTCTTTTTAGTTGAACTTATCAATAATCGACTGTAATTGGCCACTTCCCGACGATGATTCTTCAAAGACATCATTGGCGGCGCAAAAAACGACATATAAGCCATATCCTTTCTTGCTAAATCAACTATTACTTCCCCTTCCAAAGCCTCTTCTTCTCCCAACATCACCTCTACTCCCGTTTCCGGATAACCCTGAAGTCTAGCTAATTTTCTAACATCTTTAGTTGATTGCTGACTTATTTCTCTCAATTGCTCCAAAGTTTCTTTATCTCTAGCCACAAACAAACTTACTTCAAATTTCCTTTCTACCGGTTTAATTTCCATCGCCCACTCCAACCCCAATCGACTAATTATCTGACCCAACTCCACTTCCTCCCCAAAATCCCCAGCTTCCAACCAACCCTTCATCATCGCCGCTGGCTTAACCCCAATTACACAACCTAAAATATCCACCTTCCGCTGATCTGACAACAACATTCCCCCTTCAAAATTATCCAAATCACTCAAGCCTAACTTTACTTCCGAATTGTGCATCATCTCCAAAGTTGCCGCTTCCACCATTCTAGCTCTGTCCTCTAAATAACCTTCTTTTAGATTCATTTTTATTTAACTTCTATACCTAAATTATACCAAATCTAAGACCAATTTTCAACCCCACAATCCCTCTAAATCTCCCTTTAACAAAGGAAACTTGTTTTATAAATCTTTCTATTTTATGAACTTGACAAACTTATTGAGATTTTCGGGTCAAAATTTGGAATGAAATGACATAATTTTGCCTTAAAATCCAATCTTAATAATTTACTTCAACCCGAAATCATAATTTTGGAACGTGTTTGAGCCTGCATCGCAGACTCATTTTCCAGTGGAAAAATTGATGATGAGGGTTGAATCCAAATCTAAATATTCTTTCTACTTTATAAACTTTATAAACTTGATGAACTTGCAACTTTATGAACTTGATAAACTTACTTCTTCCCTATTTTCGCCAAAAACTCCTCATTACTCTTAGTTTTACCCATCTGAGTAATAATCATTTCACTGGCATCTTTATTTTCCCCCAAAGCATCAAACATTCGTCTGATAGCAATCACCTTTGTCAAAGTATTTGTATCCAAAATCAACTCTTCTTTTCTCGTCCCCGACTTCAAAATATCAAATGCCGGAAAAATTCTTCTCTCCGCCAAACTTCTTTCCAGTCTCAACTCCATATTCCCCGTCCCTTTAAACTCTTCAAAAATCAAATCATCCATTTTTGAACCCGTATCTACCAGTGCCGTCCCAATAATCGTCAGCGAACCCCCATTTTCAATTTTTCTGGCCGCTCCAAAAAATCTTTTTGATGGATACAACGCCGCCGGATCAAACCCACCTGACAAAGTCCTCCCCGAAGTCGGAATTGCCAAATTGTAGGCCCGTGCCAATCTAGTAATCGAATCAAACACTATCACTACATCTTTACCTGTTTCCACCAATCTCTTGGCTCTTTCCATAGCAATTTCTGCCGCCCTGGTCTGATCTTCCGGTTTTTGGTCAAAGCTTGACGCCACCACATCACCTTTAATAAATCTCTGCATATCAGTTACTTCTTCCGGTCTTTCTCCCACCAACACTGCCATCAGATGAGCTTGAGGATAATTTTTGGCCACTCCCGCCGCAATTTCTTTTAGCAAAGTTGTCTTTCCCGCTTTTGGCGGCGATACCACCATACCTCTTTGTCCAAATCCTACCGGACAAAATAAATCCAAAATTCTGGTCGACAAAATTTCACTCTCTGTTTCCAACTTCATTTGCTGATTTGGGTATACCGGCACCAAGTCTTTAAATTCCACCCGGCGCAAAGCCGACGCCAAATCACCCTCATTGACTTTATCAATTCTCACCATTGCCCAATATTTTTCCCCTTCTTTTGGTTTTTTGGCTGCTCCCGCAATCATATCTCCGGCTCTCAAACCATACCGCCTAATCTGCATCGAGGCAATAAATGCATCCTTGCCATTGGGCAAAAAGTGCGGTCTAACAAATCCGCTGCCATCCTGCATTATTTCCAACACCCCCACAATTGGTTCTGTTACCACCGTTTGAGCATAATTTACAGCCGGTCTTACCGGCATTCTTACTGGTGTTGGTTTTTGGACCGCCGCCGCTCCCGGCATCGCTGTTTGCGGTTTAACAAAACTAACCGTGTTATTGCTTTTGGTTTCTATTATCGGAGCTTTTTCTGGTTCCACTTTTTTAACTTCACTTATCTCCGTGACGGTTTTGTCTATTTTTGGCTCCGCCACCCCGCCGCTGATTTTCTTTCTGGGCATTTATCTAAAATAAATAATAAATATCAACTGTTTAATCAATATAATTGGAAAACAACATAAAAACGGGAAATCGTTTAAATTCAAACCCATTCTACAAACTTTTTATTTCTTTGTCAAATAAATCCAAAACTATTTACTAATTAAACCCAAAGATAGGGTTGAAAGTAGCAGACCTGCCCCCTCTGCTACTCTCAACCCTATCCTCAAGCTAAATTGACCAAATTTTACCAAATTATCGGCATTGCCAAATTTGACTTTATGTCAAAAAAGCTTTAATTTAGATGTTGAAGAAACAACACTATACGTGTTCCACCTGCTTTGAGAATATCGATAATGTTGTTTCTTTTTTGTTCTTTAGCTAAAATCTCAAGTCAAAGACGCCGAGATTTTGTCTAAAGACCAAACTCCGATCGAACAAAGTGAGTATCGGAGTAATTTTCCCTCACTCAGTCGACATCGGGATAAATATTCCACCCATTACCTTCGACAATGTTGTTTCTCCAACTTCCAAATTTTTAAATTGCTTTAGCTAAATTAGCCTACATCAGTATCAATTTTCCCCCCAACTTCCCCATTTCCCGAATCTGTCTCTCTGCCCACAAACTCCCGTCTCTTTTCTTTCCTTTCCCTTTGATCGATTTTTTAATCGCTCTCTCAGTTGAGAAAAATTTTTTGATTGACTGAAGCATTAAAAACAGTATAACTCACTTTTGTCACTTGTCTATATCCTATAAAAATTTAGTCTCTAAAAACTAAACATCCTATAAAATTTTATTTATGAAAATTAGCTTCATTTTTAATCATTTTTTCCTTTTTTGACTCCTTGTGGAAAACTTCTGGAAAACTACTCCCCCTCCCTATTGCCCAATTTTGACCAAAAAAAATCCGGCTTCCCGGATTAGTAAATAAAAAAAGGGGGGAGATAAAATCGACAAAAATTGTTGGCTATTAAGCCTTTGTCATATTTTATCTCCCCATAGAGCCTGTTTCTTAATCTGTGTCTTTTTCCTTTTTCTCTTTTACCTCTCTTTCCTTTTCCTGCTCCGTTAGGATGTCTTCAACCTCTTGAAGCACTTCTGGTTTGTGTAGATCTTCCTTCAGCATTAGAAAATAATGCCTTTTAACAGAAGACTTTGGCTCCCTTGGATCGAACACTCGGAAAGACACCAACGTCAACGGCTTGTTAGGAAAATTCCAAAAACCTCCTTCTTGAGCGTCACGGTCGATTCCCCAGGCACCCGCCATTGTGATCTTCTCAATCGTGAAGTTCTTGAAATGATCCTTAAGTGCACCCACTATCGTCGCTGAAGCCAAAGATGTTGCCATACTCATTTTTTTCTTCCTCCCTTTTCCTTGTCTCATCTTTTTAACCCGCTTTTGGGCCAAAAAAGTTACAGCTCTACCACAATTAAACCCCAAACCTCCTTTTTCAATGTACATCCAAGTATATCACACATTATAGGTTATTTCAAGCCCCGCCAAATCCCCTCAAATCAATTTTTACCAAATTTCTGATATTTATCCCGTCTATTTTAATTCCCTGACATTTTTTATCTCTACCATCTTTCTTCCCAACAATTCCGCTTCTTTTTTTCTTTTTTCCCAGCCGCGCACTTTTTTTACCTCTCCCAGCAAACTTACCTCCCCCACATACACCGGCATCTTTTTGCCTCCACTACTGTCTCCCACAGAAAGTGGCGCCGATTTATACGATGACCACATTGCCGCTAATACCGCCAAATCCGCCCCGGTGTCCTCAATTCTAATTCCTCCGCTTACTGCCACAAACACATCGCACTTAAACAACGGCATTCCCAAACTTTTCTGCCCGATAGCTACCAACAACTGCCCTCGGTTATAATCAATCCCCGAAAACACTCTTTTTGGCATCGGTGCAAAACTCTCCACCACCAATGCCTGAATTTCTACCAACATCGGTCGACTCCCCTCCAAAGTTACCGTCACCGCTTTGCCCGCCAAATTATTTTCTCCTGATATCAAATTTATCTCCTCTGACCCAATTTCTCTCAAACCCCTTTCCTCCATTTTAAACACCCCCACTTCATCCGTCGCTCCAAATCGGTTTTTAGTTGTTCGCAACATTCTTAAGTCGCCATTTTTTTCTCCTTCAAAATACAGCACCGTGTCTACCATGTGTTCCAAAATCTTTGGTCCGGCAATATCCCCCTCTTTGGTTACATGACCGACAATAAATATAGTTATATTTTTTTGTTTGGCCAGCTGAACCAACCTAAATGTTGTCTCCCTAATTTGTCCCACCGACCCCACTCCTGCCCGCGACGACGATATTGTTGACTGACTCTCCGACACCATTGTCTGAATACTGTCCACCACCGCTATTTTGTATACATTATTTACTCTATCCAAATATTCCTCAATTTCTTCCACTCGATTAGTTTCTAAAATATCGAATTTTTCCGCATTTAATCCCAATCTGTCCACCCTTAGTCCGATTTGTTCCGCCGATTCCTCGCCCGCCACATACAAGCCGCCAACTTTACCCACCAGTTGGGTCAAAAGAGTGCTTTTTCCAATCCCCGGTTCCCCGGCAAACAACACCGCCGACCCTTGAACAATTCCTTTACCCAAAACTCTATCAAACTCCTTAATTCCGGTAGAAAATATCAATGGAGATTTTTGTTTTTTATCTGAATTTTGATTTATCTCCGACAAATTCTTTACCTCCACCTTCATCGCTTTCTTAAATCTTGAATTTTGTATTTTAGTTCCTTTTATTTCTTTCAAACTATTCCACTGTCCGCAAGCGCTGCACTGACCCTGCCACTTTGCATATTCATTTCCGCAATTAGAACACACAAACATCGACTCTTTATTTTTCATTACCCATTATATCAACTCTATCATTCTCAAAATCATCGTTTCTAGCGCCTCTGATGATATCTCAAAAAAAAGACCCGTAAACTACGGGTCTTTTTAAAAACACTTTCTGATTTATTTATAGATGACGTTTTTCTTGCTGGTTTCTACTATTCCCAAAGAAATTTTTCTCTTTTGGACATCAATACTCTCAATATAAATTTGGACCTTGTCACCCTCCTTCAGATTGGTACCGCCGGTCAATTTGGACACATGAATCAATCCTTCCACTCCTGTCTCCAATTTAACCAAAGCTCCAAAATTGGCTATTCGCACCACCTCGCCTTCAGTTTCTTTGTCCTTGGGATATTTATCTTCAATTTTATCCCACGGATCATTTGTTAATCGTTTAATTGAAAATTGCAGCCGACCATCATCTTTGTTAATTAGTTTTATTTTTAATTTATCCTTAACCTTAAACATGGTTGACAACTCGCTCACCTTTTCCCATGAAACCTCAGAAATATGAACCAATCCTTCCAAATTCAACACCTTACCTTCATTATCACAATTAACTCTGACAAAAATTCCAAAAGGTTCCACCCTCATAACTTCAGCTTCAAACACTTCATCCAATTTCAAATTTTCGATTGCTCCCACTTCCTCTCCCACCTTATCCGGTTCCGACACCAATCTCTCTGAGAAAACTAATCTATTTTTAGCCTGGTCTACTTCCAAAACCTTAGTTTTTATTTTTTTGCCAATCATTTTGTCAGGATCGCCGTCATATTTAGACCCAATCTGGCTTCCGGGAATAAAACCAAAGAAACCAAACGGAGCAATTACCACCGCTCCGCCCCGATTAAGTTCCTTGGCAAATACCGTCACCTCCCCCCCGCTTTTTTCCTTTTCGCTAAAATAATTCCAACCATAACCTGACGCTGCTCCTCGAATCGACACCAAAATCTGACCTTTATCATTTTCCGGTTGTTTTACCTGGACTTCAATTTCATCTCCCACCTTCAAGTCATTGATATAGTCTTTGACAAATTCAAACTCTTTTCCCATTACCACGGCATCGGTTTTTCCTCCGATATCAATATAAATTGCCTTATTTTTAATAACTGCAATTTTTCCCTTAACCTCCTGCCCTTTCTTAAAACCCAATTCCTGAATTCCTTCCATTTTCAGCAAATCTGCCATCGTCAATATCTCATTCTTCTTCGCTGTCTTAGTTTTTTTGGCCTTTTTTTCTTTTTTAGTCATATTTTAAACTCTGCCCTTCGGCAGAACAAAAAAATCCCCATTATTTGGGGATATCACGGGATTGTCTACCCTAAATAAATTATTAATAAAACATCCGCTCTTGAGCGGATATTCCCTATTTATTAAATCAAAACTTGAAGTCACAATTTTGGAACGTATTTGAGCCTGCATCGCAGACTCATTTTCCAGTGGAAAAATTCGTGACAAAAGTTTTAACCCATCATTTAGTTTCTGAGTTCTGGCCATGACCTATTTTCAAATCCCCTTGCGGGAAAACTATTGTCAGCGCTAAGGCGTTTCACTTCTCTGTTCGAAATGGGAAAAGGTGGTTCCACCCTGCTCCAATGACCAGAATTCAAAAACTAAATCGAGTTTTTTGTAATTTTATTTTAATTTCAAACTTTATAAACTTGATAAACTTTCAACTTTATAAACTAATTTCTTGGCCTCTAAATTGAGTCGCCCTCAGCTTCTAGGAAGCAAATACATGTGTTTTGCTTCTTAAAAGCCGAATTCTGTAGGCAAAAAGCCTATCTATTGAGAAATTTCTTCGATCATTCCATTGCTTAGCTCAAACCCTTACGGGTCTTCCACTTGCAAAGTATTGGCCGGTAGTCTCCCGGCGATCTTCCTTCCCGATTGCTCGGGAAAACGATTCCTTATCTTAGGGTCAGTTTCCTGTTTGAGATGCTTTCAACAGTTATCTTATAGAAACGGTAGCTACCCAGCGATGCACTTGACAGCACAACTGGCACACCAGAGGTTTCCTCATCTAGGTCCTCTCGTACTGTAGATGAATCCCTTCAAGAATCGAACGATTACTACGGATAGAGACCGAGCTGTCTCGCGACGCTCTGAACCCAACTAACGCAGCGCTTTAATGGGCGAACAGACCAACCCTTGGCCCCTTCTTCAGGGCCAGGATGCGCCAAGTCGACATCGAGGTGCCGAACCGCATCGTCAATATGAACTATCGGATGCGACTAGCCTGTTATCCCCAGAGTAGCTTTTATCCAGTAAGCCCGTGCCTATACCAAATAGGTCACGAGGATCACTAAAACCGTCTTTCGACCCTGAATCCAAAATCAGAATTGTTTGGATCTCCCGATTGCTCGGGATTCGACTTGTAAGTCTCACAGTCAAGCCAACTTTTGCTTTTACACTTAAAGTCCGATTTCCTGCCGGACTAAGTTGACCTTTGTATACCCGCGTTACTCTTTTGCAGGTGCCTGCCCCAGGCAAACTAGCAACCATACACGGTCCCCCTCCGAGATTCATCGGAGTAGGTTAGACTCAAAAATAACAAAGGGAGGTGTTTCATTGTTTCCCGAAGGATCCCTCCTACGCTGAACAATCATTAAATTCTTGTCAATGTAAAGATCCAGTAAAGCTTCATGGGGTCTTTTTGTCCTGTAGTAATTAAACGGCATCTTCACCGCTCTTTCAATTTCACTGGATAGATGATTAAGACAGTTACACAGTCGTTAAACCTTTCATACGCGTCGGAACTTACCCGACAAAGGACTTCGCTACCTTAGACTCTGTATTACTCCAATACTTAGCGATAAATATTGACTCTCCGACTCTCATCGGAGCTTGGACTATATCTTAAATAAAATCTAAAAAATTGCGTTTCTAAAATAGAAACTTATTTTTAGAAATTAAGTTCTAGCGTGTAGTCTCTGAGGATTCATTCAAACTTGAAATTATCTCTGGGGCAGAATATTTTCTCCCCTTACCTTGCTGGTTCATTTGAAATGCCAAATTGACAATTTCAATCAAACCCGATTTTTCTAAATGCCTTTTTTCTTTCATCATTCTCACAATTTGTGAAAATAATAGAAAATCCTGGCGTTTAGTTCCTAAAAATTGGTATTTGTCAAAAAATGGGATTATCTTTTCTTCCAACGTCCTTCTGTTATCAACCACCAAGACCAGCACCCCTGGTTTACCTTGTTTTTCAACAATATAACCACAATGCAATTCTCTTTGAAATATTTCTAAAATATTTCTATTTTTCTTGTGTTGATAAATGGAAAACATTGGATCAACCACCCACCCAAACTTCATTTGTTTGTGTGGCTTAATTGATACCGAAAAGCATCCTTCACCTTCAACAAATCCGGCAAAATAATGATAAAGATACTTTCTTTTATCTGAATGTCTTTCCTGCTGATTAACTTTATTCATAAATTTTTACCTCCTCGGTATTATGAAATTCTAACAAGTCTTCCCAGCATATAGCTAAATTTTACAACTGCTCTAAGTTTCACAGTTAGAGTTACTGCTGACGTTCACTAGGGCTTCAATCAAAAGCTCATCCCGATAAATCGGGAATCACTCTCTCAGTTAACCTTCTAGCACCGGTCAGGTTTCGGCCCATATACATCCCCTTACAGGTTAGCATGGACCTATGTTTTTGCTAAACAGTCGCCGTGTATTCTTTTGTTGTAACCCCGATACTACTCGGGGCAGGGCATCTCGCAAAGCTTACGCCCAGTTAATTTGCTGATTTCCTTAACCATCTTTCTTCCAATCGTCTTAGTCTTCTCGACTTATCCACCAGTGTCGGTTTTAGTACGGATCACCAATACTCTATTTGCGATACTTTTCTTGTGTACATGGATTTAGTCTTGTCTCCCGATAAATCAGGATTCTATTCGTGCTTCACTTTAAAACGAAAAGGCGGATTTTCCAACCCCTTCTAGCTAAACACTTAAAAGCCCAATCACTTGGACTCAAAACCTTCCATACACCGTCATACCCCAAATTAAAACGAATATTAGTAAGGACCGGAATATTAACCGGTAGTCCATCCACTACGCCCCCATTAATCAGGGCCTCATGTTAGGATCGCCTAACCCTCAGTCGAACAACGTAGCTGAGGAAACCTTGGATATTTCGACGTCCCGGGTTCTCACCGGGATTTCGTTACTCATGCCTGCATTCTCACTTCTGACAACTCCAGCTTAGCTTACGCCTTAACCTTCGCCGTCATCAGAACGCTCTCCTACCACTCCGACAAGTCGGAGTCTCCATCTTCGGCACTATGTTTTAGCCTCGTTACATTTTTGGTGCAATCTTTCAATCCCGACAAGTCGGGATCGAACAGTGAGCTATTACGCTTTCTTTAAAGGATGGCTGCTTCTGAGCCAACCTCCTGTCTGTCTTAGAAAAATCACTCCCTTTTCCACTTAACATAGATTTAGAGACCTTAGATGAGAGTCTGGGGTCTTCCCCTCTTGCCGATCCAGCTTAGCCCGGACCGACTGACTGCCAAGTTAAATTTGCGGTATTCAGAGTTTGGTTAAATGCCGTAGATTGCTCCACAAACATTCATCCAGTAGCTTTACCCCCGCATCTCAACACTTGACGCTATACCTATATATATTTCGGAGAGAACCAGCTATCTCCAGTTTCGATTGGCATATTACCCCTAACCTCAAGTCATCCGATACTTTTGCAGCAGTAACCGGTTCGGGCCTCCTCCTGGCTTTCACCAGAATTCACCCTGCTCAAGGTTAGCTCAACTGGTTTCGGGTCATATCCAGCCATCTAATCGCGCTTTTCGCACTCGCTTTCGCTACGCCTCCGTCTGATTATCAGACTTAAACTTGATGACTAGAAACACTCACAGGCTCATTCTTCAATAGGCACGACATCACTCGCGCTCCGCGCTCGAAGTTCAAAAGTCTATCAAGTTATAAAGTTCATAAAGTATTTTTGTATTTACTTTATAAACTTTTAAGATTTTTAGGTCAAAATTTGGAATAAAATGACACAATTTTGCCTTAAAATCTAATCCCAATTGACAATCAGTCGATATCGGGAGAAAAACTTTCAACTTTATAAACTGCGGGTGCGAAGCACCAGCTTTGTCTGTTTGTTAGCAAATGGTTTCAGATCTATTTCATTCCCTTACTTAGGGTGTTTTTCACCTTTCCCTCACGGTACTAGTTCACTATCGGTCCGCTAAAGTATTTAGCCTTAGGGATTGGTCTCCCTAGATTCCCACAACATTTCACGTGTCCTGTGGTACTTAGGTATCTAATCAAACAGTACTCAATTTTAAAATACAGGACTTTCACCTTCTTTGGTCACTCATTCCAGAGTGTTTTTCTAATTTTTCCTATTCTTATATCAGACCCTGCAACCTCCCGATAAATCGGGATTTAGGCTCTTCCGGTTTCGCTCACCGCTACTAACGGAATCTCTTACGATTTCTTTTCTTCCAGGTACTTAGATGTTTCAGTTCCCTGACTTACCCTCCTCAACTTGCGTCGGGATCAGTCTAATTTCTCAGACCGGGGTTTCCCCATTAGGATATCGTTGGATCAAAGTCTGTTGACGACTCCCCAACAATTTTCGCAGTCTTCCGCGTCCTTCTTCGGCTTTAGCAACCAAGGCATCCGCCATTTGCTTTATTAAAATTTTACTCAATATATCCCCGCCAATGCGGGGTTAGCAGCTCAATTTAGCTGCCAAGAAAAAAAACGAAATTGAAAATAAAATTACTTCGATTCGATAAATTGTTAATGTTCTTGATTCAGTTTAAGAAGACAATCAAAATTGTCTTCTTATTTCTAAATCTTTATAAATCTGAAACTTTCAACTTTATAAACTTAGAGTGTGGACCTGGTCCCGCAACTGCGAGACGACCCCTTCATCCCATCAATACCCAGCCGGTGGACCTGGGGAGATTCGAACTCCCGACCCCTTCATTGCAAATGAAGTGCTCTAACCAACTGAGCCACAGGCCCAGAAAATTAAATGTACCTTAAATAATTATAAAAAAAACCTGCCAACCGGCAGGCTGGCCGAAAGTACAATGCCTTCGGCTATATTCAACCTTTCCTCCCCTCAACCTCGCCCGGCAATCCTCCTTTGATTTTGTTTGAATATGTTGAATTTAATCCTTAGCATTATTTAAGTGGATATATTGTACCTAAATCAAATTACCTCGTCAACAAGTAAAAAATTTACTCATTCCACATATTTGTCATCTTACCATCACTCGGATATTTTCCAAAAGATACCATCCCTAAATTACTACTCCTCGAAGGTAAATCACTCTTAGATACCTTTGAAACTACCAAACCAATCTCTTTTTCCTCTGCCACATATATATAATCACTATCCACAGCAATTACAATACTCGTATGGGAATATGTCCACGATACCGATCCATCCGACAATGTTAGTAGAAAATCTCCCGGACGAACTCTCGATACATTCTCTCTCAAAGGTACTGCCCCCAATTGAGGTCTCACCTCACTCCAACTTAAACCACCGTTAACTAACGCCCAAGAGACAAAATGGGTACAATCCAAACCTTGAGTCCAACCACTCACCAAACAACCCCAAGCTTTAGAATTACCAATATTTAAACCTAATTTATTATATATTCCCAAAGTTGAATCAACTCTTTTTTGCCCTAAATAAGGTACTTTATAGTCTAACCCTCCTACTAAAAACCTTGCTGCCGCCACTACTCCAGCCCTAGTTCCTCTACCAGCCTCATTCACTGTTTGCTCCAACAATTTTTCCAAATAAACCCTATCTTGAGCTGTATATGTATCACACTTCATCATGGGCTTTCTGTTATTTTCATCATATTTAAATATATAAATCATTTTTTTAACTGGCGTTGGTGTTTTAGTTGGTATTAAAGGTCTAGTTGTTGGTATCGGTGTTATCGTTGGTATATTAGTCGGTTTGACTATCGAAGTTGTTCCTTCTCCTTCAACCGTAAATTCCGCTACTGCTATCCTGTTATTAACTGTCTTAGCTGTAATTGTTGTTTTTCCTGGGCTTTTAGCCGTTACTACTCCACTACTATCCACAGTTGCCACTGTCATATCGCTACTACTCCAAATCACTTCTCTTTGATTAGTATTTACTGGTACAAAATTGTATTTTATATTAAATGTTCTTCCTTTCTTTATCAAAACATTTTTTACATTCAAGCTAATCAACATTGGATAAATTGTTTCATTAATTGATATTGATGTTTCAGTTTCAATTGGTTTTTCTCTCACCACCACCTCCACTCTAGTTGTTTTTTTATTACTTGTTGTTGCTGTAATTATGGCTATACCAACATCATTAGCTATGATCAATCCATTATCAGTTACACTCGCCACATTTTCATCACTACTTGCCCAAGCAACCGTTTTATTAATTGCATTATCCGGTTCTACCTTAGCTGTTATTTGTTGTCGTTCTCCAGGGTAAAGATTAGCTAATACCGCACTTAAACTTACTCCTGTTGTATAAATTGAGGTCGGAATCGCTGTTGGCTTAATTGTTGGTATTACCGTTAATACCCTTACTGGTGCTTTCGTTGCTGTTGGAATTGATGTCGGTCTCAAAGCTACTGTTGGTTCAATCATTGCCACTTGAGTTGGTATTAATGTTACTACTCTGGTTGGTAATACAGTTGGTGTTATTTCCTTGGTCACAAAGTCACGTTGATTTGTTTTTGATAAATTAACCTTATTTTTATCTGATTTATTTATTAATAAAAAGATTACTAAAAGAATTATCAATCCCCCCAATATCAATCCTCTAATTATAAATATCCGATTCTTCTCACCATCCATACGTTAACTTTAACAAAAAAATTTAAAAAACATTAATATCTACACCTACTTAATCGGTTTGCTTTATCTAAATCTTAACCACCAACTTGTTTAACTACAATAAGGTATACTAATTCTTATGACTCAAATACTTCAATCAATCCTCGACATGGTCAAAACCCATGGTCTTTTAGCTATGTTTATCGGTGGTGTTGTCGAACAAATCATTGTCCCTATCCCTTCACCAATTATCACTATGTCTGGTGGCGCTTTCCTTATTCCTACCGGCTTACCTATTTTTCAAACCATTTGGGAAATTATCACTCAAGTCTCTCTGCCATATTCCTTAGGAGCTATCATTGGTACTAGTTTTGTCTATTTAATCGCTTATTTCGGTGGTCGACCTCTTATTGATAAATTTGGTAAATATATCGGTATTAGCTGGCATCTTATCGAAAGAGTCAAAGCTGATTTCCAAAAAACCATCAAAGACGAACTTTTTATTTTCATTTCTGTTTGTATTCCTGTCGTTCCCGTCTCCCTAATCTCCGCTTTTTGCGGCGGTTTTCGCATCAAACCTCAAAAATTTTATCCGATGATGTTTTTAGCCTTAATTATCCGCTCTATAATCCTTGGTTATATTGGTTTTAACATGGGCGAAGCCTTTGCTGGATTGGCTCACGGTTTAGATAAAATCGAAAGCTTTCTTACCATTATCGGCGCTTTTCTTATTCTTGGTTTCCTTTTTCTCAAACGGGAAAAATGGCTCAAAAAGAACAGTTAATAACCCCAAATACTTTTATCCTCTCCTTCATAGCCTAACGCCCAAAAACCATATCCCGCCAATTTATTTTGTCTAACCAAGTCAATTTTAACCCTTAAGCTCTGATCATTTTCAAAATATATCTGTCTGATCTCACCGTCTTCTTCAAAGGATAACCATGGTGTCATTGACAATTCATCCCATTTTACCTCCAAATTCTTCTCTTTAATCAACTTTTTTACCCGATTCCAACTCGCCATCTGATACCAACCTCTTTTTATCTGCGATCCAAACTCACTAGTATAAGTCTTCCACTCATAACCATACAAAGGATAAGCCAATACTAGTTTATCTTTATCTAAATTCAAACCCATATACCTTTCCACTACTTCAGTAATATTTCTCTCTCCTACCCTCGACCCCAACGGCGCTACCGACCCTGCATAATCCACCCCCGGTCGATGAAAATCATAAGCCATCACCACCACATAATCAACTCTATCCACCAACTTTCTTATTTCCTCCCCACCACCTTTAATAATCGTGTTAGCAAACACATCCACACTTATTTCTCCCAAATCTGCCGTTTTAACCTCCTCCAAAAACACCAAAAAATCTTCTTCCAAAATTTTGGTTGGATCACTCTGATATTCAAAATCTATATTAACCCCATCAAATCCTTTTTCCTTTACCACCTGTTTTATCTCCTCTACCAAATTATCTCGATAACTTTTGTTCGTTAACAATTTTTCCAGTTTTTCGTCTTTAAACAATTTAACCCCCAAAATATTTTTACCTCCATGCCTTTTTGTTTCCTCTTTTTGCCCTAAAAAGGCCTTATCATTAATCTTGTTTGACTGAAAATCCCAAATCAACTTTCCTGTTTCCTCCGTCTCTACCCCCAAAAATATTAAATGACTGATTTCTTTACCATAATTTCTGGTCTTACCCACCATCCAAGTTGGTAAAAACCCAAACGTTACCATTTTTTTGTCACTATTATGTTTTTGTCGATTCAAAGACAATGGACTCAAAACTTCTCCTTTCTCTCCTAACCACACCAACACCATCCACCCCACCAACACCAAAAACACTATTATCTGAAATATTTTTTTCATCTAAAATCTTTTAATCGCCAATTTAATCGTTCTCATTAAATTCCTTAAACTTCCAAAAACCACTACCACCCCAGCTCCTATAATTATTAAAACCCTCACTAATCCCAATGATTTTTTTCTCCTTTTCATTAGACAATTCTACCACCCACTCTTTATTCTTTTACAAAAACTACCTTCTGTTTCCCCAAAAAATTGGCTGACTCAATATCTCTGTCCACTCTTTAATCTCATTATCTGTAAAAAAAACATATTTCCCCAAAGGTATATTTGTCTCTAACTTCTGAATAATCATACTCACCCAACCACCTTCCTCAGTTTTTATATTCTGGGGATTAATTGCCAAAACCCCTTCCCCCACCTTCCACAATCTTAAAACATCCATATTCTCAACATCTTCATCATCAGTATAAAAACATGGGTCATCACACAATCCCTGAGTCGTATCTACTTGAATTTTATATAACCGATTACCTACCGAAATCAAATTAGTTTTAGTATCAATAATATAACTTGTTTTTGGCAATAAGAAAGACAACTCTCCCACTACTAACAATTTTTTATTTTTATCCAAGTCATTAAATTCACTCATATAAAACCGCTCCCTTTTATTCTCAAAAGATACTATTGATGTTGGCTTCGATACTATTTCAACTGGCTTATTCATCTCCATCTCACGCAACCTACTTCTCTCCTTTATTTCCTCTATTAACATCAACATCCCCATCACTATCACCACTCCCGCTAAAATATAAAACATTTCTTTATATATATTCCTCTCTTTCATTAGACAATTCTACCACCCAACCATACCCATCCTTTATATCAATGTTTTCCTGAGATCCAAGAAACTGACATCTGACAAACTGACATCTAATTTTAGCGCCGACAATATTTTCCCCCCGCAACGCTGAGTGGATTTTATGGAGGTTGAATGATGGTAAAAATGTTGTCAAGCTAAAATGTTATTATCTGATACCTGTCCGCCCACCGACGGATCTGAGATCTGAGATCTTTATAAACTTGATGAACTTGATAAACTTTCAACTCAACTTGTGGGTGATGGAGAACTCGAATCTCCGACCCCCGTCTTATCAGGACGGTGCTCTAACCAACTGAGCTAATCACCCTCAAAAGTAATCCTATTCTACCAACATCCCAGTCAAAATTAAACACCCTCATTTCTAACCTTTGCCAAAAATTTTACCACCACTTCTGCCACACTTATTCCCATTACTTCCTCAAATCTAGTGTAGTTCGGGGTCTTATTCACCTCAAACAAAAGCGGTTTGGTTATTTCATCATCCCTAAACACCACATCCACCCCCGCCACCGTTATCCCACACACTCTGGCCGCCTCCACCGCCATTTTCTTTACCTCCTCCGGCAAATCACTTTTCTCAAACACATTCTTCAACCTAGGGTTATCACCAATCGCTCTCACCATCACTCCCAATACCTCTCCTCCCACCACCATCACTCGATAATCCCTGGTATTCACAATATATTCCTGCAACATATATTTATTTTCACCTCTCTTTTCTATCTCTTTTATTTCCCTGATTCTCTCTGTTAAATCCTTTTGACCATATACTTTAAATACTTGCCTTCTCCTGTCTCCCCGACTTCCTTTAATAATCAACGGAAATTCAAATTTACTCAAATCTTCCTTTTTTAAAAATTTCAAACTCCCATAAACAGTTTTTGGCACCGGCAATCCCGCTTGGCTCAAAACTACCATTTGATGTGCTTTACAAACATCACTCTGTCGACATCTTTTAATAACCGGATCCAAAATTATTTTACTCTCATCCAACTGATCCAAAATTAAGCTGGTTTCTTCCCAATAAGTTTTATTATTTCTAAAAAAATAAACATCGTAACCTCCAATTTCATGGTTTCTAAAAAATACCCTTCCAGTTTCGGTTTCAAACGTCAATTCTTTAAACGAAATCAAATCCAATTCCACCCTCAATTTTTCTGCCGCCGCTTTAAGTTCCAAAAATTTACTTCCATTTACATTGCCTCCAAAAACTGCAATTTTATTCATCTTATTTATTAATTTTTAATTAAAAATCCAGTTAAATCCCTTCTTCCAATCAAAAACTGAGAACTTAACCCTTCCCGATTGGCCACATTTGCCGTTGTTGAAATCTTTTTACCCTTAAGCCAAAAAGTCAACCAAACCACCGGTCTTTCATGCGCCTTGCCCAACGCCGACCGATAATGACGATAATACAAAATTCTTTCCTCAGTCAACAACCCCAACTGTTCAGCCAATTTTCGATCTATCGAACTTCTCAATGCTCCGGTATCCACCTTAGCTTTTACTTCAATCATCCGATGTTTCCCTTTCTTCAAAATCTTGCTTTTATCAAACTCTGGCTTAAATCCCTTGGGAATCTTTATCTTGATATTTTCCACCGCTTCAATCAAACGATTTTTTTCTTTCTCATCCACTTTCTCAAAGAATCTCTCTCCAAACAAATATTTTGCCAAAGTTATCGCATGATCCACACTCCTTACTTCTATCTCATCCACCTTTTCCAATCTCGCTCTCAACCCTGCCCGATTACACAGTTGAATCGATAATCCTGGTCTGGCATTTACCTCCAACACTTCCGGACCTTTCTCTTTGTCCAATACCACATCTACCCCCATATATCCCAACTCTGGCAAGGCTATCTGACATTTTACTGCCGTTTCTAAAATCTCCCGCCAAAATGGAATCTTTATCCCATTAACTTTTCTTTTTTTCTTTTTATTAAAATCATAAATCCGAGTCACTGGCACTCCCCCGCCCTCAATTCCAAAAGTGGTTATTCCTGTCGCCAAATCCACTCCCAATCCCATCGCCCCTTGGTGGAGATTAGCCTTACCCCCAGACTTTTCCGTCGGAATCCGAAACATGGCCATTACTGGCACTCGGTTATAAATAATCACTCTAATATCCGGGGTTCCCGACTTAGTTAACGCCAAAAACAATGGATGAATTTTTATCCGCTCTTCCACCAACACTGTATCTGGTATATTGTGTAAACTGTATTTTCCTACCAATATATCCTGACAATGCCTTTGCAAATCAGCCGTTGTCAACATTTCACCATTCATTCTCAACCATTCCCCCGCCCACTTACCTCTTTTTCTAATAATCAAAATCCCCTCACCACCATATCCTGATTCCGGTTTAATCACAAAATTACCCTCCAGTTTTTCCCACCTAAAATTATTTAAATCATCTTGATTCTTAAATCTAGCTATCAATGTCGGTACCGATACTCCCGCCGCCATCAACTTTTTTTTAGTTCTATATTTGCTATCGGCAATTGCCTTGCCAACAGCCGTATTTTTACGCAAATATACCTTATTCCTTTCGTTCTTTGTCAAAAATCGATGATATTTTTTTAAACTAAACATAAAGTTTTTAAAAAATTATCAACTACTTCCTTTCCCTAATCCCTTTCTTAAACCGAGCTATTTCCGACCATCTAATTCCGCTATAATTTCCTATCGCCAAGTTTGCCACTAATATCAAAACCAATATTAAATCGGGGTATCTCAAAACCAAGTTCTGAATCCAAGCCGAATCCATCATTACTGCTCCCGCCAATGCCAAAATAATTGTCCCCATCATTAGTTTTTTGGCTTCTTTTTTACTCTTTATCAGTTGAGTTCGAGTAAACTCCTCTGCCAACAAAATCATAAACGTAATCGGGAAAATTGACACCTGACTTATATCAATATCACTTAGAAACGACGACCACACCATAAACACAAATGTCCCTATCGAAATTATTATCAACCCTATCGATCTCGCCGGCCAAAAATGAAGTTTCAACCTTCTTAAAACTGATTTGCTCGCTAATGATAATAGTAAAATTACCCCAAACAACACCAATCCCCCCGGAATTCCCGTCGCCAAAAATGTTACTGCCACCATTGTCGGCATAAAAATCCCATATCCTGATAACCCTACTACATAATGCAAGAATGACACCAATGTTGCCACCAACGGTAATAACAACAATAGTACCAATGTGTTAGTCGAAATCCCCCTAGTCACCGCCCAACCAATCGCCACCTTCAAAGTGTTTAAACCATTCCATTTTTCCGACTTATAATCCAACTCATTTGCTTTTGGTTCTTCTTTAATGTTTACTACCGACGCCAAAGTTGGCACCACTTCAATCACTTCAGCTGTCTCAGTTGCTACCATTCCTGTCGGCATCGGACTCAAACTCAAACTTTTTACCATCACCTCTGTTGATGTTATCAACCTTTCCGATTTCCTTGCCTCAACCTTCATTACCAAACCTAAAAAACTTATGCTTAATACTATATATAATAGGGCAGTTATTTTTTTCATATTTTAATTCTACTTTAAAACCTTATAAACTTAAACTTCACAAAAGTTTATTAAAGTGCCGTATTATAGCACTAGTTTAACCAAATCAACCCTTATTGTCATCAATTCATTTTTTTTCTTCTTTAGGGTATAATTTTGCCAATGACATCATCTCTTTTAGCTCAAGTCAATATCGGCAACAATCTTCTTGACAACAGTGGCACCGCCGTCGGTCCTAAATATAACACCGCTAGCCCCCTAATCAACTCTCTTCTCAAAAACTCTCTTACCTTAGCCGGAATTATTTTTCTTTGTTTGCTTATTTTTGGTGGCATCAGCATGATTATCAACGCCGGTTCCGCTGATTCTAAAAAAACCGCCCAAGCTCAACAGGCCATCAGTAGTGCTCTTATCGGTTTTGCCGTCGTTTTTTCTGCTTATTTTATCATTCAAATTATTAGTTTGGTTACTGGCGTCAAAATTCTTGATTCTGGTTTATAATAACTTATGCTCGCAATCTTTGGTAGCATCTCCAATCCAACCAATTACAACAGTCAAGGCGGTTCTGGATTATTTCTTCTCTTATCCAATATTTTCAAACTGGCCGGTGTTATTGCCGGTCTTTTCTTTGTGGCCCAATTAATTATAGCTGGTTACGGCTATCTTTCCAGTAGTGGTGATCCCAAAAAAACTGAAGCCGCCTTGAATAAAATCACCCAAAGTCTTATCGGTCTAATTATTGTTGCCGGAGCTTTCATTCTTACCAGTGTCGTTGGCTCAATTCTTAACATTAACATTATTGAACCCATCATTTATGGTCCTAACTAAACCCTTGATTGCTGATACTACTTACAAACTTGAAGGTCCTGGTCTCAAACCAGATTTAAGTAATCCTGCCAAACCTCTTGAAGGTTTTCTCAGTCAAATCATTGGAATTCTGACTATCGTTGCTGTTATTTACTTCATTATTCAGGTTATTTTTGCTGGTTATTCATTTATTTCCGCCCAAGGAAACAAAGATAAAATTGAAGCCGCCCGTAGTCGTCTTACCAACGGTATTCTTGGCCTGACCATTATCGTTGTCGCTCTTGGTGTTGGCGCTTTCATTGCCAGTCTTCTAGGTATCAAAGATCCGCTTAGTATCCAAAATATTATGCCTAAAAATCAACCTTAATATGATTAAAATTATCCCACCTATTTTTGCTCAAATTAATAATCCTGTTCTCCCCGACTCTAACAGCATTGTTTCTAATCCCTCTAATTATGTCAATAATGCTATTCAAAGCATTATTTCTATTTTTTTCATCGTCGCTGTTCTCTACTTCATCTGGCACTTTATTATGTATGCTTATCATATGATTGCTTCTCAAGGCAATCCCGACAAATGGAAGCAAGCTCAAAGTTCAATTCTTTATGCTTTTATCGGTCTAATTCTAGTCTTTGCCATTTTCGCCATTCTTAAATTTGTTGGTGTTGTCTTTGGTATTCCTAATCTCCAAAATCTTCAATTAGTTTGGCCTTCTCTTTAATATTTTTAGAAAACTGTTATTATTAATTAATTAATTATTATAATTAAAATATGCTCAACAAACTCAAACAACAAATCCAATACGCAGCTATTGCTGCCCCTATTTACGCCCAAGAGACTCTTAAAATAGAGTCAAAAACTCAAGATTTTAAACCTCTTAGTGACCTTACTGCTGGCGGTATTGTTTCTGGTGCTGTCAGTTTGGTTCTAATTGTAGTCGCTTTAGTTTTCTTCTTCATTTTAGTTTGGGGCGGTCTTAAATGGGTTACTTCTGGCGGTGATGAAAAAAAGGTCGGCGAAGCCCGCGCTCAAATTACCAACGCTCTCATTGGTTTGGCTATCGTCTTTGCCGCTTGGGCCATTATGAAACTTATCGGTACCATCTTTGGTATTGACATTCTCAAGGGTCTAACTATTCCCACTTTCAAATAAAATTAGTTATCTTTTAAAACCCGCCTCTCCGGCGGGTTTTTTGTTGGTCTATTGTATAATTAATTTATGAATTCAATCATCAAATTTTTTTTACCTCACCCCGCACTAGCCCAAACTAAAGCCTGGTCTGGCAATTGTGTTTCCGACGGTGTCGCCACCATCAAAGGCCTTGAATGTCTTTTTCAAAACATCATTACTGTCATTGTCAGCCTTGCCGGCTTCGTCTCCTTAGCCATGCTCATCGTCGGCGGTTTCAAATATCTCACCTCTGGCGGCGACCCCAAAAAAGTTGCTGCCGCTTCCACCACCCTCACCTACGCTGTCATTGGTATTATTGGCATCATTGTTTCCTGGTTAATCCTTCTTTTCATCAAAGAATTTACCGGTATCGATGTCACCATATTCAAAATCGACTCTAATTAAATGATCAAAAAAATTGTTCTCATTATCAGTTTTTTCTCCTTGTTTTGGCTCACCCCCACAACTGTCACTGCTCAATCAGATCCTCCATCCGGCAACCCCCCCCAAGAACAATCATCTCCCGGATTTTTTCAAACTATCTGGGAAGCTATCACCAGATTTTTTAACTACCTCATCTTTGGTATTCAATATGTTTCCGAGGATTACCAAGCTTCCACCAAGGATACTCGTCATCTCACCAACGACTATACTCGAGACGACAAAGATATTGCCTCCCGCGCCATTCCTGAATCAGTCAAAAGATACCGCAAAGGCGTTTGGTTTTATGAGGTACTGACTAAACCTCACAAATACAAAAATGAAACCATCAAAAGTGATCAAGATATCTGTCCCGACATGAAAATCTCTGATATTGCCTATGTCATGTACCAACAAAACCAAAAAATTCTCTATCAGCAAGGTAATCCCGACCAACCGCTTGAATATGACCCCAATCTTATGAATCAATTTCGTTTCGAAATCAAACATCCTCTTTCCTGTTATCTCAACGCTTACAACAATATTCAAGACGTCCCTCAAGGTCTCTTCATGAACGAAGCCGATGCCGCCCCTATTACCAGTCTCCAACTCAATGACACTATTAGAAATGTTATGCCTCGCAATTTCCAAGGTGAAAATGCCCCTCCCAGCAATGACAATCCTCAACAAGCCAAAAAAGTTGCCGAAGATAGTGACAAACAAGAACAAAATATGCTTTTAGGTCTACTTTCCGAACCAGTTCACGACCAAATTGCCTGTAACAACAATGCTGATTTTAATCGTGAAAATCTTCGTCAAAGTTTCGCCTGTCACCTTACTCCCAATGGCTGGAATAACTCTAAATGTGGCGCTCTAGGCAATCTTATCAACACCGACCAAATTCAATGTGATGAAGAATACACTGTCAAAAATGGACCTGGTCTTAGTCAACGTGGTACCCATGGTTTAGCTCTCAGCGGCTACAATTACAAGGAAATTATCAATATTTATCACGGTGGTGGTATCGACACCGAACGACAAGGTGACGATGACAAAGGACCCATAAAAGTCGTTATTATCGAAGACTACGGTGGTGACAGCGATATTACTTGCCCCAATCTTGTTGGTGACCAAAACTACGATAAAGTTGATCTTTACCAAGGCAGTGGCGGTGTCAACGAAGACGGTAAAACCCCCTGTGATAAATATGTCAAAATCCCCGTCACTGACCCAGACAATCCCTCATCCCCGCCCTATCGCCTCGAAGGTATTTGTTATCCTGTTGTCACTGTTCCAGATCTCTATACCTACCTTCTAGGTGTTGCCGAAGTTCCCCGCAATTGGCATATCGAAGCTCAAAAAGCTCTTACCCTCACCCATCGCCATACCGCTATCCAAAACGGAGATAAAGGTTTCCTTTGGAATAACAACAAAGACCAAGCTTTTCGTTGTGATCAAGTCTCTCTCAACCAACCTAAAATTATCAATGGCAAAGAGGTTATTACCAATCAAGGCGCCGCCGTCGAACTTACTCGTGGTGAATATGTCGTCGACCAAAACAGCCGCCAACGTCTCCACACTACCGCTCGCAGTGCTTTTTGCGGTCCTGGTTCTTACAATCCTAAATTTGATGGCCTTAAATACGAAAAAATTTCCTACGCCTTCGACGCTAATGGAGGGGCCATCAATGGTATTTGCTTCGAAGGTATCGGTTATACCCTTCCCAGTATTACCAATATTTCTACCAATACCAATTCTCAAGGTTTAATTTCATTCTCCAATAACTCTTCACCTGGTCGAATTAATCAAGTTTACGATCTCGCCCAAATTGACGGCGGGAAATATCTCAAAACCTACCAGGGTAATTGTCAACTCGACGAACGCATCTTTTCCAGCCTTAACCAAATGATTTCCGCCTTCAATACCGACAATCCCGACAACCAACTCTCCTTTTTTAGTTGCTACCGAAGTCTAAACCAACAAACCGACCTTTGGCAAGAAAACCTCGCCCAAAACAACGGCGACCAATATCAAACTATCAGTCAAATCAATTATCCTGGCACTTCGCCCCACCACACCGGCCGCGCCATCGATTTTGCCGACAAAAACGGCAAACTCACTTCCAGTTCCTCCGCTTACAAATGGCTCACTGCCAATGCTCACCAGTATGGTTTTTACAATCATCAACTTGAACCCGAACACTGGGATTACAATCCTTAAAATATGAAAACTCTTGCTAAAAATAAATATCTCATTATTTTAACTGTTATTGTCATTGCTCTTACCATCATCAAACTCTCCTCTTCTCATTCTTCCACCACTTCACCTGACAATTTTGACACCACCCAACCCGGTCAATTAGCTCCTCAACAAACCAACCAAAATCCCATTTCTCAACCAAATAATTCTCAACCCAACACTTCCAACAACTCCTCCCCAACCAACCCTCAATCTTCCCCCTCCGATCAAATTACCGAAGTCAATTATCAAATTCCTCTGGCCAAATTTCTCCCTTATCAAGGCAAATATTTTCGTGCCCAACGTTATATCGGCGCCAATAACCTCGAGATTATTGTTTACCACGAAGACCAAACCGATCTTGCCAAACAAGAAGCTCAAGCTTGGCTTGCTCAAAACGGTGTCGACCAACTCGACCG